>Ga0209793_1001527_pt1 | contig 14368 bp, 16 predicted proteins | sample EBPBio122009_DNA_FD_185863 | JGI IMG/M metagenome (GOLD analysis project Ga0209793, IMG submission 185863) | Wastewater treatment Type I Accumulibacter community from EBPR Bioreactor in Madison, WI, USA - Reactor 1_2/2/2009_ DNA (SPAdes) (version 2) | ecosystem: Engineered > Bioreactor > EBPR >... | reverse complement strand
TCGGCGGTAACCCGGGCCTGCGCGCACGTGATCCGGCGGCGCTGCGCAAGGTCCGGCTGGCGCGGCAGGACGGCTACATGGAACGCCTGAACGAGACGGCGCAGGACTGGGTGCCCCATGTGCGACGCCTGCGGCCCGACATGGCCTGGGAAGACGTGCTGCGCATCGTCAACGGCCCCCTGCCCCGCGAGCGCCAATGGACGCAAAGCCGCCTTTTGCGCGCAGTCAACGCCTATGTGCGGGACGGCTTCCTACCGCCCACGGTACTGGACCGCGCCGGCCGCCGCGAAACCGACGACCGCCTGCCCGCCATCGTCGCCGCCATCAAGGGCGCGGACCCCGACATCACACTTCAGGCGATCTGCACTCGACTGGAAGCGATGCGCGAGCGTACGCCCCGCGGGCGGACAAGCTGGCAACCCTCCTCGGTGAAGATGCTGCTGGAGAGGGCTGAGAGGCTGGGGCTGCTTGCGTAGTCGAGATACCTTGCAAATTCTCCACGACAAGGAAGGATTACAAGGCTTTGGCCAGCGCCATGCTCAGAAACTCTCTGCTCACGCAAAGGGGTTGATGATGCGAAGCTGGCCTTCGACCAGCAGGCCATCTTGCATGTCCTCGCTCCACAGCGTGGTGCAGCCCGCAACCAAAGCGCTGGCCACGATCATCGCGTCGTAGATCGAGAAGCCGTAGCGTTCCGCCAAGGCACGGCCGACGTCATGGGTCTGGAGGGTCAGGTCTTCGACGGGGCACAAAGCACGCACTCCTTCGAGAAACGCCCCTGCTTCTTCCCAGCTTAGGCCAGCCTTGCGGCGACAGTTCACCAGCGTCTCGTTTAGGACCTGAACGCTGATCCGGGGCCCCTGCCCCAGGATAATCTCGGCGCGATGGGCCTTTGGGCCATCGTCGAGCAGGTAAAGAACGACATTCGTGTCCGCGAACTCAGCGCTCATGCGCGTCATCGCGGCTCAGGCGCTCTGCAGCGGGCAGCTTGCCCCGGAACCGGCGCAGACCCGTAAGCACCTCATCCGCGCGCGCCAGACGACGGACTCTGACCTGGCCGTCGTCCTTGACCAGATCGATCTGATCGCCTTCCTTGAGGCCAAGTTCCCGGACAAGCTCCGCGGGCAAGCGGACGGCGAGCGAGTTGCCCCATTTTGCGACCTGCATCGTGACCTCCTGCGTTGATCTACGTTTCGTAATGTATATCAAATGGGTTGCGCCGACAAGCTTGTACCCGTACCCGGGCTACTCTTGTGCGTCCCGCAGCGGCTGACACCAGATTTAGAAAGGTCTTGCACGAATCTGAGTCCTCCGGCAATAGTCACGGAAAAGGGCGACTAAACGCCGAAATCCGTGAACACGCCACGGACGCGAGAGGGCAGATGAGCAGAGCCGAGACACCGGAAGACCTGAACGCTGTGATCCGTCAGCACTCTGAGTTGCTGGCGGCGCAACTGCATTCGCAGCGTGAGAGCCTGTTCCCGCCCGATGCTTCTAAGACTATGCGCAAATTCACCTCAGGTGAAGCTGCTGCTCTGCTGGGCGTCAACGACTCATACCTCAGAAAGCTTCACCTTGATGGCAAGGGGCCGTCGCCCGAAGTCTCATCGGGGAACAGGAGGCACTACTCGGCCGAAGATATTCATAACTTACGGATACTGCTGGAGAAAACGGCTCGTAAGCCGGGAGATTACCTGCCTGGTCGTCGTGCTGGAGACCATCTTCAGATCATCGGGGTAATGAACTTCAAAGGTGGAAGCGGCAAGACAACCTCCTCGGCGCATCTTGCTCAAAGGTTGGCCCTCAAGGGGTACCGTGTCTTGGCGATCGACCTTGATCCGCAGGCCTCGCTCACGGCCTTGCACGGGGTTCAGCCGGAATTTGACCTGCTTGACGGCGGCACGCTCTACGATGCGATCCGCTACGAAGATCCTGTTCCGATCGCCCAGGTCATCCGCAAGACCTACATACCAAACTTGGATCTGATTCCCGGAAACCTCGAACTGATGGAGTTCGAGCACGAAACGCCGCGGGCACTGTCTCGCGGCAACGCGGGCTTGTTCTTCTTCCGCGTGAAGGAAGCTCTGGCGCAGGTCGATGACCGGTACGATGTCGTCGTTATCGACTGTCCTCCGCAGCTCGGGTTCTTGACCATGTCGGCGCTGTCTGCCGCGACGGGCGTTCTGGTGACGATCCATCCCGAGATGCTCGACGTGATGTCGATGAGCCAGTTCCTCAGGATGACGGCCGACCTCATGGATGTCATCGCCGATAGCGGAGCCGACATGTCGCATGACTGGATGCGCTATCTCTTGACCCGCTACGAGCCGACGGATGCACCACAGAATCGCATCGTTGCCTTCCTGCGAACTATGTACGGAGACAAGGTATTGAACGCACCGATGCTCAAGTCGACGGCCATCTCGGATGCCGGCCTGACAAAGCAGACCCTGTACGAGGTCGAACGGAGCGCCTTCACCCGGACAACCTATGACCGGGCAGTCGAAAGTCTGAATGCCGTCAACGATGAGATTGCCCAGCTCATTCAGAGGACGTGGGGGCGCTGATGACCGATAGCAAGAAAAAGCGCATGTCCATGCTCGACAGTCTGGCAGCAGCGGGGACGCCCCCTGCCCCGGGCAGCATGATGTCAAGCAATCGGGCCCTGCGCTCCGCGCGTGATGCCGTAGATGCCCATCATGTCTGGGAACTCGACCCGATCGAGATCGAGGACGAGAGGTATTCGGATCGCCTCGACCCCAAGGATGTGGATGATCTTCGTGCGTCGATCGAGCAGAACGGCCAGACCGTCCCCATTCTCGTAAGGCGCCACCCGGCCGAGACCAATCGCTATCTACTCGTCTATGGACGCCGCCGTCTTGAGGCCATTCGTGCCTCCGACAAGGTCAAGAAGGTTCGAGCGCTTATCGCGAACCTGGACGACACGGCCGCGCTGCGTGCCCAGGTTTCCGAAAACACTGGAAGGCGCGATCTGAGCTATATCGAACGCGCCCTCTTCGCCCAGGAGCTGCTCGCCAACGGCTTTGGTTCGCAGGCTCAGATTGCCGAAGTGCTGAATGTGACCCGTTCTGCTGTGTCGATGTCGATCTCGGTTGCCAAGTCGATCGGGACCGACTTGGCCCGTGCGATTGGACCGGCTCATGGAATCGGGCGCCCCAGATGGGAATCGTTGGCGAAGGAACTCTCCAATACCGGCATGGGCATGGACGAGCTTTGCCGTGTTGCAAGTGATGCCCGAGGCAAAGCGGCTGCAGTCGAACAGGCCGAAGAGGAGCCCCAGCTTGATCCTTCGGTCACGGCATTTGAAGCCGTTGTCCGCCATGTGAAGAAGACCACTGGTCCTTCTCTTGGCAGGAAGCCGAGACCCAAAGCGACGCCTCTTTTGATCGATGGCGCGCCTGCGGGCGCCATAAAGCGGTCGGCTCGTGCGGTCAGGCTGGACCTTACGGATGTGGACGATGCCTTTGCGCAGTGGCTCGACGCCCGTGCGCAGGACGTCCTCGACGAGCTTCATGATCGCTGGAGACGCGAGACATGAAGAGAGGCAGAGCAGCAACAAAAAGGAGGCACGGTACAGGCTAAAGAAAAGGTCCCGCAAAGCTTGCGCTCCACGAGACCCCAACTTTGATCTTAGCACCTTCAAGGTAGTGGGCCAGCGCGCAAACCGCAAGTCATATGTGATTCGCGGAACGGTCTTTCTATGCCTTCGTGAACTGACATCATGGAGTACACACCGATTTCGCCGTTTATGCGGCCGATCTCGCACGCCCATCTGCGCCTGGTCGAGCGGCCTGAGGTATCTGTTCCGGGTAAGCCCATCAACAAGTGGGAACTCCTGCGCGAACTGTCCAAGGCGCAAGCGGCCTTTGGGGTCACAGAACGTGATTTGACGGTCATGCAGGGTCTTCTCAGCTTCTTCCCGGACGATGCGCTTGGCGGGAACGCTGAAATGGTCGTCTTCCCGTCCAACAAGGCGATCTGCGAGCGGCTGAATGGCATGCCCTGCTCCACCATGCGCAGGCACATTGCCCGCCTGGTGGACGCTGGCTTGCTCATGCGCCGCGATAGCCCCAACGGGAAGAGGTATGTCCGCAAGCATGGCGAAGAGCGCGTGGCTTTCGGCTTCGATCTCTCGCCACTCTACTGCCGGTCCGAAGAGGTGGCACGGGCCGCAGAGGCCGTGCGTGAGGCCGAGGAACGTGTGCGACGACTGCGGGAGGTCGTGAGCCTGATGCGGCGCGATCTCGCTGCCCTCGCGGAGTTTGGGGAGGAGATCCAGCCCGGCCTTGGCCTGTGGGATCAGTTTCGCGACAAGGCTGTCCTCACAGCGCGCGCCCTGCGCCGCAAGCTCACGCTTGAGGAGCTCTCCGCATATCGGACCGACCTTGAAGCCCTTCTCAATCGCGCACGCAACGTCATTGATGGCCCTGAAACAGAAGAAATGAACACCAATGATGCCAGTTTTGAGCGCCACCATCATAATTCAAATGAAGAATCTATAGATCTTGAACCTGCCTTAGAAAAAGGCGGGGCGGCGGCCGATGCGCCGGATGCTGAAGCGGATGCGCTTGTTGCTGACGTGGAAGAAGCGGACACAAGACGCGTGCCAAAGATCCCGCTTCATCTGGTGATCGCGGGCTGCCCGTCGCTGAAGACCTTTTACCAGGGCGACATCCGCCACTGGCATCAGCTCTTCGACGCGGCTTGCCATGTACGGCCGGCCATGGGGATCAGTGCGTCCGCTTGGGAAGAAGCACAACGGTTCATGGGCCCCGAGCAGGCATCGATCGTTGTCGTTGCCATGTTGGAACGCTTTGCCGATATCCGATCGCCCGGTGGCTACCTCCGCGCGCTGACATCGAAGGCGGCAGCGGGCAAGTTCTCTTGCGGGCCGATGATCATGGCGCTGATGTCCCGGCGAACCGCGGCATAATGTTCACAGCTGTGAACTGGCTCGAGCGGGACGAGAGTTCACAGCTGTGAACTACATGACAGGTCGCGAGACGATGAACGAAGAGAGGGAAAGGCTGGGGGTTTGAGGGGTGACGGGAAGTGAGATCGGGAGAGTGGCTTCCGGCGCCCGTCGTGGAGAAGATCTGATGGCGAACGTTGCCCAGAAAATCACCCTGTCCCCCTCACGGGACATCCCCTTCGATAAGCTCGTGCTGAGCCAGTCCAACGTGCGGCGCGTCAAGGCGGGTGTGTCTGTCGAAGAACTGGCCGAGGACATCGCTCGCCGCGGGCTCCTGCAGAGCCTGAACGTCCGGCCGGTGCTCGATGCCGATGGAGTCGAGACCGGTACGTTCGAGATCCCCGCCGGTGGTCGCCGCTTCCAGGCGCTGTCGCTGCTGGTGAAGCAGAAGCGGCTGCTGAAGACCGCGCCGATCCCCTGCATCGTGCGGGATGCTGCTTCGGCGATCCTGCCCGAGGACGACTCGCTGGCCGAGAACATGCAACGCGTTACCCTGCACCCGCTCGATCAGTTCCGCGCATTCCAGGCCCTGCGCGAAAAGGGTCAGGGCGAGGAAGCGATTGCGGCGGCCTTCTTCGTCACGCCGCAGATCGTCAAGCAGCGCCTGAAACTTGCCTCCGTGGCCCCTGCCCTGCTCGAGGTCTATGCTGAGGACGGCATGACGCTCGAGCAGCTGATGGCTTTTACGGTGAACCCGGATCATGCGCGTCAGGTCCAAGTCTGGGATGCGGTGAAGAACTCCTGGAACAAAGAACCCTATACCATCCGACGTATGCTGACCGAGACCTCGGTTCGGGCCTCGGATCGTCGCGCTGTCTTCGTCGGTATCGATGCCTATGAGGCAGCGGGCGGCGCTGTGCTGCGCGATCTCTTCCAGGGCGATGACGGTGGTTGGCTCGAGGACCCTGCCCTGCTCGACCGGCTGGTGGCTGAGAAGCTTCAGGCGGAAGCCGAAGCGCTTTCCTCTGAGGGCTGGAAGTGGATCGAGGTCGCGACCGACCTGCCCTATGGCTACAGCCACGGCCTGCGGCGTCTCGCCGGTGATCCGGCGCCGATGACCGACGAGGAAAGCGCGACCCACGCGACGCACCTCGCCGAGTATCGGGCGCTGGAGGAAGAATACTCCGGCCAGGACGAATTCCCCGAGGAGATCGACGCGCGGCTCGGTCATCTCGAGATGGCGATGGAAGCGCTCGAGCAGCGGCCGCTGATCTACGATGAGGCCGAGATCGCGCGCGCGGGCGTCTTCGTGACGCTGGATCGGGACGGCAGCCTTGTGGTTTATCGGGGCTATGTCCGGCCCGATGATGAGCCGCGCGAGGAGACCGCGGTCCAGGATGGTGATGGTCCAGATGCCATGGGGCAGGGCAGTGATGCCGGTGTTTCCAGCTGGAAACCGTCAGCCACCTCCGCTGGCGGCACCATCGTCACCTCGGGCGGTCAGCCGATCGGCGCGGACCTCTCTGAGGAGGAAGACGACGGCGCGTTGAAGCCGTTGCCCGAACGGCTGGTCATGGAGCTGACCGCCCACCGGACCCTCGCACTGCGCGAAGCCATCGGGCGCTCACCGGAGGTGGCGCTGACGCTGCTGCTTCTGAAGCTGGTGACGGACACCTTCCGCACCTCTTCGGCTTCGGGCAGCTGTCTCGAGGCTTCGGTTCGCCACGTCTACATGTCGGCGCAGGCGTCCGATCTTAAGGACAGCGTCGTGGCCAAGTTGGTCGACGAGCGTCACGCGGCCTGGGAGGCCGATCTGCCTCTCGGCGATGATGCCGGCCTCTGGGACTATCTGACGCTCCTCGACCAGGGCAGTCGTTTGGCCCTTCTGGCGCATTGCCTCAGCTTCGGGATCAACGCACTCCATGAGAAGGTGAACCCCTATGGGGCGGGCATCTCCGCCAGCGGTCTGACCCGCCGGCTGGCGCATGCCGATCTGGTGGCCCGCGCGGTCGATCTCGACATGGTCGAAGCGGGTTGGGAGCCGACGGTCGATGGCTATCTCAACCGCGTGCCTAAGGCCCGAATCCTCGAGGCCGTGCGCGAGGCAAAGGGGGAGGGCACCGCGCAGCTGCTCGACCATCTGAAGAAGGGTGAGATGGCCACAGAAGCCGAGCGGCTTCTCAAGGGCAGCGGGTGGCTGCCCGAGGTCCTGCGCCGGGCCGATCTGGTGGCGTTCGACGGCGAGGCGATCGCGGAAGGGCAGGGGGAGGACGCGGGCGAGCCCGAGGATGTCGATCTCCCGGCCTTCCTGACAGCCGATCTGCCGGACAGCGCTGCGTCGATGATGGCGGCGGAGTGATCTTAGCCATCCGGGGGCGGGGAAACCCGCCCAAATCTCACAAAATACAGCAATATCAATATGATGAATGCGGATACTCGCATTCGAGATGAGGAATCATGTCTGCAACAAACATCATCGACACAGCCCCTTTGGGGGCGCTGATCCGCTACACCGACGGCAGTCCCAAGCCGCCGGCACGGTTCACCAAGAAGCTTGCCGCCTGGGAGCGATCGAACGGAGTCGGCCGTCTCGTGAAGAAGGAGCCGCCGAAGGTCTATCCGACTTGGACTGCCCCTGCTTCATTCACGCTGCACGAGGGCAACTTCTCTTCGGATGGGGTGATCCTCGTCACCATCATGCGCAGTCATTCGGCGGACAGTCGTCTGGTATTCGAGGTGGCCGAGGAACCGAAGCCGGGGCAGGTGCGCGTGCTGCTCGATTTCGGTGGAAACACCGAGCTTCTGCATCTGGCGGAGTCCGTTACCGCGGCCGAACTCTGGATTGCGCGGGAGGGCTATCGCAATGCGCGGCTCGAAATCGTCGGTGCCGAGGACGGCGATAGGGCAGGGGGCGCGGATCTGGCCGCCTGAGCCCTGACAATGCGTGAGGGGCATGCCGAAGGGGCGTGCCTCTCACCGACCACACCCTCGTCCCGCGATGACGCGGGGCGCCAGAGGATCCATCCCCAAAAGACGGAGGTCTTCAACCAAGAGCCTGCCCGGGAGGCTGGCGGCGTTCCAAGCATCAGCGGGACAACCAGCTCCTGACGTTGGGGCACCATCCCCCGCTCGCCATTCCCTTCCTTGCCCCGAATCCCGTCTTCGAGATCAACCCGCGAGGGGTCGGACTACGGGCGAGCCCGTGCCGCCGGGTGGATTCGGACGAGCCGAACGCACCCGGTGATGTCAGCCAGTCTTCGGGCCTGCGGGGTCCTGTCGCGCGGGGGACGGTCCCCCGCCTCCCAGACAGGAGCCAAACAGATGTCCCGCAAAGATGCACACGCCTTCGCCGCCTCCCTTGCCGCCACGCTCATGGTCTCAATCGTCGTCTTCCAGGCAGGGGATGGAACCTTCGGCGCCGTCCCCGCCGATGAAATCGACGGCGACGAGGTCGTGATCGTCTCGGAATACGATCCCTTCGGGTGAGGCTTCGGCCTCACTTCCCAAGGGCCCGGGCACGGCGCTGGTGCGCCTCCGGGCCTATCGCCGACCGAGTGGCCTTGCGCCGATCAAATGGACGGTCATCGAACTATTGCGCGCCTGCCATCAATGGCAGGCCATCCTCGCGCCATTCCGGCAAACCGCCGTCAAGGCGGCGCGCATTGAGGCCGTGTTTGCGAAGTGCGGCGACAGCCTGGTGGGCATAGATGCAATAGGGGCCCCTGCAATAGGCCACGATTTCGGTGGCCGGATCGAGCGTCGGGACGATCCGCTCGATCTCCGTCAGCGCCATGTTGAGCGCACCCGGAATGTGGCCCGCGGCGTATTCGTCGGCCGGCCTCACGTCGAGCACGGTGACGGAGCCTTCCGCGAGCCGTGCGGCGAGGTCCGCGCGGCTGACGGCTTCGGGGGCGTCCTTGCCGCCTGAAAGCCCTCGCAGGATACGCTCGACTTGCGCGAGGTTCCGTTCTGCCACGATGCGCAGCAGATCCATCAGCGCGAGTGTCTTGGCATCGGTCAGCCGATAGATCACTGCCTTGCCGTCGCGGCGGCTGGTGACGAGAGCGGCGCGGCGCAGCTGTTGCAGATGCTGCGAGCAGTTGGCGATCGTGAGGCCTGTCTTGTCCGCAAGTGCCTCCACCCCGCGTTCGCCTTGCGCGAGTTGTTCCAGCAGCATCAGACGCGCCGGTGCTGATAAGGCGCGTGCGACGAGGGCATATTCCTCCAGCAGGGCCAACTTCGGGCTGATTGACAAGGCCTGTCTCCTGACGCTAGATCATTCAAGCGATAACTTGAATAATAGCGATTCCATCGCGCCCCACAAGCCCCAAGGCCAGCGATCCATGTCCGAGACCATCCTTGCCACCGAGGCGACCATCCGTCTTGCCATCTTTCTGGGTGTTCTGGCGGGCATGGCGCTGTGGGAAGTGGCGGCCCCGCGGCGCAGGCGAGAAATCCCGCGCGTCATCCGTTGGACGAACAACCTTGCTCTGGTGGTGGTGGATACGGTCATCCTGCGGCTGAGTTTTCCGATCCTCGCGGTCGGTCTGGCCGTCATGGCCGAGGATCGTGGCTGGGGCCTGTTCAACAATCTCGATGTGCCAGTTTGGGTCGCAATCATCGTCTCGATGCTGCTGCTCGATCTGGCGATCTACCTTCAGCACGTGATGTTCCACGCCGTGCCCGGGCTCTGGCGGCTGCACCGGATGCACCACGCCGATCTCGATTTCGACGCGACCACGGGACTGCGTTTCCATCCCGTGGAGATCCTCATTTCCATGGGGATCAAGCTGGCGGTGGTCGCGGCGCTCGGCCCCCCCGCCGTCGCGGTGCTACTGTTCGAGGTGATCCTGAACGCCACCGCGCTTTTCAACCACGCCAACATCGACCTGCCGCGCCCGGTGGACCGCGTGCTGCGCCTCATCGTCGTGACGCCGGACATGCACCGCGTCCACCATTCCACCGACCCGCGCGAGACCAACTCGAACTACGGCTTCAACCTGCCGTGGTGGGACAGGCTCCTCGGCACCTACATCGCCCAGCCCGCCAAGGGACACGAGGGGATGGAGATCGGCATCGAGCAGTTCCGGACACGCCGCGATCTCTGGCTCGACCGGATGCTGGTCCAGCCGCTGCGCGGACCGGCATCGGGCCATGCGCTCGATCCCCGGAACACGACAAGGAGCCCGCAGAATGACCGCAAGTGAATTCACGCGCGGCATCCGCGAGAATAGGGTCCAGGTCGCGCATCAGCTGATCCAGGTGATGCTGGTGGGTTTCGCCATCGGCATGACTCGCACGGTGGTCCCGGCGCTGGCCGAGAGCGAGTTCGGGCTCGAGCGCGGCTCGTTCCTGCTGCTGGCGTCCTTCGTCGTGGCCTTCGGTGCGGTCAAGGCGGTGATGAACTTCGTCGCCGGGCGCTGGTCCGAGCGGATCGGTCGCAAGCGGGTGCTGGCCTTCGGTTGGGTCATGGCGCTGCCGATCCCGGTGATGATCTGGTACGCGCCCGACTGGAACTGGATCGTCGCGGCGACCGTGCTGCTGGGCGTCAACCAGGGCCTCTGCTGGTCGATGACGCAGACCGCGAAACTCGACATCACGCGCGCCGAGGAACGCGGCCTCACCATGGGGCTCAACGAGTTCTCCGGCTATGTCGGCGTGGCAATCGCAGGCATCCTCACCGCATATGCCGCGGAAGGGCTGGGCGCGCGGACGGGCCTGCTGGTCTTTGGCATGGCCGTGGTCCTGCTGGCGCTGATCCTGACCGTGGTCTGGGTGAAGGACACGCTGCCTTGGGCCAAGGCCGAGACGGCCGCGCACAAGGCAGCACCCCCGAAATCCCTGCCGCGTTATCCGCAGGGCAGCTCCGAACACCCGACGACGCGCGAGGTCTTCGCGCTGATGAGCTGGCGCGACCGGCGGCTCTTCGCGATCTCCCAGGCGGGGCTGGTCGAGAAGTTCGTCGATGCGCTGGTCTGGGCGCTGTTCCCGGTCTTCCTTGTGACCCAAGGCGCGACCCTGACCGAGGTCGGCTGGATCGTCGGCACCTATGGTTTCGTCTGGGGCGGCTCGCAGCTCTTCACCGGGCGGCTGTCGGACCATGTGGGCCGCTTCTGGCCCAACGTGCTCGGCATGTGGATCTGCGGCGCGGGCGTGGCGATGGTGGTCATGGGCACGGGCGCGCTCTGGTGGTCGGTCTCGGCCGGGGTGGCGGGCTTCGGCATGGCGCTTCTCTATCCGAACCTCTCGGCGGCGGTTGCGGACATCACCCCGCCGGCCTGGCGCGGCTCGGCCATCGGCATCTACCGCTTCTGGCGCGACCTCGGCTACGCCATCGGCGCGCTCGGCCTCGGGCTAGCGGCCAGCCTGACCGGCGCTGCGGAAGCGGCCTTCTGGTTCGTCGCGATCTCCATGTTCGTCTCCGGCGGCCTGCTCTTCTGGCTCGGCGAGGAGACGCACCCGCGTCTCAACCCCGCCACCCAAGAGGCCCCTGCATGAAACACCTGATCCTGCTGAACGACCCACCCTACGGAACCGAGCGCAGCTTCAACGGCCTGCGCATGGCCTACGCACTGGCGAAGAACGATCCCGAGGCGGATATCACCGTCTTCCTGATGGCCGACGCGGTGCTCTGCGCCAAGGCGGGGCAGAAGACGCCCGATGGCTACTACAATCTCGAGCGCATGCTCCGCCGGGTCCTGTCCGCCAAGGGGCGCGTCCTGATGTGCGGCACCTGCCTGGACGCGCGCGGCCTTGCAGAGGGCGACATGATGGAGGGGACGAGCCGCTCCACAATGGACGAACTCGCCCAAGCGACGCTGGCCGCCGACAAGGTCCTGGTGTTCTGATGGCCGGGATGCTTACGCTCGCCGCCCTCGCGGCCGACCCGGATCGCTTCCACCTGATCGACGTCCGCGACGCGGAAGACTTCGTCGCCGCCCATTTGACGGGCGCCGTCCATATCCCGCTGGCCGAACTCGAAGACCGGGCGGGAGAACTTCCTGCTGGCAGAACACCCGTGACCATCTGCGGCAAGGGCGGCGGTCGGTCGGCAGAGGGCGCGGATGTCCTGAACAGGCTCGGCCACCCGGACGCCCTATGGCTCGAAGGCGGCACGATCGGCTGGCTTGCGCAGAACACCTGAACACCAAGAAACCGAAACGGAGGAGACCCCCGGATGACCCTGAAGCACCTACTTTTGGCGACAACCGTCGCGCTCGGGATGCACACATTGCCCGCCTTTGCGCAGGACGCGGCTATCGACGCCATGCAGGAATACATGATGTTCTCGGAATACGAGGCCGGCATCATCCTGCCCCAGCAACTCGACCAGACCGTCTTCGAGACCGCGCTTTTCGTCGACACCCGGGACGCTGGCCGGTTCGAGGCAGGCACGATCCCCGGCGCAGTCAACATCGAGTGGCGCGAAGTGCTGGACCGCATCGACGAGATCCCCGAGGATCGGATGACCATCCTGTTCTGCAACACCGGCAGCCTGTCGGCGCAGGCGGCCTTCGCGCTGCGTGTTGCGGGCAGGTCGAACGTGGTCGTCATGCAGACCGGCTTCACAGGCTGGCAGCAGGACGCGGCCTACAGACCCTGATCCGTTAACCCCTCGGTCGGGTGATGGCCCGCTGGGCCCGCCTCGCAGGAAACACCATGTCCGACGCCAAAAAGCCGCTCCCGCCGATCCTGTCGGACAAGCATCATGATGCCCCGTCGGCCTTCACGCCCGAAAGCCTGCTGCGCGAGGCACGCCGCCAGAAAGGGGCGGCGGCCGTCACGGTGCCAAGGATTTGCCTGCTTGACCCTGACGGCGATATTGTCCGCCAGCTCCGTATCGAAGGCCGCGCGCGGCGGAATGAGGGGTGGGTCTGCTACCACACCGAGATGTGGGTGTTCGACCTGGATGGCCATGACATCGGTGTGGTTGGTTGTGCCGTCGGCGCGTCATTCGCTGTACTGGTCGCCGAGGAGATGTTCGCGTCAGGTTGCGAACTTCTGATCAGTGTCACCTCATCGGGGCAGATCACGCCACAAGGCCCGCCGCCGTACTTCATTGTGATCGAGCGGGCGCTGCGCGACGAGGGCACGAGCTATCATTACATTCCTCCGTCTGACTGGAGTGAGGCGCCCTCGCACTTGCTCTCGCAGCTGACGGGCGCGTTCACCGAAGGCCCGCGTGTGCTGACCGGTGCGACTTGGACCACTGATGCGCCGTTTCGTGAGACCGAAGTTGCAATCGCCGCAGCGCGCGATCGTGGAATTCTCGCGGTCGAGATGGAGGCGGCAGCGCTCTACGCCTTTGCCCAAGCGCGAGGGCGGGCAGTCATCTGCCTGGCACATGTCACAAACCAGATGGGCACGATCGAAGGTGATTTTGAGAAAGGCAAAGCGAACGGTACGTCTGACGCCTTCATCGTACTTTCGCACATCGCCAAGCGCTGCGGATGATGACGTCGCCTTGATCTTGCATCATCTCGCAATGCTCAACCAATAGCCAAATCAGCTGCAGTTTTTCCGCCCGCCAACGCCTCAACGAACCACTGCGGTTTGCGTCCCCGGCCGGACCAGGTGAGCGCCGGGTTCTCAGGGTGCCGGTATTTCGCCGCGGCCGGTGCACGGGAGGACTTCGCCTCGGTTCCGACAAGTTCGGCCAGCGAGTAGCCGAGGTCTCGGGCGAAAGCTTCCACCTTGGCGCGGGCTTCCGCCTTCTGCCGATCCTCGAATGTGGAAATCGCCTTGGCGACGTCCTTCTGCATTTTCTTCAGCTCGCTGAGCGACAGTGCCTCGAGATCGTAATCAGCCATTGGTGCGGTCCGTGTCCTGAATGATCCGGTATCGATAGCCCGTCGCGGCAGGGCGCCGCAACTCCCGGAAGGCTGGGGCAGGGTTGGCGGAGGCTGTTGATCGCCGTTTCGTCGCCAGTAAGGGGCTGGACTGGGGGTCAGGCTGTTCCGATGGGCAAGGTGACGGGTTCAGGCATGGGCTCCCCGCGCATCTCTTTCTTCTGGGCCATCCCTTCGACTGACAATCCCCTAATCCCGTTCGTTTGCCTGCGTGCAACCCCGCGTCGGTCCGGGCCGTGTTGCCCCTTCGGGGCTGCCCGCTCCACCCCGGTCCTCTGGGGGTTTCCGGCGTCCGTTCCGTCCACCGTGCACGCGTCACCCGACGGGCTTTTTCCGGGTCTTGTCGAAGGGACGGTCCCGAAGACAGGAAACACAGGAGCTTAACATGCAGAACATCGTCATCCTCGCCGGCAACATCGGTCAGACCCCCGAAGTCCGCACCACCCAGGGCGGCACCAAGATCACCAACTTCAGCCTCGCCACCTCTCGCCCCCGCCTCTCGGAAGGTCGCGTCCTGCGCGACGAGAACGGCTACCGGGTCATGGACACCGAATGGCACCGCATCACCTGCTTCAACGGTCTCGGC
>Ga0209793_1001523_pt1 | contig 14415 bp, 17 predicted proteins | sample EBPBio122009_DNA_FD_185863 | JGI IMG/M metagenome (GOLD analysis project Ga0209793, IMG submission 185863) | Wastewater treatment Type I Accumulibacter community from EBPR Bioreactor in Madison, WI, USA - Reactor 1_2/2/2009_ DNA (SPAdes) (version 2) | ecosystem: Engineered > Bioreactor > EBPR >... | reverse complement strand
AGATCGCTCGCGCATGAGCAGTGCACGTGGCGGGCGTCACGCTTTTGCTTCGCTGAAGTTAACTTTACGATGCCGGTGAGCAGCCAGTGGCCGAAGACCACCAGCACGATCGCCCAGACGACTAGCATCGGGATGCCATCGATGACCGGCTGACCTGCCCTGTTGCCGCGGGTGAAAGTGGCGATCCAGCCCGCCTCGCCCATCCAGGTGAAGAGCCCGCCTAACTCGATCTGAAAGCTCGAGCGCGAATCCTTGAGCAGCAGGAATGCAGCGGTACGTGCTAGCAGCTCCGCTGGCACTTCAGCGATCAACTGCCGCGCTTCGTTGCCAAGCCCGCGCCCAATGAACGCTTCGAGTGCGGGCGTGCGGAAGATCATCGGGCAGAAGGCCGGTGTCCCGGGCAAATTGTTCTTCACCCGATGTCTTGTCGAATTCGTCTCTCTCACCGCGAATTGCCGCTTGGGATCGACCACAAGGGCATAGGTGCCCTGTGCCGCGTCGGGCAGATCGAGTCGCGTATCGAGCAGCCAATCGTAGAGAAACCACAACCGTCGCGCATAGCCGCCAGTAGGCGCCGCGCGCACCATGTCGGCGATCGGTTCAGGACCTGTTTTCCGGAACAAGGCTCTCAGGACGGCAAGATCCAGCCCTTCATAGCGCAGCGCAAAGGTCAGATGTCCGGCTGGTGGCGCGGGGTGTAAACGCTCCAACTCTCGGCCTGATAGACTTTATGGCGTGGGCCGATCGCTGACAGGGTGATTGGCAAAGGTACGTGTAGTTCAAAGGCATCGATCAGCGCTGCATAGCCGACAGGGATGGCGGCCTCTGGGATCCAGCGGCCGCGAAAAATGCTGACCGCGTCTGAAAACGGCCATTTTTCTCCTGGCTCCATGAATCCTGATATCTGCTTCTGAAAAATAGATTCGGAGCGACGCTCTCATGAAATTCGCTCATCAGCAATGAAATTCGATGACAATGAGGTCAAATTTGCGAAGACAGATTCTGATAGCAGTATGAGCCAGAGCTCTTCTACAAGCGGCTGATCGATCTGCCGGACAAATGGTACGGCGAGCATTTGAGCGAGTTGGAGAAGAGACGTGGATGATCTCGATATGCTGACACAGACGCTGCCTGAGGATGAACAGCGCGCCGTTGCGAAGCGTGCCGACGAGCTCGTCACCGCGCACAATCTCCGCGAATTGCGGGCGCTTGCTGGACGGACGCAGGAAGACGTGTCCGCGGCGACCGGGTTCAAGCAGACCAACGTCCCGAGGCTGGAGAAGCGCGCCGACATGAAACTGTCGACACTTCGCGACTATGTCGAATCCCTCGGCGGCACATTGAAAATCGTCGCGGATGTCGCGGGCAAGAAGGTCGATCTTTCGAGCATCGCAGAGCGCTCCCGACACGGATCCAAGGCCTGAGGGGTCACCGGCAGGGGAGGGCTACAGCCCTGCCGCTTTCGTCAGGTTGACGTGGAAGCGATCGCGCCGGCGATGATAGCGGCGGGTCATTTCGGCGCTGGCGTGGCCGGGTTCGCTCATTGACCTCGGGGAGGTCGCGCTTGACTTTGCCGCCCTGACGGATCTGCCTCCGGGTAGATTGACAAATGTGCTACTGAGTAGCAAATTGGGCTCAAAGGAGTTAAACCAATGAGCGTAAAATCGTCGATCTCGCTGACCTACCAGCAGGATGCGTTTGCGCGTTCGCTGGTGGAGAGCGGCCGGTATTCCAGCATGAGTTCCGTTCTTCAGCAGGGCCTGGAACTGCTTCGCCAAAAGACGGAAACTGAGACCGTCGAAACGGCAGCGCTTCGCGAATTGGTCCAGCGGCGATTGAACGGACCGAAGATTTCTGCGACGGAAATGGAAAGCCGCGTCGCGGCAATGATTGAGCGGAAGCGACGGGTTGTTCGTGTGGACTCTTGAATATTCTGAGGATGCCGAACGCGATTTCGAGTTGATCTTTGATCATCTGTTCGACGCCTATGTCGAACTCGGGGACTCGCCTGACGAGGCTGTGGAGCGTACCGCTGAACGGATCCGCAAATTGCGTATCGAAATCGATCGTCTCGTCGATGCGCCTTATATCGGGACTCTGCGGCCCGATATTCATTCCGGAATCCGGTTTCTTCGGCGGGACATGGCGGCTATTTGGTTTCTACCGGTAGAACATAATCGCACAATCATTGTCGCGGCAATTTTCTACGGTGCGCAGGACCACATCAGACATATGCTCGCACGCATGCTGGCGGGATGAGTCCCTACAGCCCCGCGGCCTTCGTCAGATTGACCCTAAATCGGTCGCGCCGACGTTGGTAACGGCGAGTCATTTCGGCCGAAGCATGGCTGAGTTGCTTCTGCACATAGCGTTCATCGACTTCGGCCGACGAGGCAAGGCCGGCGCGCAGCGAATGCCCTGCAAACTTTTCGGCACGCTCTCCTTCGCTCAGCTCGCCGCGCACGCCGGCGGCCAGCGCCGCCTTCTTGACGAGGCGCGCCACCTCCTGGTCGTTGAGCCGGTCTGGCCCGACATCCTTGCCCTGTCCGGTTACACGGCGGAAGAGGGGGCCTTTGGCGATCTTTGCGAACTTGACCCAGGTTTCGACGGCGGCGACCGGCAGGTGGCGTCGGACGAGCCGCGGCCGATCTCCACCTCGCGCCAGGCGGTCTTGCCGCGCAGCGTCACCAGCAGACCCTTGTCGTGGATCTCGATCCAGCCGCGGCCATCTTCCGTCTGGTCGCGGCCGAGGTCTAGGCCGGTGATTTCGGAGCGGTGCAGACCACCGGCAAAGCCAATGAGTAGCATGGCGCGGTCGCGCAGGCCGCGCAGGGACCCGCGATCGAGCGTCTCCAGCATGGCGATCAGGTCTTCCGGCATGATGGCTTCCTTCTGCCGGGGCGGGGCGGCGTGTTTATTGCGAATGCCGGCCATCACCGTGGCGATCGCTCGGTTCTTGCGATCCAGCGACATGCCACGCTGGGCACAGTTCCAGCCGACGGCGGCGAGGCGGCGCTCGATGGTCGAGACGCTTTTCGGCTTGGCGCCGCGTGTAGCTGTGCCAGTGGCACTGCCGGAGGCGGTGCCACTGGCACAGGCGGTGATGTAGAGCCAGACGACCTGCGGGTCCGGGGGGAGGGGAGAGAGGTTCTGCCGCCGGCACCAGGCAGTAAAATGCTTCCACAATGCACCAGTACCGCAGCGGATCTTCTGGGCCTCGTTTGAAGGTCTGGTCGCTATCGCGCTCTTGCTGGGAGGAGGTCTTACCGCACTGCAGGCCATGGCGGTATCGACAGGGTTGCCATTCACCTTCGTGCTGCTTGCTGCCTGCTATGCGATCGTTAAAGGATTGATGAACGAACCCAAAACTTGAGCTGGGGTAAGGCTGCTCGTGGGACTCCGTCCGCTTGAGGATATGGGGCACCGGAGTGTCTCGCAGATTGCGAGGGCCGTGCGGCAGCAGGCCATTGATAGCGCCGTGATCGGTATACGGGTTATCGATCCTGTAACGCTTGATCACGGTCCGCCAGCCTTCGCAAAACTTGGTGGTGTCGTATGCCGCATCCAGGCTGGTTGCTACCCCACCTTTTCAGCTGTGAAAGGAGTAGCCGTCCTGCACTGCATGTTCTGAAGGATGGACTGTGCTGCTGCATCGGCAAGACCGGATGAAATGTCGTACTCAAAGACACTTGAGCCGGTAATTTCGGTGGGACTTACCAAGGTCAAATGCCAGACGACGCTCGCGCCCGTGGTGCCGGAGCCGTTTGATTGCCGTTCATCCGCGAGAACGCCACGCCATGAATGTCCCCCGGTGGAGGTCCAGTTCACATTGCCAATCGCTTCCGACATCAGCTTGCTGGGTGAAAACCATCCGCCCCACCTGATCTGCCGGGTCTCCCCGCTCACCTGACCCGGCACGGCCTGACCTGTCAGCGAGAACAGGGGGCAGGCTGAAGTGTCGGTTGTCCCCGCGGTTATGCGCCAAGTTCCATCTTCGGGAATGAGCGGCGCTTCCAGTTGAATCGGACACGAACCCGGCCCGCCGAACGAAGCATCGATCTGCGCAGGGGTCTGGGAACGCCAGCTATATTCGTTCTCATACACTACAAGGGTCATGCCTGCCGCATCTGGCGGGTTGGGAGTGCCAAGGATGATCTCGACATCTGAAAGCGTCGTACCCGGTACATGGCAGCTACAGCCACCCTCCATGCATATGGCAATCTGGACCATCTGCGCCTTTGCGCCGGGAATGAACCCGAAGAACAAGGCCAAACCGAAAAGTGCGGGTGCCAGTTTGTTTCTCATGGGTTATTTCCCCGATTTTTTGCCGAAAAGCGCGCGTAGAACCGACTCAGGATTACGCCCGCCGAGGTCAACCCGGATAGTCGTGTCCGAATCCGCAACAGCGGCGTTGTCCGGTTCCGATGCCGAAACCTGAAGCGAAGAAGCTATGCCCTCAAACCCGATCTCAGCGCCCATGCCCTGTCGCTTGAACATGCATAGCTGATTGTCGCCGATGGATCGGCACGGCCCATTGGATCGCAGCCATTGACGTGGGTTGAGCTCCACTCTTATGGCCTTGCCGAGATCTTCCGTGAAGAAGGTGGAGGTCGGCAGGTCGGCACGCGCGCCGCTGGCGGTTTCGTAGACAATTGGGTCACTCATCGACCAATTGTTTGGCAGGATCAGAGAGATACCGCTTGCAGCATGATTGACGGGGCAGCCCGCAGGACTGTCCGCGCAGTGAAATGCCGGTGCCTCCTCATCATTGCTGGCAATCCCAGCGACCGGAATCTCGAAATCGTTGCCACCGGCCGGGTTGATCGTGACAGTGCCAGCGAGGCGGATACCAGCCGCTTCGTTGACCCCCTCGACCTCATAGGTGCCGCTTGGAGCCAGTCGGTTTGTGAAGGTTGGCAGGAGATCGTTGGAGGCGAAAGCTACATCCATTTCCCTGACATCGGTGCGGACGGCTGACCACTGCACCCCCAAATCGCCGATTTCCAAGGGTGCGCGCAGGCGCACGGGGATCGTCTCGCCCTCCGCTGGCATATGTGACTGCGCGGATGAACCAGGCTTGGTCATGTCCACGAAATCGGAAGGTGCAGGACCATGCACGGCAGCGCGCATTTCGGACAGGGAAGGAGGTACATGGCCACCCGGCCACATGACGACGCTGATGCCTGTGGCCCCGGAGGACAATGCACCGGCATAGCCGATCCCATAGGGTGTCAAATGGAGCGTCATAGGCGCAGGGATTGGCTCGCCCACTGTGAAGGTCATGCGCAGCACCTCGCCCTCGAGAGTTGCCGTCGTGAACGTGCCTTCGCGGCCGGCAGCCTGCGGCCCGGCCAGCTTTTCTCCAGCCGTCCAGCTTCCGCTGATCGCGCCATCGGAATGAGACTGCTCAAGCGCGAGCGTGAGCAATTGATCTGCTCCCGCCTGTACCTGATAAGGTGGCACACCGATGATTTGCCACGGACCGCCAAATGTTGTCGCCGACGCCTCGTCATCGGATTCGTCAACCGGTGGGATGATGAAGTCGTTGTTCCTCCCTGGGTAGATTTCCACCTCAGCACTGAAATTGACCTCACCTGGCCCTGTGGTCGAAACGCGATAGCGTCCCGGTTCGAACTGGCCTTCGCCAACGACCATTTCGGAGGTCGGGGACCACGCTTCCGGGCTCATGTCCGGATCGAGCGGGACCGCCGACCACCACAGCGGGATCTGTGGGAAATTATCCGGAATACGGAACGTCGCCCGCACCATTGGCATGGCGTCCTGACCCGACAATGCCTGCGTTGCTGCTGCGGCCTGCGCTGCCAGATCGGCGGTGTTGGTCAGATCTGCATCCTCGAACGGCACACCGACGCCGAATTGACGGGAGAAAAGAATTTCCCGCTGGTTGCCGGAGATATAGCGAAGCTCGTAGATGCCGGTCTCCGCCGGTGCCTTTAAGCCCATGCGCTGGGTCTTCCGATTACTGAAGGGATAGCCCCAACTCTCGAAATAGTCGTCGGACGCAGCACCGGGCCGGGCGACCACGATGCGCTGGCCGACTTGATTGGGGCCGCGCCAGGTGAACTCGAACCGCGTAGCTGGCTCCACGGAACCGATTGCGTCAAAACCATTGGACGCTGCTACGACCTCTATTGGCTGACGCGCAATGATCGTGCCGTCATCTGCGATCATGACCAGATCGTATTCTCCCGGTTCGATAGGAGCGGCCCTGGAAAACGGATTATTGCCCAGATCACCAGCGCCACCGATGACACCGAAAGATGGACCGACCGAAGGCTTGCGCTCTCCCCGCAGTGTGAAGCCCGCATAGTAATCAGGACGCGGGCTCCCCCGATACGAAATGGAATAGGTGTGCCCGGCCTCGGCCTTGGGGCCAATATCGAAGAACACCTCCTGGATCGGCTCGGGCTCCGGTGTCGGTTCGACGGCCGCTATCTGGTTCAGTGCGTCGGCCAGTTCTTGTCCGGTTTGGGGCGTCAGCAATAAGCCGCCTGTCGCATCAGCAACGCAACTCATCGACGCCGCTTCTTGTGACGTCAGTCCGAAGCCGACGACATGCGCGCGGATGGCGACGCCTTCTTGCGCCAGTTTCGCAGCGAGTGCGCAAGGATCGGCGTCACAGGTCTCAAGTCCATCGGTCACAAGGATGATATCGGCCGATTCCGCCGTGGGCGGGATCATCGAGGCGGCCAGCGAGAGCGAATCCGTGATAGGCGTCATGCCACGCGGATTCAGGCTGTTGAGCCGCGTTGAAAGCTCTGAAGGATTGTTCACGCCCACATCGGCTATCACCTGAATATCGGCGCAGTCCCCCCGCCGGTTATGGCCGTAGGCGATGACGCCGAGCGGGATCGAGTTATTGCGGCTGGCAAAGAAATCACCGATCACGTCGCGTGCAACTTCGACCTTTGTTACGCCGCCATCCAGCTGCCCCCACATTGACCCCGAGGCGTCATAGATCAGGATCGAGGCGCTATTTTCCTGTTGAGCCGCCACGGGAAGAGCCATCCCAGCCAAAGTGCCGAAAATGGTCAGATATCCGATCCGTCTCAAACGAACCTGCAGACCGGTTTTTCTCTTGTGATGCGATGTCACGGTGTCGATCCTTCCTCACGAGCCGGGGCGGCGCCGTTATCGGGCGCATTGTGCCAGGCACTGGCCTTTTCCTTGATCTTGTTGAATTGCTTCGAGATGCCCGACAGCCTTGCGTCCCATTCAGGGTTGGGCTGCTGCCCCTCGATGGTCCTGAAGTAAACGTCCATCATGCAGGCCATGGCGAAGGGCTCGATCAGTGCCGCCTTGACGGCCCACGCGAAGAGCAGCGCGAAGACGAAGCCGCCTGCTGACCACGCACCGGGAATGAACAATACCAGAGCCGTAGCGGGAGCCAGCATCAGAAGAAAAACCAGAAACGAAAGCCCGTAGACGATGACCGTCAGCCACGCCGCGTTCTTGAGCATGGACTTGTAGTTCTGCCCGTAGAGCACCAGCGCGATGCGCGCCGACTGCCACGGATTGGTCGATCCGGTGCGAATAGCGTAAGCAAGGATAACCTCGTCGATGAACCCTACCGAGATGTTGAGGAAGGCGCGCAAAAGCCCGGTGAGCTGTTGCAGGCCCGGAATGGGCAACAACGAGGCGATACCACGAACCAGCCCGGCCACCATCCGTAGAACGCCCTTGACCAATTGATCCATGGCGAAGAGCAAGCTGGCTTCGCCAAAGCGTTGCTTGACTACGGCGGTTGCATGAGCGACCTGCGATCTTCCCGAAGACACGTCGCGTCTCTCAAGAAGCTCGACCAACACCGCGATATGTCCGGCCTTGACGACATAGAGAACATATTCGCGCAGGAAGTAGAGAATGCCGGCAGTCAACCCAAAGCCGATTGCACCGCCCCAGAAGACCGCCCCGGCGCGAAACCCGTCGTCACCAAACGCTCCGATTCCCCACCCGACCCCCGCGCCCGCGCCGGTAGCCACGACATAGGCCGCGGCCATGCCGAAATAGACGGCCACGCGCAGGCCGATGAAGGGCATGGTGCGGCCCATGAGGCCGAGGGATCGGAAGATCGAAAAGTCCCACATCACGCTTCCATCCAATCGTGATGGGCGCGCTCATTGTTGAACGGCCTTGGCTTCATTTCCATCTCTCAATTACGCATTCATCCACCCTCACCAGCAGCCAAGGTGTGTCCATGGCGGAGAGTAAGCAGGCTTGCCAAGCCTGTCTTGGGGAGAGGGGCAGTGAAACAGTGGGAGAACGGAACAGGTGACCGGCGCGATCCGTTCAGCGCAAACGCGCAAGCGCCCGGACATCCTTGGGCGCCAACCCATATGCGCGGCGAAAGCGGATATTGAACCAGGACAAATCGCCGAACCCGGCGCTCATGGCGATGCTGGCGATACTTTTACCGGCATTGCGCGGATCGGAAAGCATCCGGTGAGCCAGCGCCAGACGCCGCGTGGCGACGAAATCGCTGAACGAGGTGCCCTCGCTTTCGAAGAGCGAGCGCAGATAGCGTGGACTGATCCCGTGACGGCTGGCCACTCCGTCTGCCGACAAACCCGGCACGGTCAGATGGCGCTCAACATCCGCCTTAACGGCCTTGATCCGTGCTACCCGCACACCGCGACCCGCCGCGACTTCAGCGGCTTCGCGCGTCGCGCCTAGCGCCATCAGCGTCAGGTCCTGCACGTGTTTTGCGCATTGCTCCGCTTCCGCGGGCGCGAGATTCGACATTTCCGCATGCAGGCTGCGAGCATAATTGAAGAACAGACGCCATTGCGGCGTCAGCGGTGCGGTGCCACGCAGCATGCCATTGAGCCCCATGGTCGCGTTGGAGAGATGAACGCGCGGCACGGACACATAAAATCCTTCGGTGGGCTCGCCATAAAACCTGAGGACACCGGGAACCTCTCCGGGATCGGCATAGACGAGGCCGTACTTCAACTCGGTGCGCTCGCCGCCCCGCTGTTCGATGGAGCAGCTTCCCGAAAGCGGGATGTGAAACATCACATGGTCGTCAGTGTCGGCGGCGTGGCCTAAGGTGCGAAGTGCCGTCGACGCGGAGTGACGCCCATATCCGACGATCAAGTTCTGCAGAACACCGATCGACGTCTCGGAGGTGAAGGAATCCCTGTCGTCAGGAACAAAATCCACCTTCGTAATGGCCGCAACAACGTTCTGAAATTCTTCGACACGCCGAGAAATCTCAAAGTCCTGCGAACGAATGGATACTATCGTCATGCGCCCTCGAAAATGGCCTCATGCGACCGTAGGTTTTCCCGCAATAATATATTGATGCACATATGTTTCACATTGTCGAGCGAGTGGAGTGCTCGAGAAGGGCGGATGGTGTGGCCGCGCCCGAAGTAGACGTCAGCCGGGGTGAGATTGTCGAGGCTCTCGTGGTATCGGCGATGGTTGTAATGCTCGACGAAGGCCGCGATCTGGGCTTCGAGGTCCTCCTGGAAGAAGTAGTTTTCCAGGAGGATTCGGTTCTTCAACGTCTGGTGCCAGCGTTCGATCTTGCCCTGGGTCTGTGGGTGACCGGGAGCGCCGTGGACCTGCTCGATCGGTGGCGTCGCCTTAACCGAGTTTGGGATGCGGTAGTCTCTTCGACCTGAACTTCACGCATCAATCGACAAAGCGATTTCCCGCCAGGTCGAGATGGCGTGAGTGCGAAGCTGGCGATGGTCTGCGGCGGTCAAGTCTTTGCGGTGAAGAAGGAAGAGATTGGCGATCTGGCCGTGAGTGGAGACGAAACGCTGACATTGCCGCGCGGACTTGAAGCGCATCATGCGCCGCTCTCGTCGTCGCACAGCAAGATGGGAATTTTCAGCCTGGTTGTTCAATCCCTTGTGCGAGCGATGTTCGACCTTCGGCATCAAATCCGCCTTCGCAGCCGAATAGGAACGCAGCTTGTCGGTCAGCATCACGCGCGGGGCGATACCTTGACCCTTGAGCAGTTTGCGCATCAGACGCAAGGCTGCTGCCTTGTTCCTTCGGCTTTGCAAGAGGGCGTCGAGAACGTAGCCGTTGGCATCGACGGCGCGCCACAGCCAGTATTTCTTTCCCTTGATCGTCACCACCATCTCATCGAGCTGCCACTTGTCGGCAAACTGGCCTCGTGAGCGGCGTCGGAGCTGATTGGCGAACTTCAAGCCAAATTTCGCCGCCCATTCCGAGACGGTCTGGAATGAGACGTTGATGCCGCGCTCGGCCAACAGATCTTCGACGTCGCGTAAACTGAGCGAAAATCGGAAATACAGCCAGACCGCATGGGTGATGATCTCGGCAGGAAAGCGGTGGCGTCTGAAGTGGGCGGCAGGGAATTCGGTCATGACAATCCGAATATCAAGTCGGCTAAAACAGGCGGTTAAGGCGACGCCACCATGCCAGCGCATCCTGTCGGATGAGGGCGGGCTGATCGCACCGGTCTGGGCCGACTTCCTCGATGCCAAGGCATCCAAGGTGGGCACGCCCGAAGAGATCTCGGGCGACTGGGACCTTGACGGCAACCGCTGCGGCGAACGCTGGTGGTTCAACGCCTGATCGGGCAGAATTGCAATATGGCGGGCCGCCCGGAACGGCGGCCCGTTGTCACATCCGATCCCGAGGTCGACACATCCCATGGACACCCCCGCCGCAACCGACAGCCTCACCGCCGCCTTGGCAGAACTTCGCCATCGGTTCGGCGAGCGCCTGCTGACCTCGGACGCCGCACGCGAGCACCACGGGAGTGGCGAGTCGCATCTTCCGCCCCAATGGCCTGACGCCGTGATCATGGCGACATCCACCGAAGATATCGCGGACATCCTGCGCGCCGCTCATACGCACGGCGTGCCGGTCATTCCCTTCGGCACCGGATCGTCGCTCGAGGGGCAGATCCATGCACCGCGCGGCGGCATCAGCATCGACATGTCCGGCATGGACCAAATCATCGCGGTCAATCCCGAGGATATGGATTGCCGCGTCGCCTGCGGCGTCACCCGGCAGGCGCTGAACGAGCATCTGCGCGACACCGGGCTTTTCTTTCCCGTCGATCTGGGCGCGCATGCAACCCTTGGCGGCATGGCGGCAACGCGCGCCTCAGGCACGACGACCGTGCGCTACGGCTCGATGCGGGATCTGGTGCTGGGGCTGACCGTGGTCATGCCGGACGGGCAGATCATCAAGACCGGCGGTCGGGCGCGCAAATCTTCGGCCGGTTATGATCTCACGCGGCTTATGGTCGGCTCCGAAGGCACGCTCGGCATCATCACCGAGCTGACCTTGCGGCTTTTCGGAATCCCCGAGGCGGCGCAAAGCGCGATGTGCAGTTTCGCCAGCATCGGGAAGGCGACCGAAACGGTCGTGGCCGCCTTGCAATGCGGCCTTTGCCTGAACCGGATCGAGCTGGCCGATACCGTCCAGATGCGCGCGATCAATGCCTATTCGGGCTCCGATCTTCCCGAGCATCCGACTCTCTGGATCGAACTGACCGGATCCGAAACGGCCGTGGCGCATGACATGGCGATCCTGCGCGATCTGGCGGAGGGCGCGCTGCGCTTCGAGGCGGCCCAGACGGCGGAGGCCGCATCGAAGCTGTGGCGCATCCGGCACGACGCGCTTTATGCCGCGCGTGCGCTGCGGCCCGGCATCAAGGGGATCTCCACGGATGTCTGCGTGCCTGTCTCGCAACTGCCCGCTTGCATCAGCGGAATCATGGACGTGATCGCCACCACCTCGATCATCGCGCCGCTGGTCGGGCATGTCGGGGATGGCAACTTCCATCTGGTGCTGCTTTATGATCCGGCCGATGCGGATGAGGTGCGCGAGGCGCGGCATATCAACAGCAGCCTGATCGAGATGGCCCTCGCCATGGGCGGCACCTGCACGGGCGAGCATGGGGTCGGCCTCGGCAAGAAGGCGTATCTCGACGCCGAACACGGCCCCGCCCTCGATGTGATGCGCCGGATCAAACGCGCGCTTGATCCGGGCGGCATCATGAACCCCGGCAAGATTTTCGACCTTTGACGCCAAGGACAGCAACCATGACACACCCGCTTCCCGATGATCTGATCCGCAAGGATGTGCGCGATCTGCCGGAGTATAATGCCGGCTTGGCACTGGATCGTTTTCGCGACGCATACGGCATCGATTGCGTGGCCAAGCTGGACAGCAACGAGAGCCCGCTTGGCCCGTTGCCACGCGCGATCGAGGTGATGCGGGAGGCGGCAAAGGGTGTCGCGCGCTATCCCGATGCCGCCAACACCGCACTGCGCAGCGCCATTGCGCGAAGCACCGGGGCCGAGGCGGACCGGATCATCGTCGGCAATGGTTCGGAAGATCTGATCGGGGCGCTCTTTCGGGCCACGATCCGCGCAGGCGATCACGTGGTCACGATCTGCCCCAGTTTCGGCCTGCATGAGTTCGGCGCGCTGACCTTCGGCGCGCGGGTGACCAAGCTGCCTTTCGAGGCCGACTGGTCCTTTCCGGTCGAGACGATCAAAGCCGAATTGCGCAGCGCGCCGCGCATCCTGATCTTCTCGTCGCCCAGCAACCCGGCCGGCCCCGCAATCTGCGAAAACGCCTTCCGCGCCATCGTGGAGGCCGCTGACCCCGCGACGCTGATCTGCTTCGACGAGGCCTATGTCGAATTCATCGACCCGCAGCACCGCTTTGACGCGCTCGGGATACTGGCCGCATCCGGCAAGCCCCATATCGTGCTGCGCACCTTCTCCAAGGCCTACGGCCTGGCTGGCGCGCGGGTGGGATACGGCATCGCCAGCGCACCCGCGATGATCCGGGCGCTGATGAAGACGCGCAATCCCTTCGGCGTCAACGCGATGGCCGCCGCAGGCGCGATCGAGGCGCTGGCCGACACCGCCCATCTGGACCGCGTGCTGCAGTGCGCCGCGGCCGAGCGCGACAGGGTGGCCGCCGCGCTGACCGCCAAGGGCTATCCCTGCGCGCCCAGCCAGACCAATTTCGTCTTTTTCGACACAGGCCAGCCCGCCAATGAGTTTGCCGAGGGCCTGCGCCGCGCCGGGATCCTGATCAAGGCATGGCAGGAGGCGCCGTTTCAGACATGGGCGCGCGTCACCATGGGCACAGCGGCCGAGAATGACGCGTTTCTGGCTGCCGTGCCGCAGATCAGCGGCAAGGTGGCCTGACCGCCTCGCCGCCGTCCTGCGTAGTGTGGCGCACCTATAGGCCGGTACTGCAGCGAAATCCCGTGCTCCTCGGCGCCCCGCTTCATCGCTTTTGAGCGGAACTTCTTGGCATTGTCGACGTGAATGGTATCCGGCAATCCCTCGGCGGGCCAGTCTGCGTCGATCCCCAAGCTCTCCAGCCAGTCGAATTTGGGCTGCACCAGGTGCTGAATGGCCAGTGCCACCGACAAGGTCGATGGCGGCTCCAGCGTCAGGTAAAACCCTGCCACCATGCGGCTGGCGACGTCGATGGCGAGCGTCAGCCAGGGCCGTTGCAAGGTTCTGTTGCAACGTTTTGAATACCGGCACTGTGGCAAGGATACCCTCTGACATTTTGGAGGATTGAATGTTCAAGGGCCGTCAGTTCGACCAATCGGTAATCCTGCTTTGTGTACGCTGGTACCTGGCCTACAGTCTGAGCCTGCGTGATCTGGAAGAGATGATGGCCGAGCGCGGCATTTCTGTCGATCACACGACCATTCACCGCTGGACCATCCGTTATGCACCGCTATTGTTGGAGCGCTTCAACCGACGCAAGCGAAGCGTGACCGGTAGATGGCATATCGACGAGACCTACATCAAGGTTCGTGGTCAGTGGATGCATCTTTACCGGGCTATCGATAGTGTCGGTGACACGGTTGAATTCTGGTTCAGCGAGCAGCGTGACTTGCCAGCAGCCAAGCGGTTCTTCAGGAAAGCCCTTGCACGTCATGGCCGACCCGACCGCGTCGTAATCGACGGTAGTCAAACCAATCATGAGGCGATCATTTCCTGTGACACCACAAATCGTTTGCAGGATCGCTCTCGGCGTCGGCTGAAGCCGATCAAAATCCACAAGAGTAAATACCTGAATAACCGGATCGAGCAGGATCATCGGCGTATCAAGCGCCGTGTCCGGCCAATGCTTGGCTTTAAAACACCAGCATCAGCCGCGATCATCCTGTCAGGCATCGAGATGGTCCATATGATGCGCAAGCGGCAGGCGAGATACGCCTTTAATCCGAACCCATCCTTGGCCGAGCAGTTTACGGTACTTGCCGCCTAAATGGTCTGCGGTAAGGCCTCTTTGTGTTTCCAGTTAACAGTTGCAACAGAACCCTCGCGCGCTATGCGCTGTCCGCTGAGGACATCGCTTTCGCCAGGGCGCATCGCCGATCGCATAATCGTCTGGGTTTTGCCATCCAACTCGCCCTGG
>Ga0209793_1001522_pt1 | contig 14417 bp, 3 predicted proteins | sample EBPBio122009_DNA_FD_185863 | JGI IMG/M metagenome (GOLD analysis project Ga0209793, IMG submission 185863) | Wastewater treatment Type I Accumulibacter community from EBPR Bioreactor in Madison, WI, USA - Reactor 1_2/2/2009_ DNA (SPAdes) (version 2) | ecosystem: Engineered > Bioreactor > EBPR >... | reverse complement strand
GAAGTGGACTTGGCGCTCCTCGACTGATCCGGCGCCCGGCGGCATACCACGTGGGGAGTGCTCCCCGCTGGATAACCGCGCCCTACTTTGTTTCGGACCCGACAATTTTCGTACAGTGCTTCGGGCACGCGTGCCGACGATCGCGTGGGGGCTGAAGCATGCACCGGGGGTTGCCGTGGAGTTGAACCGCAGACAGCGGCGGCTTCGCCGTGTCTCGGTCGCCGTGGTTGCCGCCCTCGTCGTCGGGCTCTTCTATGCCGCGACCGCCAGCTCGGGGGAGAAGGTCCACGAGGCCAGGCTCAACGACTCCGGGGTCTGGGTGACGTCGGCGACCTTGGCGAAGTTCGGCCGGCTCAACACGCCGATCGAGCAACTCGACGCCGGCGTCTCGACCGACGTCCCGGAGGGCAGCGGCCTCGACGTGCTGCAGGACGGCTCGGCGGTCCTCGGCCTGGCCAAGGGCACCGGGCAGTTGCTCCCGATCGACCCCAAGGTGAGCGCGGCCGGCTCGGGGTCCCAGGCACCGGCCTTCCCAGTGACCGAGGCCGGCACCTTCAAGCCTCTGCCGATCGACCTGCGCGCCGGCACTGTCGCCAGCGTCGACCCCAAGACCGGCAAGGTCTGGGCCCAACGCTTCGACCCCCAGGCGCCGCTCGGTGACCTCGGCGAGTTGGCGCCCACCACCAAGCCGTTGGCGACAGTCGGTGCCAACCCGGCCATCGCCGTCGATGACAAGGGCAATGTGCACGTCGTCTCGGGACGGACCGGCCAGGTGGTCACCCTCGCCGCGCGTGCCGACGGCTTCGCCAAACCGGTCACCGTCAAGACCGCACTGCGCAGTGAGAACCCCGACATCACGACCCTGGGCACCACGTGGGTTGCCTTCGACGCGACCAAGGACCGCATCTTCACCGCCGAGCAGCTCGACGGGGTCGAGGCGCACGCGACGGTCAAGGACTCCCCGGGTGCGGCCCTGCAGCACCCCGGCCCGACGGCCGACGCGGTGGCGATCTCCAGCGTTGTCGGCACGACCATGGTGCGGCTCGACGGCGGCACACCGAGCGGTGGCGTCATCATCGACGACCAGGTCAACCGTGACGTCAAGGGCACTTTCATCGCCCGACCCGTCGTCCTCAAGGGTTGCCTGCACGCGGCCTGGGCCCAGCAGGGCAAGGTGTTCTACGGCGCCAACTGCGGCCGGGACGGTCAGGTGCCGACGGGCACGATCGACAACGCCAACGAGGTGCCGACCCGCGAGGGCGTGGCCTTCCGGGTCAACCGAGACCAGATCGTCCTCAACGACCTGGACAACGGCTCGCTCTGGGACCTCGACGACAAGCCGAAGAAGCTCGACAACTGGGACTCGCTCATCCCGCCGCCACAACGCCAGGACGACACCCAGAAGAAGGACGAGAACCTCGTCGATGACGTCCAGTTGAGCCAGCCCCCGAAGGCGGTCGACGACCAGTTCACCGTCCGCCCCGGGCGGACGAGCAAGTTGCACGTCCTGGACAACGACACCGACGTCGCCGGCTCGGTGCTCGCCGTCGACCCCGGTGACGTCAGCCCGCCCGATGTCCAGGACATCACGGCGGTGGCGAGCGCGGACGGGCAGACCATCGACGTCACCGTCCCGGTGCGCCCGGATGCCACCGAGTTCACGTTCACCTACAAGGTCAACAACGGCAAGTCCAAGGAGCGCCCCCAGGGCAAGGTGACGGTCCGGGTCGTCGGGGACGAGACGAACACGGCGCCGAAACTCCGCGAGGGCGCCAAGGAATTGGCGAGCACCGTTTATCCCGTCGTCGCCGGCAAGCGCCTCTCGGTCCCGGTCATCGCCGACTGGCGCGATGCCGAGAACGACAGCATCAGCCCCCTCGCCACGGACGCCACCTCGATGATCGACGGGCGTGGGCAGGTCACCGCGCTCGCACCGGTCGAGCCCGGTCCCCGCTCCATTGCGTATGCCGTGAGCGATGGACGAGGGGGGCAGAGCGAGGGCCAGTTCAGCATCAACGTCCTGGACCCGTCGGACACCCAGATGGTGCCGCCGAAGTCGCAACCGGACGTCGTGCGCGGCATCGTCGGCAAACCGGTCCAGATCGAGCCGCTCGGCAACGACATCGCCGGCGCCGACACCGCCGACCCCGATGCCGGGCTGGTGTTGCAGTCACCCGTCCGCGCGGTCGGTCCGATGCAGGTCGACACCGAGTTGACGACCGGAGTGGTCACCATCACGGGCACGGGCGCGGGCTCCTTCGAACTCGCGTATGCCGCGCGCACCGGTGGCGGGATCGCCCCCGGCCGGATCCGCGTCGACCTGGTGGCCGAGCCGGGGGAGGCTCCACCGGTCGCCGTCCCCGACTCGGGGACGCTGCACGACCAAGCGCCGGTGCTCATCGACGTCCTCGCCAACGACTACAGCCCCCGCGGTGACGTGCTCGTCACCTCGGCCGTGTCGGTGGACAGCGCCAACTCCTGGTTGCGGCCCTCGATCTTCCAGGGCCGCTGGGTCCGGGTGGAGGCGACCCAACCCGCTCCTCTGACCGACACCAGCGGTCGCCCGGGGACGATCTCCTACACGATCAGCGACGGCACCAAACGCACGACCGGGCAGATCGCGGTCATCCAGCGCCCGGCGTTGCAGGGTGTGGTGCCGATCGTCGTCGACGACGTGGCAACGGTCCGCCAGGGCGACACCGTCTCGATCCCGGTGCTCGACAACGACTCGATGGCCGACGGCATACCCCTGAAGCTGGAGCCGTCCAGCGTCAAGGTGATCAGCGCGGGCGATGCCCCGCGAGCCTTCGCGTCCGGCAACGTCATCCGCTACGTCCCCGAGGCGACCGGCCTCACCGCGCCTCGGGTGGTGACGATCGAGTATGCCGCCTACCCCGAGGGGCAGGACGCCGCGAGTGCCCAGACCGGTCGTGCGACCGTGACCGTCAACCCGCTGCCGACCGAGACCATCCCGAACCAACCGCCAGCGGCCCGCTCGTTCTCGGCGTCGGTGACCTCGGGGGACCCGCTCACCATCACCATCCCGACCTTCGGGGTGGACCCTGACGGGGACTCGGTCACGGTGGCCGGGATCGTCGGCTCGGAGAGCGGCCCGGTGGAGTTGAAGTTCGGCCGGGTCATGTCCTTCGGCCCGTCGACGATCCGCTACGAGGCCTACCCTCTCGCGAGCGGCACGGAGATTCTCAACTACGAGGTGGCCGACCGTTTCGGGGAGAAGAGTCGTGCCTTCATCCGGATCGGCGTGGTGCCGCCCGGCGACCCCGAGCCGCCGGTGGCCGTCCAGGACACGGTCATGGCGGCGCCGGGCAAGAAGGTCACCGTCAAGATCCTGCGCAACGACCTCATCGCCCGCGGCGACAGCATCAGCCTCGAGGTCAAGGAACTCAACGCTCCCGAGAAGCTCGCCCAGTGGTCGGTCGACACCGAGGACAACACCGTCCAGACGGTCGTGCCGGCACCCGACGAGCCGATCCGCCAACTGACCTATGGCATCGACAACGGCCTCTTCGACCCCTCACGCACCAGCGTGCTCGTCCACGCGATCCCGGGCTTTCAGAACCCACCGGTGGCCCGCGACGATGTCGCCAAACCGGAGTCGGGCAAGGCCACGGCCGTCGTCGACGTGCTGGCCAACGACGACGACATCGATGGTGCCGATCTGACGATCGCCGAGGTGCTCAGCGAGCATGCGCGGGTCGTGGACGGCAAGGTCGAGGTCGACATCCTCGATCACACCTACACCGTTCCCTATGTCATCGAGGACGAGGACGGCCTGCCCGCGATGGCGGTCATCTACGTCCCGACCGGCGACAAGGGCATCCCCTTCGTCGTCCAGAGCGCCCTCATCACGATGGACAAGGACTCCACCAAGCAGGTGGCGCTCGCGGACCATGTGAAGTCTCCCCGGAGCCGGGTCGTCGGGATCGTGGCGGCCGACACGGTCAGCGCCTCCCCGGGTGACAAGCTGGAGGCGGTCGCCAATGGCACCAAGGACCTGACCCTCACCTCCTCGGGTGGCTATGTGGGCCCGGCCGCCGTCATGGTGGAGGTCACCGACCAGGAGAGCCTGGACCAGCAGGACTTCGGCACTGCGATCGTGTCGATCCCCGTGCAGATCGGGCCGAAGGTCCCGCTCATGCGCTGCCCCGAGGCCGACATCTCGGTGTCCGCCGGTGGTCGCTCGCGCCACATCGACATCCCGACCCTCTGCCGGGCCTGGCTGCCCCCGGGCATGACCCTCGACGACCTCACCTTCCAGTCGGCCTGGACGGTCCAGCCCGATGGCACCGAGTTGGAGGTCGAGGGCAAGGGTGGCCGTCAGGTCGCGGTCAGCGCCGGTGAGAGCGCGCCCTCGGGCACCGGGACGATCTCGGTGACGACCGCCGGCATGGAGAAGCCGGCCGAGATCGGTGTGCGCGTCTTCGGCAAGCCCAAGGCCAGCGGCGAAGCCGGGTCGGGCGACCCGACCGACCCGGCGAACGTGCCACCCCCGACCCTGCGCCCGATGACCGTCACCGGACTGCAGCAAGGCCGCTCCCAGACGCTCGACGTCTCGGCCTACCTCGACAGTCCACTCGCCGCGCCCCAGTGCGCGATCACGGCGGCGCGGGTCGAGGCCGGCCAGGGGCTCGAGATCTCCCACAGCGGTTGCGCACTCACCCTGACGGCGACGACGCAACCCTCGCCGACGGCGTCCATCGGGATCACCGTCACCGACAGTGATCCGAGCCGCGTGGCCGACGGTCGTGTCTCGGTGACGATGCTCGGCGCCCCCGGGGCGCCCACGGGTGTCCAGGCCCAGCCGGACCGTCTCGCCGGCCGGCAGGCGACCGTCTCCTGGCTTCCCCCGACCTACAACGGCGGCCTGCCCATCCAGGGATACAAGGTCGCCTGGGCGGGCAGCAGCCAGCAGTGCACGTCCTCGCCCTGCCTCATCACCGGCCTGGAGAACAACAAGGACTACACCTTCACCGTCGTCGCCTTCAACGCCGTCGGTGACTCCCCGCCATCAGCGGCCTCCAATGTCGTGCGCCCCGACGTCAAGCCGCAGGCACCCACGAACATCCACCTGGTCAGCCGGGGGGACGGCACGATCACCGTCGGCTGGACCGCCGCGATCAGCGACGGGTCGCCGGTCAAGACCTACACCGCCCGCACGACCGACTCCAACGGCGTTGCTGCGCAAGTCGTCGTGCCCGGCTCCACCACCCAGGCGGTCTTCGGCGGGCTGAACAACATGGCCACCCAAACCGTCTCAATCATCGCCACGAACGATGTCGGGCCGGGCCCGGCCGGCAATGCGACGGCGCCGATGCAGTCCGCCGGCACCCCTCCAAACGTTGCGGCACCCAATGTCTCCCCACGTGGCCCGAGCGCGGCCGCTGACTCCGAACTGCTCACCATCTCGTGGCCGGCGGTGTCCCCGAACGGCCCCGGCCCGGTGACCTACAAGCTCTATCGCAATGGCGTGGCCCTCAAGGACGTCGGCCAGGCGACGTCGACGACCGACACGGTCGCGTATGACGGGACGAGTTATGCGTATGCCGTGAGCGCCACCAACACCGCGGGCAACGAGTCGCCCGGGCGCAACGCGACGACCTACACCGCCAACGGCATACCCTCCGACCCCACGGTGCGGGCCACGCCCATCCCGGACAACCGACCCGACTGGATGGAGTTCGTCGTCAACGTCGGTCAGCCCCGGGCGGCCGGTTTCCAAGCCATCCGCTGGTCCACCAGTAGCGGCAAGTCGGGCACCTTCAGTTGCGGGTGCGCGGCAGGATCGCAGGTCACCGTCTCGGTGCCGAACCCGAACTACAGCGCCCAGACGGTCACGGTGACCACCGTCAACGCGGCCGGTCACGCCTCGCGCCCGGCGACGAGCAACCAGGTGAACCCGTATGGGCCGACTGTGGCTCCCACGCAGCCGCAGGCCCAACGGATCGACGGCGGTCAGGGTCTGCGCTTCACGTGGACCAACCGGGAGAACGGTGCGAATGTCACCGGCACCAGGGTGCGGCAGGGCAACGGCACCATGCTGCACAACGGTGGGGCCATCTCGTCCTACGACTTCATGAACCTGGGTTGGGACACCACGCGCAACATCGAGGTGCAGTCGGTCACCAGGGCCGGGTGGGGGCCGTGGAGCGCGATGGGCAGCGGCACGACCGCACCTCCGCCGGCGCCGAAGATCACCAATGTGCGTCGCGGCCCGTGGTCGACCGGGGGCATCGGGTCGTGCACCGACGGGTGCTATCGGATCAAGTACGACGTCTCGAACTTCAAGGACGGCAATTACTCGGTGACCTGTCGCTGGTCCAACGACTACAACGTCGGGACCGCGAACATCACCAACAACAACGTCAACGACAACTCTGCCTGGTGCGGAGTCGAGGGAAGTGAGGGGTTGCCAACCATCATCCTCAACGGTCCCTCGGGCAGAGTGACCAGCTAGCGACCCGTCGAGCCCCACGTCGTCAGACCAACTCAGCAAGGGAACAGGAACACGGACATGACCGTCACGCAGGAACAGGCACAGTGGTTCACCGACACCTTCGGTGCCATGGTGGCCAACGTCGACAAGGCGGTGCTCGGCAAGGAGCACGTCATCCGACTCGCGTTGACCTGCATGCTCTCGGAGGGGCACCTGCTGCTCGAGGACTTCCCGGGCACGGGCAAGACCCAACTCGCCCGCGCCCTCTCGAGCACCGTGCAGGGGTCGAACAGCCGCATCCAGTTCACCCCTGACCTGCTCCCGAGCGATGTCACCGGTGTGACGATCTATGACCCGAACGAGAAGAAGTTCGAGTTCCACAAGGGTCCGATCTTCGCCACGATCGTCCTCGCCGACGAGATCAACCGGGCCAGCCCGAAGACCCAGTCGGCGCTGCTCGAGGTCATGGAGGAGGGCAAGGTCACCGTTGACGGTGTCCGGCACGAGGTCGGTGAGCCCTTCATGGTCATCGCCACCCAGAACCCGATCGAGCAGGCTGGCACCTACCGCCTGCCCGAGGCCCAGCTCGACCGCTTCCTCATGAAGACCTCGCTCGGCTACCCCGATCACGACGCCACGGTGCGTGTCCTGCGCGACGCCAAGACCCGCGACCGCACCGCCGCCCTGTCGCCGGTCGTGACTGCGGCCGTGGTCAACGACATGGCCGCCTTGGCCGACGAGGTGCACGTCGATGACGCGATCCTGGACTACCTCTCGCGCATCGCCGAGGAGACCCGTCGCCACGTGAGCATCCGGCTCGGTCTGTCGGTGCGTGGCTGCCTGGCCTTCATCCGGTGCGCGAAGACGTGGGCGATCAGCCAGGGCCGCAACCACGTGATCCCCGACGACATCAAGCTCCTCGCGCAGCCGGTGCTCAACCACCGCCTGCTCATCACCCCCGAGGCCCAGTTCGCCGGGATCACCGTCGATCAGGTCATCGGCCAGATCCTCGGCGAGGTCAGCCCGCCAACCGAGCGGGTGGCCTGAGGTCCCAGTGTCCGAGCACGACGACGAAGCCGGTCAGACGACCCGGCGCGGCGACCTGGGCCGCGGCGGGCCGAGCCGACACCAACCCGCCAATAGTGAGCTTTCGGCGGGCGCCGGACACAAACCCGCCAATAGTGAGCTTTCGGCGGGCGCCGACAGCGGTCCCGAGGACCTGACGGTCAGCCGTCGGGACCTCAAGAAGGGCAAGCCCGGCCGGTCCGGGAAGGCCCCCAAGGCGGCGAAGGCTCCCAGGACCCCGAATGCTCCCAAGCCGCCCAAGGCCTCGCGGGCGGCGCGGCGGACCGACGCGACCGGGCGCCGCGGCAGACGAGGCCTGCTCGGGAGGGGAGCCACGGCGCCAGCCGGCACCGAGGCACCCAGCCAGTCCTTCCCCTCGGGGAGTGCGCCGGTGGCGCGCCCCAACACGTCGAGCCGTTCGAGCCGCTTGCGTGAGCTGCCGCAGATCACCCTTCCGCGCGTGCAGATCCCGTCGGCCCTCACCGACACCGGCGCCCGCATCCTCGACGTCACGAACAGCCGGTTGCGGCCGGTCGTCGTGCAGACCGAGCCGGTCTGGCGGCCGATCGCCGCCGGACTGCGCTGGATCTCACCGCTCGGTTGGACCGTGCTGCTCCTGGGGATCGCGGCATGGATCGTCGCCGCCACCTGGGGGTGGACCGAGCTCGCGATGGTCGCGGTCGGGTGCCTGGTCCTCTTCGTGCTCTGCCTGCTGCTCGCCATCGGTCGCACGAAGCTGGCCATCACCACCGAGGTCGACCCGGCCCGGGTCACGGTGGGCGACCCCGCCACCGGGCGCATCGCGGTCACCAACCTCAGCGTCCGCAGCCTGCTCCCCCTGCTCATCGAGCTGCCCGTCGGGCGCACCGCGGCCCGCTTCATCCTGCCGCCGCTGGCGGCCGGCAAGGTCCACGAGGAACTCTTCGTCGTCCCCACCCAACGCCGCGGTGTCATCGAGGTCGGCCCCGCCACGACGGTCCACGGTGATCCACTCGGGCTGGTGCGCCGCACCGTCGAGTGGACCGACCGCACCGAGCTCTTCGTGCACCCGCTGACCACGCCACTCGAGCCGCTGGGCGCCGGCCTCCTGCGTGACCTGGAAGGTCAGACCACTCAGGACCTGTCGATGTCGGACCTGGCCTTCCACGCGCTGCGTGAGTACCAACCCGGCGACGACCGCCGCTACATCCACTGGCGCAGCTCGGCCAAGCACGGCCGACTCCTCGTGCGCCAGTTCCTCGACACCCGTCGCTCGCACCTGTCGATCGTCGTCGACACGACGCCGGACTCCTACACCGGCGGCGAGGACGCCGTCGAGCTCGCGATCTCCTGCGCCGCCTCACTGGCCATGCGCTCCATCCTCGACGAGCAGGACACCACCGTCGTCGTCAACGACCAGAGCGCCTCGCGCACCACCGCGCCCCTCACCCTGGACTCGCTCGCCCGGGCCTCCGTCGGCCCGGTCGACGTCTTCGCCTCCAGCGGTGAGGCCAGCGCGCTCGCTCCCGACGCCTCGGTCGGTCTGCTCGTCACCGGCAGCCACCGCCCCTTCATCCAGATCCAGCGCGCGCTCGCCCAGTTCGAGGTCGAGGTCATCAAGGTCGCGCTCGTCATCGACCCCGACACCGAGGTCGGGGTGCGCCGCCTGGGCGACATCACGCTGCTCAGCGTGCGCGAGCTCGCTGACCTCCAGCGCGTCCTCTTCAGTGGAGTCCTGGCATGAGTGCCACCGCCGACCGCTCCCTGCGCCCCGCCCCGACCGCGGCGGCGATCTCGGGCTGGGCCACGAAGGACTGGCTCGTCGACCTCGTCTTCGCCACGGCCCTCGTGGCGATCGCGCTCGTCGGCTTCCGGACCGGGTTCTTGGGCTGGCAGTGGGTTGCCGCGGCCGCCGCCGGTGTCGTGTTGGGCCTGGCCGTCGCTTGGTATGCCGCGCGCCGGCACTGGCCGGTCCTGCTCACCGCTGCTGTGCTCGTCGCTATCTATTTCCTCCTTGGGGGCCCGTTCGCGGTGCGCGACAGGCTGATTGGAGGCGTGCTTCCGAGCCTGACCACGTTGACGGACCTCGCGTCAGCCGCCGTCACCGGCTGGAAGCGCTGGCTGACCCTGCTGCCGCCGGTCGATGCGCGTGGCCCGCTCGTGGCCCTGCCGTGGCTGACCGGCCTTGCCGGTGGCGCCCTGACCTATGGCATCGCCCGGCGCTGGTCCTCGGCCCCGGTCGTGGCCATCGCCCCGATCGGTCTGCTCGTCGGCTCGATCGCGCTCGGCACCATGCAGCCGGCCGCCAAGCTCATCCAGGGCGTGCTCTTCACCCTCGTCCTCGTCCTGTGGATCGTCGCCCGCTCGGCCCGCAACCGGGCCTCGATGCAGAACGGCGCGGGCCGTTCCGCGCGACTGGCCACCGGTGTCGGACTGCTCGCGGTGACCGCCCTGGCCGCGACCTTCCTCGGCCCGCACCTGCCGGGTGCCCAGGAGACGAAGGTCCGGCAGGTCGTGCGCACCCAACTGGTCCCGCCGTACGACGTCGCGCAATTCGCCAGCCCGCTTGCCGGCTTCCGCCGCTACACCGAGCCCAACCCGGCCGCGCTCTACGACCAGACGGTCCTCACCGTCACCGGTCTGCCCGCTGGCACCCCCGTCAGGTTCGCCAACCTGGACCGCTATGACGGACTGGTCTGGGGCGCCGCGGACCGGACGAGCGACGGCATACCGTTCCAGCAGGTCGGCTCCCGGATCGCTCCGCGCGTCTCGGGCACCACCGTCGAGGCCACCGTGACCGTGCCCGACGGCGGTTATGTCGGCAACTGGCTGCCGACGGTCGGCTCACCGACGGCCATCTCCTTCGAGGGCCCCCGCAAGGAGGCGCTCGCCGACCAGTTGTGGCTCAACACCGGCACCGACACCGCGGTCGTCCCGGCCGGCCTGCGCGGTGGCGAGAGCTACCGGATGAGCGCCATCCTCCCGCAGACGCCCCCCCTCGCCGAGCTGCCCAAGGAGTTGGATGTCGCCGGTGGTGCCTCGGCGCCGCAGGACACGACGTTCCTCGACGCCAAGGTCGACGCGTGGACCGCGAACGCCGGCAACACGTGGGAGAAATTCACCGCGGTCGCGAAGTACATGGCGAGCAATGGCGCCTACACCGACGGCGGGACCCCGAACTCGATCGAGAAGGTCTACCTCCCCGGGCACGGCCTGGCGCGCCTCAGCCGCTTCGTCGGCTCCTCCCAGCTCGCCGGCAACGACGAGCAGTATGCCGCGACGCTCGCCCTCGTCGGCCAGCGCCTGGGCATCCCCTCGCGGGTTGTCATGGGAGCCACGCCAGAGGGCGATGGCGCCATCAAGGGCAAGGACGTGCACGCCTGGGTCGAGATCCAGCGTGGCGACGGCCAGTGGGTCGGCCTGCTGCCGTCGACCTTCATGCCCGACCGCAACAAGAAGCCCAACGAGCAGCAACTGAAGACCGAGGAGCAGAAGGTCGGCGCGCAGGTGCCGCCCCCTGCCGGCACCAACCCGCCGTCGGTGCTGCAGGGACCGGACCAGGCCCAGAACGCCACCGACCTGACGAAGAAGAAGAGCCCCTTCGACCCGAGCAATTGGCCGCTGTGGGTGCAGATCCTGGTGCTCGGTCTGGTGCTGCCGATCCTGGTGCTGCTCGCCGTGTATGCCGTGATCCGCTGGCTCAAGGCGCGCCGTCGGCTGCGCCACGCGACGCGCGGGGACGCGGACGCGCGTGTCGCGTGGGTGTGGCGTGACCTGGTGACCGACGCCCGCACCATGGGCCTGGCCGTGCCGGCCAAGCGGGCGACGCGGCTCGAGCAGGCGGCAGCCTTCCCCGCCTCGATCGGTGCGGCCGGCATCGCGACCTCCGCGAATGCGCACACCTTCGGCCCCGACGCCGTCGCCGACACCGCCGGTGCCGAGTTGCTGACGCGCGCCGACGAGGTGCGCAAGGAGTTGCGGTCCGGCCTGGGGCGGTGGCGACGCGTGCGCTCCGACATCTCGCTCCGCCCCTTCCTCGATCGTCGGCCACGACCTGTCGGACAGGCCGGTCGACGGCGCCTCACGCTGCCCCGAGCGCGGAAGACGGCGACGAGCTGATGGGTTGGTTCACGTCCCGCACCTCCGGCTCGGCGACCCGTCGCCCGGCGCAGCACGCCCGCCGCGCACGCATCGCCTCGGCGACCGTCGTGGCGCTCGCCGCCACCGGTCTCGGCGTCGCGGCCGCCACCTCCCGCGGCTCGACCGTGCATGAGGCGCAGGTCGGGGACGGTGGCGTCTGGTTGACCTCCGATGCCCTGGCCAAGTTCGGGCGGCTCAACAAGCAGGCAGCCCAACTCGATGCCGGGATCTCGGCCGACGTGGCGCCAGGCTCGGCGCTCGATGTCCTCCAGGACGGTGCGGCCGTCCTGGCGTGGACCCGCACCACCTCGCAGGTGCAGGCGGTCGACGCCCGCGCGGCCAGCCTGACCAATGCCACCGCCGTCGTGCCGGCCCAGCCAGACCCGCCGGTCGGTACCGCACGACCCGGCGTCGTCGACATGCGGGGCGGCACCCTGGCGATGGTCGAGGCCAAGACGGGCAAGGTCTTCGCCCAGCGCTATGACGGGGCGTCGGGCATCACCGACCTCAGCGCGCTCGCCAGCGGGAAGCCCGTGGCGACCGTCGGTGACCAGGCGGCCCTCGCGGTGGGGGAGGACGGCGTCGTCCATGTCGTCTCGGGCGCCAAGTCGACCGTCACGACCTTTGCGCCGGCGGAGCGGGGCTTCACCAAGCAGGTCACCGAGTCCATCGGTGCCAAGGGTGCGGCACTGCAGGTGACCGCCGTGGGCAGGGACTGGATCGTCTACGACCCGGTGACGGACAAGGTCTTCAGCGCCGGCCAGACCGACGGTGCCGACGCGCACCTGGGCACCGACCCCTCGCAGCCGGCCGATGCCGTGCTCCAGGTGCCGGGGCCCAAGGCGGCCGCGGTCGCGATCGCCAACAGCACCTCGGTCCGGATGGTCACGACCGCCGGCGAGCAGGCACCGGGCGGCATCGAGATCCAGGAGCGCGTGGGGCGCAGCGCGACCCCGCCGCTCATCACGCCGCCGGTCGTGCTGCGGGGGTGCGTCCACGGCGCGTGGAAGGAGCAGAACACCGTCTTCTACGGCGCCAACTGCGGCCGCACCGCCCCGGTCGCCGCAGGTGGCATCGAGAACCTCTCGGAAGTGGCCGTCCGCTCCGGCGTGAAGTTCCGGGTCAACCGGGGTGCCATCGTCCTCAACGACCTCGACACCGGCGCCGCGTGGGACGTCGACAACGACAAGCAGAAGATCGACAACTGGGACTCCCTCATCCCACCGCCCGAGCGCCAGGACGACAACGACAAGAAGGACAAGAACCTCGTCGACGACGCGGTGATGGAGCAGCCGCCGACGGCGAAGCCGGACAACCTCAAGGTGCGTCCCGGTCGCACGAGCAAGCTGCACGTCCTCGACAACGACACCGACACCTCGGGGTCGGTGCTCGCCATCGATCCTGCTGACGTCTCCGCCCCCGATGCGGAGAATGTCCGCGCCACCGTCGCCGGCGACGGCCAGACCATCGATGTCTCGGTGCCGGCGACGACCAAGGGGTCGTTCACCTTCACCTACCTGGTCGGCAACGGCAAGGCGAAGTCCGCCGCCGCGACCGTCACCGTGGTCGTCGTCGACGAGTCGGTGAACACGGCGCCGCACCTGCGTGAGGGGTCCACGAAACTTGCCTCCTCGGCATACCCGGTCCTCGCGGGGAAGCGGATCACCCTGCCCGTCGTCGGCGACTGGCGCGACGACGAGTCCGACACCGTGTCGGTGAGTGCCGACGAGGGCGTGACCGTCGACGGGCAGGGCCGAGTCGAGTTCCTCGCAGGGGTGCAGCCGGGCGTCGTGTCCGTGCCCTACCTGGTCAGCGACGGGCGCGGCGAGCCGACCAAGGGCGGCGTCGACGTCGAGGTCATCGGCCTGACCGACACCCGGCCGCGCAACCCGACCACCCAACCCGACGTGGTGCGCGGCGTCGTCGGCAAGCCGATCCAGATCGAGCCGCTCGGCAACGACATCCCCGGTGCCGACCCGGGCGACCCGGACGCCGTCCTCCACCTGGCCGGCGACATCCAGCCGGTCGGCTCACTGACCGTCGACACCAATCGGGACACCGGCGTCCTCACGATCACCCCCACCGGGGCCGGCACCACGATCCTGTCGTATGCCGCGCAGGTCGGCTCCGGCGTGGCTCCCGGCCGGGTGCGGGTCGACGCAGTGGAGGACCCGGACCCGAGCGCGCCGCCGATCGCGGTCTCCGACGCAGCGACGATCCGGGGGCAACTGCCGTCCATGGTCGACGTCCTCGCCAACGACTACAGCCCGCGCGCCGACGTGCTGGTCACGCAGGGTGTGTCGGTCCAATCGGAGAGCGAGTGGATCGAGGCCTCGATCTACCAGGGCCGCTGGGTGCGGCTGCGGGCCCTGGAACCGGCAGCGGCCGGTGTGGGCTCGACGCGCAAGGGGACGGTGAACTATGTCGTCAGCGACGGCACCCAGACCGCGCGCGGGCAGATCGACGTGGTCCAGAAGCCGGTGAGCGCGGTGACGCCCGTCGTCCGCGACGACCGGGCCATCGTCCGTGAGGGCGACGCCGTCACCATCCCGGTGCTCGACAACGACACCATGGCCGACGGCATACCCCTGCGGTTGGATCCGCTGTCCATCCGGGTCCTCGACGGCCAGGGGGCGGCCTTCGCCTCCGACAACGTCGTCCGATTCGTCCCGCAGGAGGCCGGGCTCACCAACGAGAGCCACGCGACGGTCGAGTATGCCGCCTACCCCGACGGCGATCCCGAGCGGGCCCAGACCGGTCGGGTGTCGGTCTCGATCAC
>Ga0209793_1001515_pt1 | contig 14523 bp, 14 predicted proteins | sample EBPBio122009_DNA_FD_185863 | JGI IMG/M metagenome (GOLD analysis project Ga0209793, IMG submission 185863) | Wastewater treatment Type I Accumulibacter community from EBPR Bioreactor in Madison, WI, USA - Reactor 1_2/2/2009_ DNA (SPAdes) (version 2) | ecosystem: Engineered > Bioreactor > EBPR >... | reverse complement strand
CGAGGAGTACATCAACACCCAGAAGGTGATGGGCATCAGCGCCCTGATCGCCTGTGTCGACGTGGTCATCTTCACCGCTTTGGCGACGTTGGGTTCGTTTCTCTACAACCTGGCCGCCACGATGCTCGGCGGTCTGGAGATCACTCTCGCCGAGGACTGATCTGTCTCGACTGGGCACTCGACCGACTTAACTGATGACTCATCCCCAACCACGGGGATGAGTCATCAGCTTGTTGAGAGCTATCCGAGAGGCCAGTCAATGTTTCGATTTGGGCCAGTCCCCAGTGATCGACTAAGGTTGGCGATCGCGCCGAGATGCACCGGAGCACCCTCGGGCCTATAGCTCAGTCGGTTAGAGCGCTGCCCTGATAAGGCAGAGGTCAGTGGTTCAAGTCCACTTAGGCCCACCGTATATCTCCTGGTCAGAAGCACTTTCCGAACCTTGGAGGGTGGCTCCTGTTGTCCCAAGAAGCAGCGAAAGGCAGCAGAACTGGTCGCTGGGCAACGCGTGCATGTGATTTGGGCCGGTGGTGTGTTGCCTGCTGATGTGCAGTCGGCTGCGGCCCTGGATGTTATTGCACGTGCGAGGCGGGACGTAGCTCGCTCGATCCTGCGCGGGCAGGTGCTCTATGGCTGATCACCGCCTTCCCGGACACCGTGGTCGGGAGCGACTTGGCGTGGATGATCAGCGGCGCGATCATGAGTGCGATCACGGGCTTGTCGACCTCGGCGGCGGGGACCTAGCCTGCTTGCTGTGACTACGGACTCGGCGTGGCCAGCGCATCCCCAGGAGCCCCATCGGCCAGGTATCGAGCAGCGGCTCAACTGGTTGCGGGCAGGCGTGCTAGGCGCGAACGACGGCATCGTGTCCACGGCGGCCGTGGTGGTCGGAGTCGCCGGCGGCACGGTGGAGCAGACACCGGTGCTGCTGGCGGGCACCGCGGCGCTGGTCGGCGGCGCGATCTCGATGGCGCTCGGTGAGTACGTGTCGGTATCGAGCCAGCGAGACAGTGAGCGGGCCATGATCGCAAAGGAACGACGCGAGCTCGCCGACGATCCGGGCGCCGAGTTCGACGAGCTGGTCGGTCTCTACCGCGAGCAGGGTTTGAGCGAGTCGACGGCGCAACTCGTGGCGACCGAGCTGACGGCGACGGACGCGTTGCGCGCGCACCTGTCGATGGAGCTGAACATCGATCAAGACGACGTCGTCAGCCCGTGGCATGCCGCGCTGGCGTCTGCGGTCGCCTTCACCGTTGGTGCTCTGCTGCCGCTGGCCACCATCCTGCTGGCGCCGCCGCAGATCCGGCTGATCCTCACCGTTTTGGCGGTGATGGTGGCGCTGGCTATCACCGGTTGGATTGCCGCGTGGATCGGCGGCGCTCGGCCGGTGGCCGCGGTCGTGCGCACCCTCATCGGTGGTGTACTCGCTCTTGCAGCCACCTACTTGATCGGCACGCTGTTAGGCACCACGGTGGGGTGATCCTTCGGCTCGGACCCGTGCGGCCCTCGCCGTCGCCGGCCGTCCACCGTGTTCGTGCTGCCGTCTGACCACACCACCAAGGCGCTGGTCAGAGGTCGACTACCGAGCCAGTCGACCGCGCGCTCCCCCAGCACATACGCCGCCGTCGCGTCGATGTCGGCCCACGTGAGGTCGGGGGCGACCACTGTCACGGACGCGGGCCCCTGCGCGACCCCGCCGGTTCGGGGGTCGAGCAGGTGCTCGCCTCGCTGGGCCGTGCCCGAGGTCGCCACGGCAGCTGTCCGTACGGGCACTACGGCGAGCACGCGGCTGGGGTCGCGCGGATCCTCGATCCCGATCCGCCAGGCCGGACGGTCGGGGGCGACGACTCGACACACCATGTCGCCGCCGGCTGAGAGGCAGAAGTCGGTGTCGGGGACCGCGGCGAGGTGCCTCGAGGCCCGTTGCACCGCCCAGCCCTTGACCACGCCGCTGGGATCGAGGCGACGGCCACCCGCGCCGTCCGGCAGCATGATCGAGAAGGCGCCGTCGGACTCCGCCTCGGCCCGGCGGCCGAGGCCGAGCACCTCGACGACCTCGACCGGGCAGTCCGCGAGCTCGATCTCGCCTCTGGCCAGCCGGCTCACGTAGGAGTCGGATCGGTAGGTGCTGAAGACCCGGTCGACCTCGGTCAACTCGGCCCTCACCGCGGTCCAGGCGGTTCGAGCGGCCGACGAGTACGCGCCGGGTCCACGCAGCGCCAGGCTGATCGGCATGCCCATCACGTGCTCGACGAAGCGCCGGACCTCGAGGGTGGGTGCGGCCGGGGTGTCCATAGTCAGATTCCCGCCTTGTCGAGGGCGGACTGCAACGACTGGACATAGCCGTCGCTGGTCACAGTGGCGCCGCTGACCATATCGATGGCCGCGCTCTGCTGCGACAGGGTCTCCTGTACCAGGGTCGGGATGGCGTACGCGTTGATCTCCTCGTCACGGTGGTTGCCGTCCGGGTACTGCACCACGTCGACTTTGGTGATCTTGCTGCCGGCCACGGTGATCTCGACCTGGACCGGTCCCCAGCGGGTCTGGGCGACCGATCCGGTGTAGGTCCCGCTGGCCGAGGTGTCGTTGCTCTTCGAGTCGGAGCTGTCCGAGCTCGAGTTGCTGGGACTCGGGCTGGGCGTCGCTCCGGACTCGTCGGAGCCCGAGCCTCCCGATCCGCTGCCGGAGCCGGAGCCCGTCGACCCGCCGCTGCCCGGCGAGGAAGAGGAGGTCGACGGGGCGGAGGCGGTGGGTGCCGTCGCCGCCTCGGTCTGGTTTCGCGAGGTGTGGTAGCCGAACAGCAGCACGACGATGGTCACCGTCGAGGCCAGCCAAAGGACGATGCGTCTCATGGGGTCACCAACCGAAGCTCTCTGTGTGGATGCGGTCGCCCGGTACGCCGGCGGCGCGGCACAGCTTGACGACCCGTGCGGTCCACGGCGTGGGTCCGCAAACGAAGACGTCCCGCTCCGCCAGATCCGGCACCCATGCCCGGAGCACCTCGTCCTCAGGTCCGGTGGCCAGCGGGCCGAGCACCGAGGTCGCGTTGGTCCGGCGACCCGGCAGGAAGGCCACCTGCAGGCCACGTTCGGTCGCGAGGACGCCGAGCTCATCGGTGAACAAGGGCTCGTCCCGGTAACGCTGGATGAGGGCGGCGTCGCCCGGGGCGTAGTCCAGACCCTCGGCGAGCGCCCGCAGCGGGGTGATACCGACCCCAGCGCCGATCATCAGCACCCGGCGGCTGTGACGGGCGCGTTCGCCCAGCCGGCCGTACGGGCCCTCGAAGGTGACCTTCGTGCCGGGCGGCACGGCGGCCATCCGCCGGCTGCCGTCACCGACCAGACGCGCGGTCAGCCGGATGCTGTGGCCGTCGGGAGCGGCGGAGAGCGAGTACGGGTTGGACCGGGTCCAGCCGGCTCCGCTGAGGAACCGCACGTTGAGGAACTGGCCGGCCTCCAGTGGCAGCGCATCGAGCCGTCGGCCGGTCAGGTAGACCGACACTACGTCGCTGGACTCGGGCACGACCGACGTGACCCGGAGCTGGTGCCGGGTGCTGCGGATCAGGGGCAGAGCGACTCTCCAGACCAGCACGGCGACGGCCGTGACGGCCCACAGCGCCCACCAGTAGATCGTGGCCGTGCGGGACTGCAGGAACTCCTGGCCCGTCCAGAGCTGATGGGGCAGGGCCAGACCCACGCCCAGGTAGGCGTAGAGGTGCAGCAGGTGCCACGACTCGTACCGCAGGCGCCGGCGGGCGGCGCGCAGGCTGGTTACCACCACCATCACCAGGCACACAGTGCCGGCGGCCGCGAGCAGCATGCCGCCGTAAGTGGTCACCAGGTCCCAGGTGGTCGAGAGCACCGCGGACCACTGGCCAGCGGCGTAACCGCCGATGATCACGACGACGTGGGTGACCATCAGGCTGAAGGACGTGAAGCCGACCACCCGGTGGATGCGGACGAGCCGGTCCCGGCCGTACGCGTTCTCCAGCCACGGCAACCTGGCCATCAGCAGCACCTGCACCAGGAGCAGCTGGGCCGACCACAGACCGGCGATACGGCCCACCGACATCAGCGCGGTCGCCCAACCGCCAAGGTCGCTGATCCCGCCGTCGGCGACCCACCAGTAGGTGACCAGCAGCAGCCCCAGCCACAGCAGCAGCCCGGCGACCAGCCGCGAGGTGTTGTCGCGCCGTGCCCGGTGACCGGGCCGGAGCCTCCGGCTGGAGTCCCTGCTCGAGTCGTCGACGGCTCCCCAGCCGGTCGCGTAGCCCGTCCGGGCCGTCGTCACCGCGCCGCTCATCGGGCGCCGCCCTGCGTGCTCGGGTTGCTCTCGTCGGTCACGTTACCGTCGTCGATGCCGCCGCTGAGCTGCCCGTGGTCGCCGCGCTGCCCGTCGCCTTCGGGGCCGGTCCGGTCGCCGTGGTGGCGCGCGCCCGGGCCGTCGCCGGCACGGCCGCCATCGGCCCCACCGTCGTCGGGTGTTCGAGGCTGGGAGCCGCCGCCGTGGTCGGCTGCTGGGGCCGCCGTGCCTTCCGGGTGCACCAGCGCCCGCAGCTGGTCGCCCCACGCCACCCACGCGCCAGACAGCAGCATCACCAGGAGCGCGAGCAGGGCGACCAGGGCCGCGCGAGGGCCGCGGCGGCGCCGGTCGCGCTCGTCTTGGTTCGCTGACGCGGCAACGGTCACCGGCGCGGGATCGGCCAGAGCGGTCAGGGCTTGCAGCCCGGACGTGCCCGGGGATGCCGGGCCGCTCGGTGGCTCCCAGCGTGAACCGCTGTGCGGGGGGCGTCGTTCACGGGTACGTCTCCTTTCCTCGTTAGCCCATCCTGCGGAGACGAAGTCAGAGGATTCTCAGAGCAGCTTGTGGAGAGCCTGTGGGCCAGCGCAGCGCAGGCTGTACCGACGGAGGCCGTCCACAGAAACGTCCAAGAAATGCCGTGCAGGTTGACCTGAGAGAGAGAGTCGACCCAGGAGTGTCTTCCATGTACATCACCGTGTTCGGACTCCCCGTCCACCCGCTCATCGTGCACGCCACCGTCGTCGTCGTGCCGGTCGCGGCGCTGACGGTACTGCTGAGTGTGCTGTGGAGCCGTTTCCGGGATTGGATCGGTGTCGGCGTGCTGGTGTTGCCGGCGCTGACCTTGATCCTGGTGCCTCTGACGACCCAGTCGGGCGAGCAGCTGGAGCACAAGTTGAGCCACTCGGCGTTGATCGAGCGCCACGCCCACTTGGCCGACAGCCTGCTGCCCTGGGTGATCGCGTTGCTCGTCGGGGCGGCCGGTGCGTACCTGTGGCGCCCCGGCGCGCCGAGGATCACCCGTGGCCGGGTGATGCCGACCTGGCTGCGCATCGTGGTGCTGCTGGTGGTCGTCGTGGCGGCAGCGGGCACACTGGTCGACGTGGTCTTGATCGGACACAGTGGCGCCGCGGCCGCCTGGTCAGACGTCGGCTGAGCCATGGGCGTCGTGAACTCGGGGTCGACGCCGCCGCAGCAGGTACTCGTGGTTGAGGACGACCCACAGCTGTGCGGGATGCTGGCCGACCTGCTGGAGCTGGAGGGTTACCGGGTTGAGGTCGCCCGTGACGGCCAGCGCGGACTCCATCTCGGCTTGAGCGGACGATTCGACGCCATCGTGCTCGACCGCGGTCTGCCGGCGATCGACGGACTAGATCTGCTGTCCCGGCTGAGGTCTCGTGGGGTCGAGACACCGGTGTTGATCTTGTCAGCGCTCGGCCTCGCCGCCGACCGGGTGGACGGCCTCGACGCCGGGGCGGAGGACTATCTGTCCAAGCCCTTCGACGTAGACGAGCTGCTCGCCCGGATCCGGGCGCTGCTGCGGCGACATGTCGACCGGGCCGAAGAGCTCGCGCTGCCGCAGGGAAGGTTGCTCATCCAGTCCCGGATCGCGATCGGCGACGACGGGCAACAGGTGACTCTGTCAGAGCGCGAGCTAGCCCTGCTGGTGCTCCTGGCTCGTCGACCCCGCCAGGTCTTCGACCGTGAGGACCTGCGCGAGCTCGTCTTCACCGACGCCGCCGAGGACGGCGTCGTGGACACCTACGTGCACTACCTGCGGCGCAAGCTCGGCCGAGGAATCATCCGTACGGTCCGTGGCGTCGGCTACCAGCTGGGATCGCGATGAAGCGCCTTCGGGGCCGAGGTCTCGCGGCCACTGACCAGGACCTGGTCGGCCGAGCGAGCTGGCGCCTCGGTCTGCAGATCGGTGCGTTGTTCCTCGTCTGCCTGATGGTGGTGGCCGCCGTGCTGGTGGTCACCGTGCTGCGCAGCCAGCACGCGCAGACACGGCAGCTGCTCGACAACGCGATTTCGACCAGTCACGGCAACGGGCGCGGCCATGACGCCGACGACTCCGCGCCGCTCGGCGGGGTGCAGGTGGCCGTGGCCGACCCCAACGGCTACCGAGTGTCGTCCCAGATGCCGAGCGGTCTGCCGGACACCCAGGTGATGGCGCAAGTGCGCGAGTCCGGGGTCACGGATCAGCGAACCGTCGAGATCGACGGCCGTCGGTACGCGGTACGCACGGCCCAGCACGGGGACGACACCGCCCAGGCGGTGCTGGACCTCGCAGACCAGGAGGCCGAGGTGATGCGCCTGCTTCGCGCAATCGCCCTGGCGGGCGGTGTCGGTTTGCTGCTGGCGGTCCTCGGCTCGGCCTGGCTGTCCCGGCGTGCCGTCCGGCCGATGGCCCAGGCGCTGACCCTGCAGCGTCGGTTCGTGGCCGACGCCGGCCACGAGCTGAGGACTCCGCTGACCCTGCTCAGCACCCGGGCCCAGCTGATGGCGCGCCGCGTACGCCACGCAACCTACGCCTCAGCCACCACGGTCCCCGGGCTGGCAACGGCGGTAAACACCGACGCGGCCGGACTGGTCGAGGACGCGGCCAACCTGACCTCGATCCTGGAGGACCTGTTGGCCGCGTCCGACCTCCGGCAGGTCGTGACGGGAGCCACCGATGTCGCCGCGCTGACGCGGGAGGCGGTCGCCGCCGCCCAGGCCTACGCGGACGAACGACGTATCCGCCTGCTCACTGATGCGCCGGAGCCGGCGGTGATTCCGGCAGCCAATCGCTCCGGGCTCTATCGCGCACTGACCGCGCTCATCGACAACGCCTTGGGACATGCCAGCGCCGAGGTTGGCATCACCGTGATCGCAGACCCTGAGCGGGTCGTGATCGAGGTCGTCGATGACGGCCCCGGCATTTCCAAGGACGCGGCGCCGAATCTCTTCCTCCGCTTCGCGAGTAGCCGCGACGAGACCGGCACCGACCGGCCTCGCCACTACGGCCTGGGGCTGGCCCTGGTCGACGAGATCATCCGTGCGCACCGCGGCACGATCGCGGCTGGAAATCGTCCGGGTGGTGGGGCGGTGTTCACCATTGTCCTGCCGCGGTTCGAGCTGCACACCTGATGACCTCGTGCGAGTTGCCCGGGCAGCAGGAAAGCAGCGCGACCGGCGCCAAAGGCGGCCCTGACCCTCCCCCGAGTCCCCTGGAACACGCCACCACGTACTGGTCTCGGACTGCGTGGCATCCAGAATCGACTCTGATAAGGCAGAGGTCAGTGGTTCAAGTCCACTTAGGCCCACCCAATCGGACGTACTAGAGCCGCTGACATCGGGGAGATGTGGGTTCTGGTACGAGGACGGCGAACGGCTCAGCGAGCCGGATCGTAGTCTTGCGTCTTCGCAGATCTTGATGCCATGTACGCGCTGGTGGTGACGGGAAGCTCCCTGCGTCGACTTCAGGGGCCAAGAAGGGCGAGCGGTACGACTGCGATGCCATCTGCGCGGCGGTAGGCGATGGGACCGGTGTTGATCACGATGCGGTCGAGGATGCGGCCGCGGTAGGTGTTGGTGAGCCAGTTCAGGTGCCTGACGTCCCGGTCGGAGATCGAACCGGAGAGCTTGACCTCGATCGCGAGCACCTGGCCTGACGGGTCGCTGACCATGAGATCGACCTCATGGTCGCCATTGCGGGTGCGCAGGTGCGTGACCTCGGCCTCCGCTCGCTGAGCCAGGACGCGGACGCTGAGCGTGACGAGCGACTCAAACAGGCGGCCGAGGAGCGTGCCTTCCTGCGGGCCGAGTGGGGTTCCGCCGCCGTCAAGCAGCGACTGCCGGGTCAGGCCGAGCAGTCGAGCGGCCAGGGCCGGGTCGGCAAGGTGGTGAGACGGGGTCTGGCCGAGTCGTGTGAACTCCTGCCCGAGCGGAGCCCAGGCGGGCAGCGGGTCGAGCAACCAGAGTTGCATGAGCGCGTCGCGGTAGGCGGTTGTTGTCGAGCGGGCAGGTTTGTCGGTGAGCCCCGCGGTTGAGGCGTCGAGAATCTCGGTGTAGCTCGCGGTTCCTGAACTGGCTGCGGCGTAGGCGCGCAGCCAGTCGAGCAGCACCGCTGGCTTGCGTACCGCTAGACCCTGATCGGGGATGTCGCGGTCGACGGCATTGTGCAGGTAGCTGTCGAGTTCGCCGCGTAGGAGCCGGTCGGGCAGCCCCCGTAGTCCGGGGAACCCGGAGGCCATGATCTCGGCGACATAGTCGACCAGGCCGAGTTCGCTGTGCCCTTCGACGGGTTCGCCCGCCCCGGACAGAAGCCGTTCCAGACTGACTGTGGGCGCTATCAGCCCTCGCTCGGTGAAGGCGAGGGGTCGCATGCGCAGCCGCGTGATCCGACCCGCGCCGGTGTGGGCGGTCGCACCGGGCTGCGGTGAGGCACTGCCGGTGAAGAGGAACTGACCTGGGGAGCGATCCTCGTCTACCGCGCGCCGGACAACGTCCCACACATCTGGCGCCTTCTGCCATTCGTCGATCAGTAGCGGTCGCTGACGCACAAGGATCGCCGACGGATCGGCCGACACGGCCTCCCGCACCGCGCGCATGTCTAGCTGCACCACACTGCGTGCCCGCTCTTGTGCCGTCGAGGTCTTGCCGACCGCCTTGGCACCGTCGATCGCCACCGCCGGCAGTACACCGAGGAGCAGGTCAAGTTCGTCGTCCAGGACGCGACGCTGATAGGCCATACTTGAAGACTACATTTAGCAGCAATCGAATCATGCAGATAGCAGGCAACGAACTGGTCAGTTCGCCGGACGTGCCGTCGTCGGTGTTCTAAGACAGCACGGCGCTCTTACCGCAGCAGGTCTTTCGTGCGCGTCCACACCTTCATCCGGTGCACGCCCGAAACGCCGCGAGATCGACACCGCGCTCAGCGCGTCCTGTACGTGACTCTTCCTCTCGCGTGCTGTTTCTCGGCTCTCTGGGTGCCGATCGGGGCGTTCGGCACCTATCTTTCTTAGGTGCCTGACGCTTGGGACCTGGGGCAAGGGTGTGCCGGACTCCCCGTCCTGTCCCCGATCAATGCAAGGGAGACATACCTCACCAGACCCTGGTGGACAGATCACCGCGCATCCAACGCCAATCGAGTGCAGGCGTTAAGCCCAGGACTCCCTCGTAGTGCGTCGCTCAGCCAGCTACCGTGACGCTGTGGCATGGACAAGCCCCGACACCTGCTCCCACCTAAGCCTGACCAACGGTCGAGGGCAGCACCAGGGCGACTTGCCGCGCCTACTACGTCGCATGGCGACCGAGATAGCCAAACTCGGGCCGGACACGATGATCCTCGACTTCGTCGTCCACGACGAAGTGGACGACCTCGGATCGTTCTTCACGGCGACTTGGAGAACAGGACGCCGAGCCGTCGCGGATGACGATGATCTTCACGCAGTCGTACGCCACCGGTACAACCGGGGTACGGATCGTGCTTGTTCGCCAGGATCGGGTCGGATCCAGGGATACCGTGATCCACGCCCTACCCCGCGATCATCATGGTCACGCGTCGAGGTAGTCGACGTGAGTGAGTCGCTCGGATACCTCCCAGAGCCTCTTTCCCACGCTGGGGTCGTTGGCCTCGGCGGTGGCTTGAACCTCGGTCGGATTCCCGCGCTGCTCGTTGTTTCCGTTCGGACCGAAGAACTGGCCTCCGTGCACACCTTCGGAGGTTGCTGCGTACAGCTGCGGGAGAGCGCCCTGCTCGGTCGGCTGGGTATTCATGGCCGCGTAGGCGGAGGCAATGAGCTTTCCGACCACGCCCCGGTTCTCCCAGGCGCGCGGGGTGAGATTCGACCGGGAGACTCCGGGGTGGGCGAGCGTGCTGATGATTGGCGAACCTGCGGCGCGAAGGCGACGATCCAGTTCGATGCCGAAGATCGTGTTGGCGAGCTTCGATGCGCCATAGGCGGCGGAGGCGTCCCAGGTCTTCTCGAACATGAGGTCGGCGAAGTCGAGGTGCGCGTCCTTGTGGGAGAGGGAGCTAAGCGACACGACTCGGGGCGATTGTCCGCGTTCGAGGAGCGGGAGCAGCCTGCCGGTGAGGGCGAAGTGGCCGAGGTGATTGGTGCCGAAATGCAGTTCGAAGCAGTCGCTGGTCGTCTGCCGATCTTCGAGGATGACGAGGCCGGCGTTGTTGACGAGCAGGTCGATCCGGTCGAGTTCGTCTGAGGCACGGTCGGCGAACGCGCGGACGGAGTCGAGGGATGCGAGGTCAAGCTGCCGAACCGAGACGGTGGCGTTGCGGGTCTCGGCGCGGATGCTGGCCGCCACGGTCTCGCCGGCTGAGGTGTTCCGAACTGCGAGGATGACGTCGGCTCCGTGGCGCGCGAGTTCGGTTGCCGTGACGATGTCAACAGCGGTTGAAAATTGACCCCCTGACTACGGGTGAAAACTGACCCCCTGGTGTGCGGTTGATCTGTCTTTGGCGACCGGTTGTGTGCTCAGGTCGGTGGTGTGTTGGTGGACGATGTCGAGGATCGCGGTGAGGTCGTGAGCGATCCGCCCGGCTCTGCTGAGGTCGCTGCCGATGGCCTCGAGGAGTTGGTCGGTAGTGAGGTCACCGACCGCGTGGATGTGGTGGTGGGCGTGTTGGTGGGTGAGCCAGCGATGGAGCTGGCCGAGGAGTTGCGGCAGCCCGGCTGCGGCAGCGGTCAGGCTGGCGAGGATCTGGGCGAGTTCGGCGGGTTCGGTGAGGGCGTGTTCGTCGCGGGTGCGCAGGTTCAGCTCGTGGATGATCATGACGGCGGTCTCCGCGGTGCCGGGGAGCGGGGTGGTGGTCATGCCGGGTCCTCGCCGGGGTTGGGGATGCGGCCGAGGTCGCGGTTGCGGAGTCGGTAGGAGTCGCCTTTGAGTAAGACGATGTCGGCGTGGTGGACGAGCCGGTCGATCATGGCGGCGGCGACGACTTCGTCGCCGAACACCTCACCCCAGCGGCCGAAGGCCTTGTTGCTGGTCACGATCAAGCTGGCGCGTTCGTAGCGGGCGGAGACGAGCTGGAAGAACAGGTTCGCCGCTTCGGGTTCGAACGGGATGTAGCCGACTTCATCGACTAGCAGGCACGGGTATCGGCCGAGCCGGACGAGTTCGTCTTGGAGCCGGCCGGCGTGGTGGGCGGCGGCGAGCCGGTCGACCCATTGCGCGGCGGTGGCGAACAGCACCCGATGCCCGGCCTGGCAGGCCCGGATCGCCAGCCCGGTCGCGAGGTGGGTCTTGCCGGTGCCGGGCGGGCCGAGGAAGATCACGTTCTCTTTCGCGGTGATGAAGTCCAGGGTGCCCAGGTGCGCGATCTGGTCGCGTTTCAGACCGCGGGCATGGTCGAAGTCGAACTCCTCCAAGCTCTTGCGGGCAGGGAACCGGGCGGCCCGGATCCGGCTTTCCCCGCCATGGGACTCCCGGGCGGCGACCTCGCGTTGCAGACAGGCGGTCAGGAACTCCTCATGGGTCCAGTTCTCGGTCCGGGCGCGTTCCCCGAGCCGGGTCGCGGCGTCGCGCAGCGTGGGTGCTTTCAACGCCCGGGTCAGGTAGGCCAGCTCGGCGGTGGTGCCGCGGCCCGGTGTGGTCGTGGGCATCAGGCCAGCCTCCCGTCCACGTCGTCACCGGACGGCTCGGCTGCGAGGCCGAGGGCGGTGTCGTAGTCGGTGAGCTGGCGGGTCTCGACCTGCGGTGCGGCAGTGGGCCGGACCAGCCCGATCCGCTGCTGGCGGAGCTGCCTGGCCGCCGAGGCATGATCCAGGGCAGTCAGGGTCTGGTGTTTGGCCCAGACCCGGTCATGGTCGGCGACGAGCCGGCCGTCGCAGAACGCCCGGACTCGGTCCAGGTCGGCGACCACCTCGATCCGGCGGCCGATCACCGCCGGGTGGACGGAGTAGTCGTTGCTGTCCAACCGGATGTAGTAGTCCCGCGGCAGCCGTCCCGACATTCGCCACCCGATCGCCGGCGGCACCGGCGGCAGCGGCAGCATCGCTGTGGTGTCGGCGATGAACCGATCGATCGGGGCGCAGCCCAACACTCGCCGTCGGCGCCGGTTCACCACGTCCAGCCAGGCCTGCAGCTGGGTGTTGAAGTCGGCCGGGCCGGTGAACCCCCGGCCGGGCAGGAACGCCCGCTCCAGATAGTCGTGGGCGCGTTCGATGATCCCTTTCGCCTCCGGGTCGCGGGGCCGGCAGATGACCACTCTCGCGCCCAGCGTGCCACGGAACGCCTGACACTCGGCGGTGAGCTTGGGCTGGCCGCCGCCATACCGGCCGACCGCGCCCTCCCCGTCCCACACCAGCACTCGGGGCACCGCGCCGAGCCGGGCCAGATGCGCCCACCAGCCGCCATACAGGTCCTCGGCCTGCCGTGAGGGCAGCAACCGGGCGAACAGCATCCGTGAGTACGCGCACACCATCGTCAGCACCGGCAGCTGGGTCGCCGTCCGGGACTGGCCGAACCCGACCGGCAGTCTGATGTCGGGGAACCAGAAGTCGTTCTGCGCGATCTCTCCAGCCACATAGCTAGTCCTCGAGGCCGGGTCCGGCGGCAGATACACCGGCCGCAGCTCCCGCACCCGTGCGGTGAACACCGTCATCCCTCGTGACCAGCCGACCCGCTCAGCGATCACCGTCGCCGGCATCGATGGAAACTCCGCCAGCAGTTCCCGGATCCGCGGCTCGAACTCGTCGACCGCAGACCCCGCTGGCTCCCGCTGATACTTCGGCGGCAGCTCGGCGGCCAGCTTCGCCTTCACTGTGTTCTTCGAGATCCCCAGCCGACGAGCGATCTGCTTGATCGGCAACCCCTCCGCACGATGCAACCTACGGATCTCAGCCCAATCCTCCACGTCCAACATCCCTTCGTCCTCCCGGCTCGATTACGAGCCAGGCTCAGCGGAAGGGGTCAAGATCCAGCCGAAGCCCAGGGGTCAGTTTTCACGTGTCGCTGACAGACGAGACCGAGCCCAGAGTTCGCACCTGTGATGATCGCGGTCCGTCCGGTCTGGTCGGGGATATCAGCTGCTGTCCATGCACTCATAGACGCCACGCTAGGAGCGTTCCGTTGCTTCTCCCGCGTCCTCGGTATCCTCGGTTTGCCAGACCGACCCTCGCCGCTCTGCTTGGCCGGACAATGGTGGTGTGCGCTCTACGACAGGCTGGGCTGTGCATGGTCCCGGCAGTCCGCTCAGCCAATGGTCGTTCGCCCGCCGCGATCTGCGCGACGACGATGTCGCGGTCCAGATCCGCTACTGCGGAGTCTGCGGCTCAGACTTGCACGCCGTGCGCCACGGTAACGCGAGCAACATGCCATTGGTCACGGGGCACGAGATGACCGGCACCGTGACCGCCATCAGCCTTGCCGTGACCGGCCTGAGCATCGGGGACATGGTAGCCATCGGCAACGTCGTGGACTCGTGCGGAACCTGTCCCGCTCGACCTGACCCGGTAGGACAATGGTTTACATGAGCACCTCATCGCTGGCCGCACGAGAACTCGGAGCCTTCCTCCGGTCTCGTCGGGAGCGAACCCGCCCGGAGGATCTCGGTCTGGAGCCGGGGCCGCGTCGTCGGGTGGATGGGCTGCGGCGCGAAGAGGTCGCTGTCTTCGCTGGGCTGAGCACCGACTACTACCAGCGTCTGGAGCAGGGCAGGGGCGCGAAGCCCTCGGACGTCCTGCTCGACTCGATCTCGGACGCTTTGCGTCTCGATGCGGCAGAGCACCGCCACCTGATGACCCTGGCACGCGCCGTTCGCCAGCCGGAAGCCCCAAACGCCGCAAGCAGGATCGCGTGCCCGAGAACGCGAAGCGAATGCTCGAAGCGATGGGACTGCCTGCGTTCGTTCTCAGCCGCCACCTCGACGTACTCGCCTGGAACGCCGCCGCCGCCGATCTGCTCGGCGACCCTCTCGACCTGCCTCAGGACCGCCGCAACATGCTTCACGTCCTCTTCCATGACGACGACTCCAGACTGCGTTGCAAGGGCTGGGAGACGATGGCTCTGGACTACATCGGTCTGTTCCGCGCGGCGATCGGGCACGATCCCACTGACCCGAGAGCCGTGAAGATCGTCGGAGAGCTGAGTTTGCGCAGCAGCGAGTTCCGACGTCTTTGGGCTCGCAACGAAGTGCGCGACAACGTCCACGGCGCTAAGACCATCCGGCACCCCCGAATTGGGGACATCGACGTGGAGTGGGATGCCTATCCA
>Ga0209793_1001514_pt1 | contig 14532 bp, 10 predicted proteins | sample EBPBio122009_DNA_FD_185863 | JGI IMG/M metagenome (GOLD analysis project Ga0209793, IMG submission 185863) | Wastewater treatment Type I Accumulibacter community from EBPR Bioreactor in Madison, WI, USA - Reactor 1_2/2/2009_ DNA (SPAdes) (version 2) | ecosystem: Engineered > Bioreactor > EBPR >... | reverse complement strand
GACACCGCGTCGAACATGCAGAACTACGCTCAGTTCGCACAGCGCCTGATCAATTCCAACAAGGCCTCTGTGGTGTTCGGCGGCGTCTCCAGCGCCTCGCGCGAGACGGTTCGTCCGCTGTTCAACCGCGCCAAGACCGTCTACTTCTACGACACGTTCTACGAAGGCGGCGTCTGCGACAAGAACGCCTTCGTCATCGCCGAGACTCCGGCGCAGATGATCGGGCCGGCAATGGCAAAGATCATCAAGGAAAGGAACGTCAAGACGATCTACACGATGTGGGCCGACTACAATTACGGCTACATCTGCTCGGCATGGCTGGAGAAGTTCGTCGAGAGCCTCGGCGCCAAGCTGGTCGCCAAGGAGTTCTTCCCGCTCGATGTGACGGATTTCTCCGCAACCATCACCAAGATCCAGGACGCCAAACCCGATCTGGTCGTGTCCGGCCTGGTCGGCGGCAACCATATCGGCTTCTACCGCCAGTGGCCGGCGGCTGGAATGCTCGGCCGCATCCCGCTTCATTGCACCGTGTTCGGCCCCTGGGAAAAGAACCTGCTGCAACCGCAGGAAATCGAAGGCCTGACCTGTTCGTATCATTACTTCCAGACCATCGATTCCCCTGAGAACAAGGCGTTTCTGGAGAGATGGGCGAAGCGCTTCGGCGCCGACCATCCCGAAATCGGCACGCTTGCCGTTACCTCCTACAACGCCGTCCATCTGTGGAAGCAGGGCGTGGAGAAGGCTGGCGGCCTCGATCACGATAAGGTGGTCGCCGCGCTCGAGAGCGGGGTTTCGGTCGACGGCCCCGGCGGCAAGATGGCGATCCAGCCGACATCGCACCACGCGATCATGTCGACCGCGATCGCGCAGGTGAAGGATGGAAAGTTCGACATCATCGGGCGTTCCGAGAATGTCGAGCCTTCGGACACGTCGGCATTGTGCGACCTGATCAAGGATCCGAACCAGTCGACGCAGTACCAGCCTTGACCTAAGAGTTGGCGCTGTCGCGGCGCTGGCTGCGGCAGCGTTTTTTGCGGCCGATCACGTATCGGGCCGAGCTTTTGACCCGGGTGCTTTTGGAATGGCGATTGCTGCGATCCAGATTCTCAACACGATGGCCAGTCTGGCGCTGATCAGCCTCGGGCTGGCTATTATTTTCGGCATGATGAAGGTGATGAATTTCGCGCATGGCGAGTTGCTCATGCTTGGCGCCTACAGCGCGCAATTCGCCAATGCGTCCGGCATCAATATCTGGGTCGCCATGTTCGTCGTCGCGCCGCTCGTCGTCGGCACTATCGGGGTGATGATCGAACGTCTCGTCATTCGCCATCTCTACGGTCGCATGATGGATACGCTGTTGGCCACATGGGGCCTGAGCCTGTTCATCACCGGCGCCGTGACGATGACGTTTGGCAACATCACCAGAGGCATTTCCACCCCGCTGGGGTCGTTCGAGATCGGCGGCATTCGCGACAGTTCCTACAAATTCCTCATCATCGGCGTAACGATCGCCTTGTTCGCGGCCATCTATCTGGTGCTGAAGCACACCAAGGCAGGCCTCATCGCCAGGGCGACGATGGACAATCCGCGGCAGGTGGCGGCGATGGGCGTCAATCCTGGCGCCGTCTACACTGCGACCTTCGCCATCGGCGCGGCCGTGACCGGGCTGGCTGGCGCGATCATGGCGCCCTTGACCGGCGTGCTGCCGACCATGGGCGCCGCCTATATCGGCAAGGCGTTCATCACGGTGATCTGCGGCGGCGACGCCATATTTGCTGGCACCGCCAGCGCAGCGGTGCTGTTCGGCGTGATCAACCAGGCGACCACCATCATGCTGACGCCGGAATTCGGCGAGGTCGCGCTGCTGCTCGGCGCGCTGCTGATGCTTCGCCTGTTGCCCGCTGGCCTGTCCAGCCTGTTTCCCAAACGAGCGATCTGATGGCAAATCCAGCGTTCGCACTACAGGCGGCGGCGGTCGTCATCGCCGCCATCCTCATCGTCGTCCTGCCGAAATTCCTTGAGTTCGACACGATCCTGCAGATCTCGCTCAATTTCGCATTTGCGATCCTGGCGCTCAGCGTCGCGTTCGTGTGGGGTTACGCAGGGATTTTCAGCTTCGGCCAGGCGGCCTTCTTCGGCATTGGCGGTTATGCTTATGCGGCGGCCGCGATCAATCTGGGCGACAGCACGGTTGCGATTGCGCTTGGCGTGCTGGCGCCGGCGGCGTTTGCGGTGGTGCTCGGCTATTTCGTCTTCTATGCGCGTCTGTCCAGCATCTATGTCGCCGTCATCACGCTGGTCGTGACGCTGATCCTCTACAAATTCATGGGGCAGACGGCGAAGCCCTCCTACATGGTCGGCAAAGCCATGCTCGGCGGCTACAACGGCATTCCCGCCATTCCCCCGATCAATATGCCGGGACGGCCGGATCTCTATGCCGGGCCAAACGAGATTTTCGTCATTGCGGGGCTATCGGCGCTGGCGGTCTATGTGGCGCTGCGACTGCTGCTGCGGTCGCGCCTGGGTCGCATTCTCGTGGGCATGCGCGAGAACGAGCTGCGCATCGAGCTTCTGGGCTTCGACGCACGTTTCTACAAGCTCGTCGCATTCGTCATCGCCGCCGCCATCGCCGGGCTTGGCGGCGTCATGTATGCGAACTGGAACGCGTTCATCGATCCGCATGTGTTCAGCCTCGCCTTCAGCGCACAGCCCATCATCTGGACGATGATCGGCGGGCTGGGCACCCTGATCGGCCCGATCATCGGCGCGTTCGTCTTGAGCACGTTGTCTCTCGAACTGGGCACGCAGCAGACGATCGACATCAACCTGATCATGGGCCTGGTGTTCACGGTCTTCGTATTGCTGGTCCCGCAGGGCATCGTGCCGACCGTGCGTAAGTTCTGGTCCGACCGCGCCGATGCGCGCACCGCGCCGACCGGCAAGGAGGCGAAACGTCATGGCTGACGGTGTGCCGCCTCTGCTGGAGGCTCGCGGAGTAGGCATGCGGTTCGGCGGCGTTCGCGCCGTCGAGGACGTGAACTTCACCCTGGCCGAGGGCGAGCTTCGCTGCCTGATCGGCCCCAACGGCGCCGGCAAGAGCACGTTCTTCCGCTGCCTGACCAAGCAATATCAACCGACCAGCGGCCGGGTGCTGCTGCGTGGCGTGGATGTGACGCGCGCGGCCACGCACGACATCGCCAGGCTTGGCGTCGGCATCAAGACACAGGTGCCCAACGTCTTCGACGGCCTGACCGTGCGCGAGAATTTGCGGCTGGCCGCGACCTCGCGCCTGAAGGGCAGACGGGTCGAGGGGGCCTGCGACGAAGCCATCGATCGCATGTCGCTCGGCGCAATGCGCGACAAGCGCCTCGACCGCCTGTCGCACGGCCAGCGGCAATGGGTGGAACTGGCGATGGTGGTGACCAGCCGGCCCAGCCTGATCCTGCTCGACGAGCCGACGGCGGGCATGACGCATGCGGAGGTGGAGCACACCGCCGCGCTGATCCGCGAGCTGAACCGCGACGCGGCGCTGATCGTGGTCGAGCACGACATGCAGTTCATTCGATCGATCGCGAAACGGGTGACGGTGTTCCATCACGGGCGCATCTTCGCGGAGGAAAGCGCCGAAGCCGTGTTGCGCGACCCGCGTGTCGGCGAAATCTACCTCGGCAAGCGGAACCTGCTGGTATGAAACTGTTGGAAACGAGGGGACTGCGGAGCGGCTACGGAAGGATCCCCATCCTCCAGGGCGTCGATCTCGCCGTCGAGGAAGGGTCGTTCACCGGCATTCTCGGCCACAACGGCATGGGCAAGTCGACGTTGATCAAGACGGTGTTCGGGCAGATTGCGCCGACCGCTGGCGCGGTTCGGTTCGACGGGAAGGACGTCACCGGGACGCCGAGCCATCGGCGCGCCAGCCTGGGGCTCGGCTATGTGCCCCAAGGCCGCGAAATATTCCCGACCCTGTCGGTCGAGGAGAATCTGCGAATGGGTCTGATGCGGCTGCCGGACCGCCATGCGGCGGAGGAATCGCTGGCGACCGTGCTCGACGAGTTTCCGCGCCTCAAGCCGTTGCTGGGCAGACGCGGCGGCGTGCTCAGCGGCGGCGAACAGCAGATACTCGCGATCGCCCGCAGCCTGTGCGGCAATCCGCGGCTGTTGATGCTGGACGAGCCCACCGAGGGCATTCAGCCGTCGATCGTCGACGAAATCATCGCCATCCTGCACGATCTGCGCAACAAGCGGAAACTGACGCTGATGCTGGTCGAACAGAAGCTCGACTTCATCGCCGCGCTGGCGGACCAGGTCTTTGTCATCCAGCGCGGGCAGATCACCGGAACGCTGGCGCCGGCGCAATTGGCCGATCCGGAGGTGGTGCGCGAGTTCGTCGGCCTCGGCTGACGAACCCGAGCCGGCCGGCCGGAAGACGCTGCCGGCGCTCAGCCCAGCGGCGGGCGATTGTCCCAGCCGAAATCCTGCTGCCAGGCGTAGCCGGCCCGGATCAGCAACGCCTCAGAGAGCCTTGGGCCGACCAGCTGGAACGCGATCGGCTCGCCGCCGGCCGACAGGCCGGCCGGCAAGGTGATCGTCGGATGGCCGGATACGTCATAGACGCAGGTGAAGCGGATCAGCCTCTCCAGTCCGGCCGGATCCGGGCAGATGCGGGCGAATTCCTCGACGGTGGGAACCGGGTTTGGCGTCACCGGGACCAGCATCAGGTCGACCGTCTCGAACAGCGCATCGAGGTTGCCGGCGAACTGGCGGCGGGCGAGATTGGCCTGCGCATAGTCGACGCCGGTGACGGCGGCGCCCGCGTCGAGGAAATCCCGGAACAGGGCCGAGTAGCCTTCGGGCCTTGCGCCTTCGAGACCCTGGTGGACCGACAGCGCTTCCGACAGGCAGATCGGCGTCCAGGCGCTTTGCGCTGCGGCGGTATCGGGCATGGTCACCGACACGAGCTTTGCGCGGCGGCCGGTGAGGACGGCAATCGCGGCTTGCAGCGCGGCGACCGTCTCGGTCATGACGCCGTCGCTGGAATAGGCGGCGTCGAAGCCCAGCCGCACGCCGCCCAGGCCGTGGTCTAGTTCCGCCAGATAGTCGGGGACGGGGGCCGACAGCGATGTCGCGTCGCGATCGTCGCGGCCGGCGATCGCGCCAAGCAACGCGGCGGCGTCCTCAACCCTGCGGGCGAGCGGGCCGACATGGTCGAGCGTCCAGGACAGCGGAAAGACGCCATGGCGACTGACGCGGCCCCAGGTCGGCTTGACCCCGACCACGGCATTGCAGATAGCAGGAAAGCGGATGGAGCCGCCGGTGTCGGTGCCGACCGCCGCCGCACAGAACCCGGCGGCGGCCGCGACGCCTGAACCCGAAGACGACGAGCCGGTCCACAGGTCGCCGCGCCACGGATTGACCGGCAGCGCGACATCCGGGTGGTGGATGGCGAGCGCGCCTTCGGACAGTTCGGTCTTGCCGATCAGCACCGCGCCGGCGGCTGCGATCCGGTCAACGATCGTGGCGTTGGCGCGCGAGCGGCGATTGCGAAACATCGGAAAGCCGGCAGCCGTCGGGGCGTTGTCAGTATCGCACAGATCCTTCACCGCCACCGGTACGCCGTGCAGCGGGCCACGGATACCGCCATTGCGGGCTTCAGTTTCGCGATCCCTTGCGGCGGCGCGAGCGCTTTCGGCCATGACGTGGGCGAACGCATTCAGGCGACCGTCGAGCCGCTCAATGCGATCGAGATAGGCCTGCGTCAGTTCGACGGGCGATAGTTTTCCGGCGCGGATGAGGCGGCCGGCCTCGACGCCGGAAATCTCGGTCAGTTCAGAGCCCGCCACATTGGCCTCCTCAGGCGTTGCGCTGGAAATGTTCGGCCGCGCACAGCAGGTCGACCTCGCCGAAGCGGCGGCCGATCAGCATCAGTCCGACCGGCAGACCATCATGCTCGCCGCACGGTAGTGTGATCGCCGGGTGGCCGCTGGCGTTGTAGGGTGCGGTGTTGCCGACCATCGGCAGCCCCAGCGACACGCGTTCGGCGAGGCTCGCGCCGGGCGCAGGATGAGCGCTGGCGCGGAAGGGAATGGTCGGCATCGCCAGCGCGTCGAAACGCTCCAGCGCGGCGTCGATGCCCGCGCGCATTGCCGCCAGCAGGGATTGCGCCTTGGCATAGTGCCGGCCATGGTAGCGTCGCTGCATCAGCGCCCCCATCAACAGCGCCGGCATGGCGGTGACGCTGATATCGCCCGGATTTCGGCGCCAGGCGGCGAAGGCGTCCAGCATGCGCGGGTTGCAGTAGCCCTCGCCGAAGCTCGCCAGTCCGTCGTGGCCGAACATCAGCTCGGAGGTTCCACCGACGACGATGGCGTTCCAGACGTCGAAACATTGCAAGTGGGCCGGCACCGAGATCTCCTCGATTTCCACTCCTGACGCCGCGAGACGCTTGAGGGCGGCGCGCACGGCGCGGTCGGTCTCGGCTTCGCTTTCGGGCCGGCCGAAGCCTTCGCGAATGACGCCAATGCGTTTCGGCCGGCGATTTTGCGCAAGCGGATCGAGATAGTTGACGCCGGAGGGTATCGCCCTGTTGGTCTGACGTGGATCGAGCCCGTCGGGGCCGGCAATCACGGTCAGCAACCGCGCCACGTCCTCGACGCGCGCGCCCATCGGCCCGCAATGGTCGATGGTCGCGTCCATGGCGAACGCGCCGGTGTAGGGGACAAGGCCGTGCGTCGGTTTGAGCCCCACCACCCCGCACCAGGACGCCGGAATACGCACCGAGCCGCCCTGATCGCAACCAATGGCCATCTGGATATCGCCGGCGGCGATCGCCGCGCCGTTGCCGCTCGAGGAACCGCCGGAGGAATGGGCTATGTTGCGGGGGTTCAGCACTGGCGGATCGCTGGTGTGGCTGTGGCCGGAAAAGCTGAGATTTTCGCAAGCCGTCTTGCCCTTGATCGTTCCCCCCGCCGCAAGCACGCGCGTCACCACCGTGGCGTCCTCGTCAGGCACGAAATCCTGAAGCAGGCTCGAGCCGTTGCGCGCCGGCATGCCGGCGACGCAGATCGCGTCCTTGACGCCGATCTCGCAGCCGGACAGCAGCCCCTTGCCGGTCGGTTCGATGGGGCCGAGCCATGCCCAGGCGTTGTACTGGTTTTCTTGCGGAAGCGGCGCACACCCGACCCGGCCGCGCCGAGGCCTGTCGGCATGCGGCGCGTCCATCTGGTCGAGACGGTCGTAGGGAGCCGTCATGGCCGCCAGGAAACCGGCATAGACCTCGGCGTCCCGGACGCCGAGCCGCAGTCCCAGCATGTCGGAGATTTCCTGGACGTTTTCGAGGGTAGGTGTGGCGATCGGCATTGCCTGCGCTCCTGTTCGTTTGCCTCAGGCGCCCGCGCCGGCCGCATGGCGGCCGGCGATGCGTCCAAAAACCGCTCCGCGCAGAACCGATGTCGCGCCGGTGTAGCGCCGGTAATAGATCCCCATGGTCTCGCCCGCCGCGTAGAGATTGCCGAGCGGGCGGCCGTCGCCGTCGACCACTTCGGCGTCGGCGTTGCAACGCAGGCCGCCGAAGGTAAAGCAGTTGGCCGAACTGATCGGCCAGGCGCGGTAAGGACCAGTCGCGATCGGCAGCGCCCAGTTCGACTTCGGCGGGTCGATGCCTTGGGTGGAGAGGCCGTCGAGCTCGAGCGGCCGGAACGCGCCATCGCGTCTCGTGGCGGCGTTGAAGCCGGCGATCGTCTGCTCAAGCGTATGCGCGGGGATGCCGAGCGCTGTGGCCAGTTCGCCGATCGTGGCGGCCGTCACCGGCTTCTGGTCGCTGCGCACGCTGCGCTGCCAATTGGGAACCTCGTCGAGGCGGGCGTCGCAGATCAGATAGGCGACGCCACCGGGCAGTTTTGCGATCATGCGCGCGATGTTCTCGTAGATCGCGTCTACGGTGTGGGAGGCCTCGTCGACAAATCGACGCCCCTCCTGGGTGACCAGAACGCCGTAGGTGAAGTTGAAGACGATCGGTTCGGAGACGCCCGAGCGTGGATCGATCGGCTCGGCGTGGTATTGCGAGAAGTCGCCGCACGGCGCGGCGCCGGCGCGCAGCGCCATGGCGATGCCTTCGCCTCGATTGTAATAGCCGCCGCGGGCGACCGGGCGGACGTGTCGGGCGACGTCGCCGAAATAGCGCGTCTGCATTTCGGCGTTGCCCTCGAAGCCGCCGCAGGCCAGCACGACCTTGCCCATCAGTTCGAGCTTGTTGCGGTCGCGGTCACGAGCCAGCAGGCCGCTGATCCTGCCGGCGTCGTCGAAGATCAGGTCGTCGGCACTGGTTTCGTAGAGAAAGGTCACGCCGTTGGCCTCGGCCCTGGCGGCCAGCGCCTCGACCAGCGCCAGCCCTCCGCCTACCGGGCAGATGCGCGTCGTCGACTGGGTGATGAGATAGGAGGCCATGTCGGAGAAGCGGATGCCGAGCCCCTTCAACCAGGCGAGCGTCGGGCCGGCCTCGGCGGCGAGCGTGCCGACGATCTCGGGGTCGGTGAAGGACAGCGTCTTGACGATCGCAGGCCACTGCCCATAGGGGCGCGCGGTCTCGGCGACCAGCGACGGGTCGAGATGCGACCCGGAATTGGCCATGAAATGCTCTTCGAAATCGTCAGCGACCTCGCTGTCGTTCTTCATGCGCATGAAGGCTTCGGTCCAGCGGGTGTTGCCGCCGCGCTCCTCCCTGGTCGCGCGCTCGACGACCGCGACGCGGGCGCCGCTTTCGGAGGCCGAGACGGCCGCCGAAAGGCCTGCGATGCCGCAACCGGCGACAACGACGTCAAATATGCGTCTTTCAATCATCTGCCCCTCCCGCACCGTCACAGTTTGACGGCGAACGGATCGCGTTCCTCATCGGAGAAATCGATCATGACATTCTTGGTGTTGGTGAATTCGTCCAGAGCCACTTCGCCGCGTTCGCGTCCGAAACCGCTGTCCTTGAAGCCGCCGAACGGCGCCTGCACCGCAACTGCCCGATAGGTATTGACCCACACTGTGCCGGCGCGAATGGCGCGCGAAACGCGCATCGCGCGGTTCAGGTCGGTGGTCCAGACGCCCGAGGCGAGGCCGTATTTGGTGTCGTTGCCGATCGCGATCGCTTCGTCTTCGTCATCGAAGGGAATGATGGACAGGACCGGCCCGAAAACCTCCTCCTGCGCGATCGTCATTGCGTTTCTGACATTGGCGAAGATGGTCGGCTCGATGAAAAAGCCATTGCCCAGACCTGGACCGGACGCCGCCCTGCCGCCGGTCATCAGTTCGGCGCCGTCGTCGATGGCGCCCCTGATCGAGCCGAGGATCCGGTTGAACTGAGGTTCGTTGGCGGCGGTGCCCATCTCGGTGGCCGGGTCGGTGGGGTCGCCCATGCGGATCCGCTTCGCCCGCTCGACCAGCGTGGTCACGACTTCATCATAGACCGGGCGCTGCACCAGCAGCCGCGATCCGGCGATGCAGGTCTGGCCGGTGGCGGCGAAAATGCCGGCGAGCGCGCCGACAATGGCCTTCTTCAGGTCGGCGTCGGCGAAGATCATGTTGGGCGACTTGCCGCCGAGCTCCAGCGTCGAGGGAACCAGCATGCGGCCGGCATTGGCGGCGATCTCGCGGCCGATGCCGGGGCTGCCGGTGAAGCTGATCCGATCGATGCGGCCGCTGGTGAGCAGCGCCTTGCCGACGCGTGCGTCGCCGGTGACCACATTGACGACGCCCGGCGGGAAGCCGGCCTGTTCGACAAATCTGGCGAACTCCAGCGTCGTCGCCGATGCATGTTCGGACGGCTTGATCACAACGCAGTTGCCGGCGGCAAGCGCGGGCGCCAGCTTGTTGGAGAGCAGCCCCATCGGCGAGTTCCAGGCGGTGATCAGCACCGCGACGCCGATCGGCTCCCTGACGGCGTAGTCGAGGACGTCGCGCTGGTCGAGCGGGATCACCTTGCCCCATAATTTGTCGGCGTAGCCGGCGAAAAAGCGATACTGGCGCGCGGCGAAGAGAATCTGGCTGCGGGTTTCACGGACGACCTTGCCGTTGTCGGTGCTTTCCAGCACGCCCATCCGGTCGGCGTCGGCGGCAAGCAAGTCGGCGAGCCGGTGCATCAGGCGGGCCCGCTCGACGCCCGAAACCTTCGACCAGACAGTTTCGAAACAGCGGCGGGCCGCGGCGACCGCTTCACCGACCTGGGCGTCGCTGGCCTGGGGAATGGTGGCCCATTCGTCGCGGGTATAGGGATTGACCGCAGCAAAACGCTCCTGTCCGCTGTCGCTGACAAAGCGCCCGTCGATGAATAGATCGTACTGCTTGCTCAAGGCTTTTTCTCTCTTTCTTGCGTTAGCGCATATTTACCGCATTGGCGATCTGATCCGGCTTGCGGTCGCTCGCCAGTTTTTGCGCATGCATTTGTTTTGCAACCTGCGAATCGGCCAGGAAAGGCGCGTCGCCGGTGATGACGTTGACTGGCGAGCCGGCGATGAAGGCGGAGAGGTTGGTCAGCGACTGCTCGAAGAACATGCGGATGTTTTCCTCGGTGACGAAGCCGATATGCGGCGTGGCGACGACATTGGGCAACGCCCGGAACGGATGGTCGGCGGGGAGGGGTTCGGTTTCGAAGACGTCGAGGCCGGCGCCGGCGATGCGGCCTTCGCGTAGTGCGGCGACAAGCGCGGCTTCATTGACCAACGCCGGGCGGGCGGTGTTGATCAGGAAGGCGTCCTTTTTCATCAACGCGATTTCCCGCGCGCCCACGGTCCCCTCGGTGGCGTCATTGTGCGGCAGATGCAGCGTTATGACGTCGGAGCGCCGGAACAGCTCGTCCTTGGCGACGCATTCGACGCCGTGCGGCCTGCTGCGCTCGGGCGTCAAATTGCGGCTCCAGGCGACGACGTTCATGCCGAGGATCCTGGCGATCTGCGACACCGGGACGCCCATATTGCCGAGGCCGACGACGCCGAGCGTGCGGCCGCCCAGGCCCTTGCCGAGCTGTTGCTGCCAGCCGCCCATGCGCAGGGACCCCGTCTCCCGGGGGAGGTTGCGGGTCAGCGACAGGATCAGCGCCCAGGTGACCTCGACGGTGGTCTGGTGCAGCGCGTCGGTGGTCGAGACGGTGACGCCCAGCTCGTCGCAGGCGGCAAGGTCGAGCGATCGCGCATTGCGCATGCCGGTGGCGAGGATGAGCTTGAGCCTGGGCAGTCTTTCAAGCACGGCGCGCGGGAACTGCGTGCGCTCGCGAATACGCATGACGGCGTCGAAATCGGCGAGCCTGGCGACCAGTTCGTCCTGGTCGGCGACGTGATCACGGAAGGGGACGACCTGGACCGAGGCGACGCCAGACCAGTCGACGATGGTCGCCGCAACGCCTTGGTAATCGTCGAGCACGGCAAGTCGCATCAGCCTGTTTCCGTTGACCAGGTATTCAATTATTCTGCCAACTGTCATCTGTCAACAGATCGGATTTGGCTGATGGCTGCACCTGTTCCGTTCAGTCAAAATCCGGGGCCGAACAGTCGGCGTCGGAGCGTTTCCATCTAACCATGGAACGCGCCATCGGCAGCGCGGGCGCAGGGATGAGGATGCGCGCCGCGTCCGGCGATTGTTGGCAGCGGCCCTCAGGCAAAGTTCGCCACCGCATCACGAGCAAGCCCGAAGGCACGAGGCTCGCCCGTCGAAATCGCCGCTGCATTGCGCGCCGATTGCTTCTGGATGTCAGGCGACGAAAATGGCGCTCTGAACGCTTGCCATGGAGGAGGACCGGCTGTGACCTGAGACCCTGAACTTCCTCCAGATTTGGGTAGAGTCCGTCGATCATGGAGACGGACGATGCGACCATCACCGACCACACTCGGCCCTCGGCAACATGCCGCCGGCCGAGTTCGCAAGGAAATCCACGCTGGAAAAACAGGCCGCATGAGGCCAAAACGAAACCTAGGACTCTCCCTCAAACCGGAGGAGATCGGGGTCTCAGGTCACCACCTTGCCGAACTGGTGCATGGAACGCGCCCTCTTTCAGCATGCCGGGCAGATCAGAGGGCGGTGGCGATGATTTGCTTTGCTTCCTGATTGGAAAGGCGTCGCACTCCATTCTTCCCCCTGAATGAGTGTCCTAGAATCTTCGCGTTCGTTGTCAGTCTGCTGGCTCTTATGGCGCTATCAGCTGAAATTCTTCGCGCCGGATCGGTGTACCGCGATATTGACGGATCAGCTTCAAAAAAGAACTGCCCATATTCGTGGTAATCTGGGTCAGAGGGATGGTTCTCCCCGACTGCTGTCACTTGAAAGATTGCGACCAATTCATATTCGCCAGATATGTTCGCAACAGCCAACACTTGATCGCCTGGGGCGATGTGTTCCATCGCTCCCGAGTTTTGGTTAAGTTTATAGATCTTTCTACGTTCGTTAGCTGTGTCATCGAAAAAGCGAGCCCAGAAGTAGAGATACGACGCCACTAATTATCACCCATCTTCAGCGCCTCGATGAACGCTGATTGCGGGATGTCGACCTTGCCGAACTGGCGCATACGCTTCTTGCCCTCTTTCTGCTTGTCGAGCAGCTTGCGCTTGCGGGTGACGTCGCCGCCGTAACATTTCGCGGTGACGTCCTTGCGCAGCGCCGAGATGGTTTCGCGCGCGATCACCTTGCCGCCGATCGCCGCCTGGATCGGGATCTTGAACATGTGCTGCGGGATCAACTCCTTGAGCTTTTCGCACATGGCGCGGCCGCGCTTTTCGGCCGCCGTGCGGTGCACCAGCATCGACAGCGCGTCGACCGGCTCCTCGTTGACCAGAATGCTCATCTTGACCAGGTCGCCCTCGCGATAGTCGGTCAGATGATAGTCGAAGGAGGCATAACCCTTGGAGATCGACTTCAGCCGGTCGTAAAAATCGAACACCACTTCGTTCAGCGGCAGATCGTAGACCAGCATGGCGCGCTTGCCGACGTAGGACAGGTCGGCCTGCACGCCGCGCCGGTCCTGGCAAAGCTTGAGGATCGCGCCGAGATAGTCGTCGGGCGTCAAAATGGTGGCGCGGATCCACGGTTCCTCGATCGCCTCGATCTTGACGACGTCGGGCATGTCGGCGGGGTTGTGCAGTTCCTTGACCGAGCCGTCGTTCATGACGATGCGGTAGACGACCGACGGCGCGGTGGCGATCAGGTCGAGGTCGAACTCGCGCTCCAGCCGCTCCTGGATGATCTCAAGGTGGAGCAGGCCGAGGAAACCGCAGCGGAAACCGAAGCCCAGCGCCGCGCTGGTCTCCATTTCATAGGAGAAGGAGGCGTCGTTGAGGCGCAGCTTGCCCACCGCCGCGCGCAAATCCTCGAAATCGGCGGCATCGACCGGGAACAGGCCGCAAAACACCACCGGCTGGGCTGGTTTGAAGCCCGGCAGCGCCTTGTCGGTTGGGCGGCGGTCCTCGGTGATGGTGTCGCCGACGCGAGTGTCCGCCACTTCCTTGATCGAGGCGGTGATGAAGCCGAACTCGCCCGGCCCCAGTTCGTCGGCCTGGATCATCTTGGGCGTAAAATAGCCGGTGCGCTCGACCGGATACCTGGCGCCGGTGCCCATCATGCGGATGGTCTGGCCCTTTTTCAGTACGCCGTCGATGACGCGCACCAGAACGATGACGCCGAGATAGGCGTCGTACCATGAATCGACCAGCATCGCCCTCAGCGGCTTCGACGCATCGCCTTCCTTCGGCGGCGGCAGCTGGTGGACGATCGCTTCCAGCACGGCCTCGATATTGAGGCCTGTCTTGGCCGAAATCTCGACCGCGTTCGAGGCGTCGAGGCCGATCACCTCCTCGACCTGCTCCTTGACGCGCTCGGGCTCGGCGGCGGGAAGGTCGACCTTGTTGAGGACGACGACGATGTCGTGATTGTTGTCGATCGCCTGATAGACGTTGGCCAGCGTCTGGGCCTCGACGCCCTGGCTGGCGTCGACGACCAGCAACGAGCCCTCGCAGGCGGCGAGCGAGCGCGACACCTCATAGGCGAAGTCGACATGGCCGGGCGTGTCGATCAGGTTGAGGACATAATCCTCGCCGTTTTCGGCGCAGTAGTTCAGGCGCACGGTCTGCGCCTTGATGGTGATGCCGCGCTCCTTCTCGATGTCCATATTGTCGAGCACCTGCTCCTTGCCGGCCATTTCGCGCGCGTCGAGGCCGCCGGTGAGCTGGATCAGCCGGTCGGCGAGGGTCGATTTGCCATGGTCGATATGGGCGACGATGGAGAAATTGCGGATGTGGGACAGCGGCGTGGTCATGGTCGCTGGCGTTTATCAGGTGGCGGCAGAAAGGCAAGGACCGGGCGCGGCGCGACCCGCCCCTTGTGAAGGGTAAAGGCCGACTTAACGCGACCAGTGAAAACGCTCCCGCATCCAGCATTATAAATTAGGCCGTGTGGACGAATTGACTCAGGTATCTGATTGAGGATTCCGCGAAGGAATTCAATGTGATTCATGGATCGCCAACTGATTTTGGGGTTGGCGATGTCGACGAAAATGGCTGAGACGGAGTG
>Ga0209793_1001509_pt1 | contig 14596 bp, 18 predicted proteins | sample EBPBio122009_DNA_FD_185863 | JGI IMG/M metagenome (GOLD analysis project Ga0209793, IMG submission 185863) | Wastewater treatment Type I Accumulibacter community from EBPR Bioreactor in Madison, WI, USA - Reactor 1_2/2/2009_ DNA (SPAdes) (version 2) | ecosystem: Engineered > Bioreactor > EBPR >... | reverse complement strand
CGCCATGTCCAGCATCTGCCTGGCGGAGGCGAAGGGGAACGGCACCTTCTTGTCGCTGGAGCGCGCCTTGCTGGCGCGCATCTGCTCCAGCTCCGTGTCGGTGACGACGAAACCGCCGCCGACGGAGTAATAGATGCGCTTGAGGAGCAGGCGGTCGTCACGGTCATAGGCCGAGAAGGTCATGCCGTTGGCATGGCCGGGCAGCGGGTTCTTCTTGTCGAAGATCAGGTCGGTCTTCGGCTGGAAGGCATAGCCCGGATGGCCGGGCGGCGTGATGCGACCGGTGCGCTCGACCTCCTCGATGATCGCGTCCATGCGGTCCGGATCGACCGAATCGGGACGTTCGCCCATGAGGCCGAGGATGACCGCGCGGTCGGAACCGTGGCCGATGCCGGTATAGGCGAGCGAGCCGTGCAGGCTCATGCGGACGGCGGCGACATGCGCGCCGGCCGGACGTGGCCAGTCGGAGGAAAGAATCAGGTCCAGAAAGCGGTTCGCCGCCGACATCGGCCCCATCGTATGGGAACTCGACGGCCCGATACCGATCTTGAAAACATCGAAAACCGAAAGAAACATTGCCTGGACTTCTCCCTTGCCTCGGCGGGCGCTTTGACCCTTGAGGCTACGTTATCCTGCCGCGCTCCCATGGCGGTCTCCCGACATCGGTTTTTACGAGCGCGACATCCCCCTCCGGCAAGTCTTAAAACAAAAACAGCGCGCCTGGGAGGGGCGCGCTGTTAATGTAAGAACGATTGACCTGTGTTTTCAGATGCCGCCGAAGAGATAGGCGATGACCAGAACGACGCCAAAACCGAGGACTGCACGAGCGGTGACGCCCCAGCAGGATTTCTGAACAGTGCTTTCCATGATTTCCCCGATGGAAGATATCGTTGCAGCCGCCATCCGGGCGCTGCGTGAGGCCCTGTTTAATGAAGAATTCATGAAACCGCAATCGCGAAAAATGGCGAAACCAAGGCGCGGGCGTCATGGGAGACCCGCGTCCAGCGCATGACCTGTCGCAAAATCAGACAGTTGCGCCTCCATGCCGCCGCCTCCGTTTTGCCCAAGGTCTGAACGCACTCCACACATTCTTGCAGATCGGGCTTGCAGGCCGTGATCGCCATCAAGAGCGGTAGGATTAAATCGTGCCGCATGGTACAAGATCTCAAAGAGAGTGAACGCCATGCGCACAACGCAATCCCTCAGCATCACCCTGCCCATCGAAATGGCCGAAATGGTCAAGGCCAAGGTGGCATCCGGTGAATATGCCTCCGAAAGCGAGGTTATCCGCGACGGTCTTCGCACGCTGGCGGCTCGTGACGCGGTGGTGGAACGCTGGCTACGCGACGAAGTCGCCCTCGCCTACGACGCACACAAGAACGACCCGACACGGACAGTGCCGCTGGATCAGGGTATGGCGAATGTTCGCGCGCGCATTGCAAAGGCAAAAAGCCGGTGAAGCATTACAAGGTTCGCCTATCGCCGGAAGCGGAGACGGACCTCGTTCATATCCATGACCATGTCGAGACGCGTTCCGCCTCAGCCGCTACCGCCGATCGCTACATCGAGCGTATCGCGGGCTTTCTCTCGTCGTTCGACATGTATCCCGAGCGTGGCACGGTGCGAGATGAAGTTCGCCCCGGCCTGCGCGTTGTCGGGTTCGAGCGCAATATCAGCGTCGCATTCATAGTTGAGGCATACGACATGGTAATCCTGCGCATCCTTGCAGGCGGGCAGAAATTCTCCTCCTCCCGATAGCACCCTTTTGCTTTCGACGGCGGAGGGCCGGTGCGCCGAAACGCTTGCAAAATACGCAATCCATGGCACAACGCTCGGCCATGAGCACCCCGGACCTCACCGCCCTTGCCATCTTCATCGCCCTGTGGATGGGCTATTCCTGGATCACGGACCGGGCACGTTTCCTCGACCGGGTCAGCCTCACGCGCGCCATGAGTTCGCAGCGCGCCGTATGGATCCGCAACGCCATGCACCGGGACCTGCGCATGATCGACACGCAGATCATGGCGGGCCTGCAGAACGGGACGGCCTTCTTCGCCTCCACGTCGCTCCTGGCGCTCGGCTCCTGCTTCGCCCTGCTCGGCGCGACGGAGCAGGTTTTCGCGATCTTCAGCGATCTGCCCTATTTCTTCCGCGGCAGCCGCGCCGGTTTCGAGCTGAAGGTCGGCGGCCTTGCCATCATCTTCGGCTACGCCTTCTTCAAGTTCGGCTGGTCCTATCGGCTCTTCAACTATTGCACCATCCTGCTCGGCGCGATGCCGATGAGCGGCGACGTCCACAAGGACCCTGCCGGCGCCGATCTTGCCGCCGACAAGGTCATCCGCATGAACATCCTTGCCGCGAAGCACTTCAACAAGGGACTTCGCGCCATCTTCCTGTCGATCGGCTATCTCGGCTGGTTCGTCAGCCCCTATCTGTTCATCATGACGACCGTCGGCATCATCATCGTCCTCATCCGCCGGCAGTTCTATTCCGAGGCACGCCTCGCGGTGCTCGAAAACCTCGACTGACAAATCCCTGACGGCCTCCTTTCGGCCATCCGCCCGGCGCAAGCTTGGCGTGACATTCTGCTATGGACCAGGCAATGCGGCGACCCCGAACCATGATGACGACGGTGATTGACGGCAATGCAGCATCAGGAGACGGCGCCGCCGAAGCGCGCCGCCTGCCGCGCATTCCGCTGATCGACCAGGCCCGCGGCGTCGCGCTGATCGCCATGGCGATCTATCACTTCACCTGGGACCTCGGCTTCTTCGGCTATATCGAACCGGAGACGGCGGCGACCGGCGGCTGGCGCATCTTCGCGCGGGTGATCGCCGGCAGCTTCCTCTTCCTCGTCGGCTTCAGCCTCGTGCTCGGCCACCAGCAGGGTTTTCGCCCGAGGCCGTTCTTCATCCGCCTCGGCAAGATCGCGCTGGCGGCGGCGGCCATCACCGTCGCCACATGGTTCGCCTTTCCGCAGACCTTCATCTTCTTCGGCATCCTGCACGCCATCGCCGCCGCAAGCCTGATCGGCCTCCTCTTCGTGCGCTTGCCGGTCGTCGTGACATTGCTTGCCGCGGCCGCGGCCGTCGCAGCGCCGCTTTATCTGCGCGCGCCGTTCTTCGACCATCCGGCTCTCTGGTGGGTCGGCCTTTCCGTCGATGTGCCGCGCTCAAACGACTACGTGCCGCTGCTGCCATGGATCGCGCCGGTGCTGCTGGGCATCGCGCTTGCAAGGCTCTTCGTGGCAAGCCCGCTTCCCGAGCGGCTCGCCGGCTACGGCAATGCGACGAAAGGCCGGTGGAAAACGCTGCTGGAGAAAGCCGGTCGCCACAGTCTTGCCATCTACCTTATCCACCAGCCTGTGCTGATCGCGCTGGTCTACGGCTTCTCGCTGGTGGTCCCGGCTCCCGCGCCGGATCCGGTCGCCGGATACACGAAAAGCTGCATGCGCGCCTGCGAGGGCGAGCGGGATGCCGGTTTTTGCCGGAGCTTCTGCGGCTGCACGCTGGACGGGCTGATGGAACAGGACCTCTTCGCCGACCTGAACAGCGGTGCGATCGACATCACGACGGACGAGCGGATCGCAACGCTCTCCTCGCAATGCACGGCGGATGCCGAAACGAGACCCGACCCGAAGGAGTAGGATCATGAACGCCTATCGCATGAAGCCACTCGCCTTTCCCTGGCCCCCGCTGATCTACGGCGCGGCCATAGCGGCGGCCTTCCTGCTCCAGGCGTATTTTCCGCTCTCCGTCGCTGAGACCAATATCTGGATCGCCCGGGCGGCGGGCGGCATCCTGATCATGGCGGCCATCGTGCTCGACGTCTGGGCCATGCGCACGCTGCTCGACTGCCATACGACGATCCTGCCGAACCGCTGCTCGACGCATCTGGTGACGTCCGGCCCCTACCGCTTCACCCGCAATCCCATCTATCTCGGCTATACGCTGGCGACGGCCGGCATCGGGCTGGCCATGCTCAATCCCTGGTGCATCGTCACGGCCATGATCGCCGCCGGCATGACGAACGCCATCGCGATCAAGCGCGAGGAGATGCATCTGCTCTCGCGCTTCGGCATCGATTTCGAACGCTATTGCAACGGAACGACGCGCTGGATCTGAATGAGGCTCAGGTGCCGACGCCGATTTCGGCGAGGCGCGTCAGGCAGGCTTCCTCGACATTGTCGAGTTCGGCCAGTGTTTCCTCGATATCGCGACGCTTCTGCCGCAGCTCGTCGCGCTTCTCGCTGACCTTGGCCATCAGCAGTTCAAGCTGGCCGACTTCGCCCGGCGGATCCTTGTAGACTTTGATGATGTCGCGGATTTCGGCGATGGTGAAGCCGATGCGGCGGCCGCGCAGGATTTCCTGGATCAGCCGGCGGTCGGCGGGACGGAAAAGGCGCGTGCGACCGCGACGCTCGGGATTGATGAGTCCCTCGTCCTCGTAGAAGCGCAAGGTGCGGGTGGAAACCCCGAATTCGCGCGTCAGCTCGGTTATGGTATAAAACTTGTCCACGCCTGCTCCGATCTTCTCTGAGCACGCATTTTATTGACTTTTACGTATAAGTCAATTTTTCCTCTTTTCAGCCGTGAAAGCGGTGCGCGTTCCGCCTAGCGGACGGCGAACCACCAGGTCGCAAGGCCGAGAAACGCGAAGAAACCGACAATATCCGTCACCGCCGTCACGAAGACAGCGGAGGAAACCGCGGGGTCCGCCCCCGCCCGGTCAAGGAACAGCGGGATCGCGATTCCCGCAAGCGCCGCCGCCGTCATGTTGATGAGCATGGCCGCCGCGATGACGCCGCCGATATTGGGATCATGGAACCAGACGCCCGCCACGATGCCGATCATGACGCCGAAGGCCATGCCGTGCAGCAGGCCGACGCCCGCCTCGCGCCGCACGACGCGCCAGGCGTTGTGAATGTCGAGATTGCGGGTGGCGAGCGCCCGCACGGTAACGGTCATGGTCTGCGAGCCGGCATTGCCGCCCATGCCCGCAACGATGGGCATCAGCACGGCGAGCGCCACGATCTCCTCGATGGTGCCCTCGAAGAGCGAAATGACGGAAGCCGCAAGGAAAGCCGTCAGCAGGTTGACCAGCAGCCAAGGCGCACGGGAACGCACGGTCTCGATGGTGGTGTCCGACAGCTCTTCGTCGCCGACGCCGCCGAGGCGCAGCAAGTCCTCCTCCGCCTCTTCCTGGATGACGTCGACCACGTCGTCGATGGTCAGCACGCCGACGAGGCGGCCGTTCTCGTCGACGACGGCGGCGGAGAGAAGGTCGTACTGCTCGAAGAGCTGCGCGGCTTCTTCCTGGTCCATCTCGGCCGGGATCGGGTGGTTCGTCTCCTGCATGATCGTCTCGACCTTCGCGCCGCGATGGGTGCGCAGGATACGGTCGAGGTCGATGGCGCCGAGCAGGCGGAAGGTCGGGTCGATGACGAAGATTTGCGAGAAGCTGTCCGGCAGGTCCGCATCGTCGCGCAGGTAGTCGATCGTCTGGCCGACCGTCCAGAACGGCGGCACGGCGACGAACTCGGTCTGCATGCGGCGACCGGCCGTGCTTTCGGGATAGTCGAGCGAGCGGCGCAGACGAATCCGCTCGGTGAACGGCAGCTTGGAGAGGATCTCCTCCTGATCCTCCTGGTCAAGGTCTTCCAGGATGTAGACGGCGTCGTCCGAATCCATCTCGCCGAGCGCGGCGGCGATCTGCTCATTGGGCAAGTGCTCGACGATATCGAGGCGGATCGCCTCGTCGACCTCGGTCAGCGCCGCAAGGTCGAAGTCCGCGCCGAGCAGCGAGACGAGCTGGCGGCGCTGTTCCGGCTGGATCGCCTCCAGCAGGTCGCCCATTTCCGATTCGTGCAGCCGTGCCACATGGCGGCGCAGGAACAGGAGATCGCGGTCGGCGATCGCCGCGCCGACATACATGAGGAAGTCCGAGCGAATCGAACCGTCCTCGGCATAGATGTCATCGCCGTCGAAAGTGTCTTGCGCCGGCTCGCCCTCAGGGATGCGGTCGTCATCGCCGGTGTCTTCCATCGGGGCCGCTCCTTGTACCGGGATCGTCCGGCCGTGCGCTGCGGGCAGAGCCGGATGACAGGGATTGCTTGCAGGGTTCGACGCGACGCCCTCGCCGGAGGTCCCGCCTTTCATCGTGCTAACGCAAAGCATGCGGCCGGTCCATCGCCCGGAAGCGGCAAAAGCCGGCTCCGTGTGAAAAAATCGCAAGCTGTTGCAACGTCATGCAAATCACGCGATTCGCACGCCACCGTTTCCCCCTCGCCGCAAAAAGGCTAGGAAAAGCCATTCCAACCGACACCCAGGAGCCGCCATGGCGATCCTCCCCATCCTCCGCTACCCCGATGCCCGCCTGCGCACGCCCTGCCGCAGGATAGAGACCTTCGACCAGCGCCTCGCAACGCTCGCCGGCGACCTCGCCGCCACCATGCGCGCCGCACCCGGCATCGGCATAACCGCCGCCCATGTCGGCATCGCCGAGCGACTGACGGTCATCGAGCTGGACGGCCCGGCCTCGCAACGTGTCTACGTCAATCCGCAGATCGAGTGGTTCTCGCCGGAAACCCAGCGCCATACCGAAGGCAGCGTCTCCATGCCCGGCGTGACGGACGAGGTGGAGCGCCCCGCCCGCATCCGCCTCACCTACCAGGACCTCGAAGGAACACCCCGTACGGAAGACGCCGACGGTCTCCTCGCCGTCTGTCTCCAGCACGAAATCGACCAGCTCGACGGTATTTTCTGGATCGACCGGCTGTCGCGGCTGAAGCGCGAGCGCATCGTCAGGAAGTTCCGGAAAATGGGCGAATAGTTTCGGCTTTCCGGGAACCACGGCAAGCGTGCGGCGTTCAGAATTTGTCCCAACCACAGGAAAGGAGACATCCCATGATCGCAGCAAGCCAGATTCGCGAGCATATGGACGTCATGGCCGCGGACGGCCGCCACGTCGGCACCGTCGATCACATGGAAGGCGACAGCCGGATCAAGCTGACCAAAAGCGATTCGGCGGACGGCCGCCATCACCTCATTCCGCTCGACTGGGTCGACCACGTCGACGCGCATGTGCACCTCAACAAGGACGCCGATGAAGTACGCCGGCAATGGTCGTCGGTGAACTGACGGCAGCCCTGCCTGAACAATGAATGAAGCGGAAGGCCGGCTCCTTGGAAAAGGGCCGGCAAACGGCTCGAGGCCTCACGCAACGTCCCGCGTCCCCGCGAGCTTTTCCTTGCAATGATGCCGCATCATAGCCGTTTCAAGATTACGTCTTCCCCGCAAATCCGCATCCGCCTTTGCAGCATCCATCCTCCTGCACCAGTCCGCATCCAGCACATGATCTGGGATGCGCGGCATGCAGGATGCCAATATGAGCAAGGAACAGAGGGCGAGGATGCGCATCATGGAAATTCCCCCAATCGGCAGCGCCCGTAGGGCCGAAAAACAAAAAACCCGGCACTAGGCCGGGTTCTTTTGGTGCGGTCGAGAAGACTCGAACTTCCACGGGTTGCCCCACAGCGACCTCAACGCTGCGCGTCTACCAATTCCGCCACGACCGCATCGTGGTAGGTGTCGTCTTGCGGCGACGGAGGTGCATGTAGCAAAAGGTTTTTGGGTGCACAAGGCCGCGCGGCAAGAAAAATGACGGAAAGCGAAACAATTTCAAAAGGACCTGTGCGGAAGCCCGGAAACCCCTGAAATCCTTGCACGATCGCCCCCATATCTGGCACAACGAAAGCAAAAAGGACGGCCCTCATGCAACGTCAGGACATTTCCGCTTCCCTTCTTGCCGCCGCCGGCTCGCCGCCGGTGCGCTGGCGCGTCGCGCGCGACCTCGTGCCCTATGACGTCGCCGTCGAAACCATGGAAAACGAAGCGGCGGCGATCGCCAATGGCGAGGCCGACGAACTCGTCTGGCTCGTCGAGCATCCGCCGCTCTACACGGCCGGCACCAGCGCGGACGTGGCCGATCTGGTGGCGCCGGACCGCTTCCCGGTGTTTTCCACAGGCCGCGGCGGCGAGTACACCTATCATGGTCCCGGCCAGCGCGTCGTCTACGTCATGCTTGACCTGAAGCGCCGCCGGCAGGATGTGCGCGCCTTCGTGGCGGCGCTGGAGGCCGTGGTGATCGATGCGCTCTCTTCCATGAATGTACGCGGCGAGCGGCGCGAGGATCGCGTCGGCGTCTGGGTCAGGCGGCCGGAGCGGCCCGCCTTGCCGGACGGCTCGCCCGCCGAGGACAAGATCGCCGCGATCGGCATCCGCCTGCGCCGCTGGGTGAGCTTCCACGGCTTCTCGCTGAACGTCGATCCCGACCTCGAGCACTTTTCCGGCATCGTGCCCTGCGGCATCCGCGGCTATGGCGTGACGAGCCTCGTCGATCTCGGCCTGCCCGTCATGATGAGCGATGTCGACATGCGGATCCGCGATTCGTTCGAGCACGTCTTCGGGCCGACCGTTTCGGAGACGGACTGTCGACCGGCCTGATTCACTCGAAGGCGATATCGACTGTTGCCTGCCGGCTCCTGTGCTCGCGCCAGATGATGAAGAGGCCGGAACCGACGATGATGGCGATGCCGAGCCATTTGGACGGTGTCGGGAAATCGCCGAAGATCGCATAGCCGAGCACCGTCGCGGAAATGATCTCGAAATACTGGAACGGCGCGAGCAGCGAGAGCGGCGCCATGCGGAAGGCACGCACCACGAGCATGTGGGCATAGCCGGACAGCGCACCGAGGACGACGAGGAGCGCCAGCGTGAAGAGCGAGGGCGGCAGGGAGATCACAAAATCGGCGATACCGGCCGAGGAGCCGGCAAGCAGCGCCGTGCCCATGAAGAGCGTTCCGCCGAAGCCGGCGATGGTCTGCATGGTGAGCGGGGAATCGGCATTGCCGAGCGCGCGGTTCATGAAGAGATAGATGGAATAGAGAAAGGCGCAGGCGACCGGCAGCAGCGCGGTCCAGCCGAAGACGATGAAGCTCGGCTGGATGACGATGAGCGCACCGCCGAAGCCGACCATTATGGCGAGCCAGCGCCGCCAGCCGACGCGCTCGCCGAGGAAGACCGCCGACATGGCGGTGAGGATGAACGGCTCGACGAAGTAGATCGCGAAGACATCCGCCAGCGGCATGTACTTCACCGCGGCGAAGAACAGCAGGCTTGCCGCCCCGTGGATCGCCCCGCGCAAGAGGTTCATCCACGGCCGCTTCGGCCGCAGCATGGCCGCGCCGGCCGCGGTGAAGATCAGCGGGACGGTGCAAAGGATCTGGAAGAAGAAGCGGTAGAACGTCACCTGCCCGGGCGACATGCCCGCATAGTTGGCCATGTACTTGGCGATGGCGTCCATGCAGGGCAGCATGAGCATGGCGGCCGCCATCAGCGCCACGCCCTGCATTACGCTTCCTTCCGTCCGATCCCCGGCGGGGCCTGCGGCATTGTTCATGATGCGATTCGTCCTTCGCTCCCCGATACCCCTTTACCGCCTTACGGCACCACCGGAAATCCCGCCATTGCGCGGGCGGCGCAAAGCGGCGCATTTGAGGTAGAGGCGCCGGCCCGCCTGCCTGTAGACTTGCGGGGACAGGCAATGGAGGCCGTGATGACCTTTCCCGGCGAGAGCGAAAGCAACACCATCCCCTTCCCCTTGCGCCCCCGCGACGGCGATACGCTCGGCGGACGCATCTGGCGGGCGCGCGACGCGCTCGGCTATTCGCTGGAAGACCTCGCCCGCCGCCTCGCCCTGCCGGAAGAAACGGTGGGCGGATGGGAGCGCGACCATGCGGAGCCGGAGGCCGGAGCGCTCTTCAGGCTGGCCGAGACGCTCCGCGTTTCCCCTTCCTGGCTGATCGCCGGCATCGGCACGCCGCCGCCCGAGCCGGCCGGCAGCGAATATCTCTATCCGCTGCAATGCCGCCTCAGGGAGGTCCGGCAATTGCACGAGCAGACGGGCAATGCGATTGCCGCGCTCGAAGCCGAAATCGCCCGGTTGATCGACAGGGATCAGGACTGATTTTTCCCACCATCGCACTTGAGACCCCGGGCCGGCTCTGCAATGGTCGGCCCAACGAGAATCCCATAGGAGATGAAAATGGACGTACGCGCCGCCGTAGCCGTTCAGGCCGGCAAACCGCTTGAGATCATGACCGTACAGCTCGAAGGCCCGCGCGCCGGCGAAGTGCTGGTCGAGGTGAAGGCGACCGGCATCTGCCACACCGACGACTTCACCCTGTCGGGCGCCGACCCGGAAGGCCTCTTCCCGGCGATCCTCGGCCATGAGGGCGCAGGCGTCGTCGTCGATGTCGGCCCGGGCGTCACCTCGGTGAAGAAGGGCGACCATGTCATCCCGCTCTACACGCCGGAATGCCGCGAATGCTATTCGTGCCTGTCGCGCAAGACGAACCTGTGCACCGCCATCCGCGCCACCCAGGGCCAGGGCCTGATGCCCGACGGCACGTCGCGCTTCTCCATCGGCAAGGACAAGATCTATCACTATATGGGCTGCTCCACCTTCGCCAACTACACGGTCCTGCCGGAGATCGCGCTCGCCAAGGTCAACCCGGACGCCCCCTTCGACAAGATCTGCTACATCGGCTGCGGCGTGACGACCGGCATCGGCGCCGTCATCAACACGGCCAAGGTCGAGATCGGCTCGACGGCCGTGGTCTTCGGCCTCGGCGGCATCGGCCTCAACGTGCTTCAGGGCCTTCGCCTTGCCGGCGCGGACATGATCATCGGCGTCGACATCAACCCCGACCGCAAGGCATGGGGCGAGAAATTCGGCATGACGCATTTCGTCAATCCGAAGGAGGTCGGTGAGGACATCGTGCCCTATCTCGTCAACATGACGAAGCGGAACGGCGACCTGATCGGCGGGGCGGACTACACGTTCGACTGCACGGGCAACACCAAGGTGATGCGCCAGGCGCTGGAATCGGCCCATCGCGGCTGGGGCAAGTCGGTCATCATCGGCGTTGCCGGCGCGGGTCAGGAAATCTCCACCCGTCCGTTCCAGCTCGTTACCGGCCGCCAGTGGATGGGCACGGCCTTCGGCGGGGCGCGCGGGCGCACGGACGTGCCGAAGATCGTCGACTGGTACATGGACGGCAAGATCCAGATCGACCCGATGATCACCCACACCATGCCCCTCGAAGAGATCAACACCGGCTTCGACCTCATGCATTCGGGCAAGTCCATCCGCGGCGTGGTCGTCTATTGATGACGGCACCCGCCTACAGCGTGGATGTGCGCCGGCTGGAGGCCTTCTCCGCCGGCGAACTCTACGCGCTGCTCAGGCTGCGCGTGGACGTCTTCGTCGTCGAGCAGGACTGCGCCTATCCGGAACTGGACGGCAAGGACGAGGCCGCGCTGCACCTCAGGCTGCTGATAGACGGCGAAACGGCAGGCTATGCGCGGCTGTGGCGGCCCGAAAACGCGCCGCCGCGTATCGGCCGCGTGCTCGTCGCGCCGGCCCATCGCGGCAAACGGCTCGGCGAAGCGCTGATGCGCGAGGCGATCCGGGCCTGCGAGACGCAGTTTCCGGACGTGCCCATCGCGCTCTCCGCGCAAAGCCATCTGGAACATTTCTACCGTTCGCTCGGCTTTGCGCCGACATCGGCGGAATATGTCGAGGACGGCATCCCGCATATCGACATGCTGCGCGCGACCAGCGAAACTTGATCGCATTGCCGCATACGGGCAGGCCGAGAGAAAGACAAACCGGATGACCGAGGACCGCCCCACCATCTTCGTTGACGCCGACGCCTGCCCAGTCAAGCCGGAAATCCGGAAGGTGGCGGAGCGCCACGGCCTGCCGGTGACCTTCGTGGCCAATTCCGGGCTTCGTCCATCACGCGATCCCATGGTACGGAACGTCATCGTGTCGGGCGCCTTCGACGCGGCCGACAACTGGATCGCGGAGAATGTCCGCGAGGGCGACATCGTCATCACCGCCGACGTGCCGCTCGCCGGACGCACGGTCGCCAGCGGCGCGCATGTCACCGGGCCGACCGGCCGGCTGTTCGACAGGACCAATATCGGCATGGCGAGCGCCATGCGCGACCTCGGGGCACATCTGCGCGAGACGGGCGAAAGCAAGGGCTACAATGCCGCCTTCTCGCCGCGCGACCGTTCCACCTTCCTCGAAACGCTCGACCGCCTCTGCCGGCGGGCGAAGAACGCACGGGCGGGCGAATGACGGACAAGCCGGGGCGCAGGATCTACGGGCGGCATGTGCCCTTCTATGCCGGGATCGGCGCGGCGGCGCTCGGCCTTGCGGGCGCGCTATGGCTGAAACCGGATTTCGCCATCGGCATCGCGGCCCTCGCCTTCTTCCTCTGCTACCTGCTCCTCACCGCATGGCGCCTGCCGCGTCTGACGGCGGCCTATCTCGAACACTACGCGACCGACGCCGACGAGCCGGCCGCCATCATCTTCGCCGTCACCTTCGCGGCCGTCGCCGTCTCGACCGGCTCGCTCTTCGTCGTGCTGAACCGGGAGGCGGCGACGGGTCTCGAATTCGTGCTCGCCTTCGCTTCCGTCGCCCTCGGCTGGCTCACCATCCATACCATGGCGGCGCTGCACTATGCCCATCTCTACTGGCGCCCGGGCAGCACGGAAGCGAGCCGGGACGCCGGCCGAAGCCTTGCCTTTCCCGGCGACACGCCGCCGGGCGCCTATGATTTCCTCTATTTCGCCTTCGTCATCGGCATGACGGCGCAGACCTCGGACGTCGCGATCACCTCGACGGCGATGCGCAAGGTCAACCTGCTGCACGCCGTCGTCTCCTTCTTCTTCAACACGGTGCTGGTCGCCGCCGCGGTGAATGCGGCGGTCTCCCTCGCCTCGTGAAACCCTTCGGAGTTCCAACATGAAAGTGCTTTCCCAGAACACGGCCTTCGGCGGCATGCAGGGCGTGTTCGCCCACGATTCCGAAGCCTGCAAATGCGAGATGACCTTCGCCGTCTTCGTGCCGCCGCAGGCGATCCATGAGCCGCGTCCGGTGCTCTGGTATCTCTCCGGCCTCACCTGCACCCACGCCAATGTGATGGAAAAGGGCGAATATCGCCGCATGGCCGCCGAACTCGGCCTGATCGTCGTGTGCCCGGATGTCAGCCCGCGCGGCGACGACGTACCGGACGAGATCACCAACTGGCAGATGGGCAAGGGCGCGGGCTTCTATCTCGACGCCACCGAAGCGCCGTGGGCGGAAAACTTCCAGATGTACAGCTACGTCGCGGAAGAACTGCCGAACTTCCTTCGCCAGCATTTCCGCATGGACATGGAGCGCCAGGGCATCTTCGGCCATTCGATGGGCGGACACGGAGCGATGACCCTTGCGCTCAAGCATCCCGACCGGTTCAAGAGCTGCTCGGCCTTCGCCCCCATCGTCGAGCCGTCCACCGCCGACTGGTCCGCACCGGCCTTCGAGAAATATCTCGGCGCCGACAAGGCGGCGTGGCGGGAGTACGACGCCTGCGCGCTGGTCAAGGACGGCGCGCGCTTCCCCGAATTCCTGATCGACCAGGGCAAGGCGGACGGTTTCCTCGAAAACGGCCTGCGGCCCTGGCTCTTCGAGGAGGCGATCAAGGACACGGATATCAAGCTGACGCTGCGCATGCACGAGCGCTACGACCATTCCTACTACTTCATCTCGACCTTCATGGACGACCACCTGAAGTGGCATGCCGAGCGGCTCGGATAACCCGGTGTGGCGGGGGCGCATGGCTGGCATGCCGCCCCCGCCCTTGCCCTCGTCGCGCGGATGGGCGATAGTCCGCCTCGGTAGACGGCTACCGCCGGACAGGGTCCGGTCACGAACGCGGGGACGGCCTCGCTCCCTTGAAACGGAGTAGGCGCAATGCCCTGGATCCTCCTCACCCTCGCCGGTCTCTTCGAAATCGGCTGGGCCATCGGCCTCAAATATACCGACGGCTTCACCCGTCCGCTTCCGACCGTTCTGACGGCCGGCTCCATGCTGGTCAGCATCGTGCTTCTCGGCCTCGCCGTGAAGACGTTGCCCATGGGCACCGCCTATGCGATCTGGACCGGCATCGGCACGGTCGGCACGGTCATTCTCGGCATCGTGCTCTTCGCCGAGCCGGTGACCGCCATGCGCCTCGGCTGCATCGCCCTCATCGTTACCGGCATCCTCGGCCTGAAATTCGTCGCCTGACGGCGGATTGTTTCAGCCGGACCGGCTTTGCACTCCCTTCCGTTCGTTCGGAAGGGAGTGCTTTCGCACGTTATCAGCGCGGAATATCGGCAAGCACGGCGGCGGCGATGTCCAGCTCTTCACGGCGCAGCTCCCGGCGGCGGAATGCTTCCTCGTCGGTGCCCCAATGCTCGATCTGCCAGTCCTCGTCGATATGGGCGAGCGACCAGGCCTTGTCGGCGTCGATCACGCCTTCGGCAAGCGCCAACCCCAGCAGCGCCGAGCCGGTCAGCGTCGTGACAGTGTGCACGCAGGCAAGCGCCAGCGGATCACGCCAGTCCGACAGCGCGGCGGCGAAAGCCTCAATCGCCTGCGCCGGCTGCTCCTGATGCATCACGCCCTCGACGAGAATAAAGCGCACCCCCTTGGC
>Ga0209793_1001508_pt1 | contig 14604 bp, 15 predicted proteins | sample EBPBio122009_DNA_FD_185863 | JGI IMG/M metagenome (GOLD analysis project Ga0209793, IMG submission 185863) | Wastewater treatment Type I Accumulibacter community from EBPR Bioreactor in Madison, WI, USA - Reactor 1_2/2/2009_ DNA (SPAdes) (version 2) | ecosystem: Engineered > Bioreactor > EBPR >... | reverse complement strand
TGGTTCTACACCTATTCGACCTTTTCGGGCCGGCACGGCATCTGGCTGGAAGACCTGTTCGTGCGGCCGGACCAGCGCGGGCGCGGCATCGGCAAGGCGCTGATCGCCGGGCTGGCGCGGCGCTGTGTCGCGGAGAAGCTGCCGCGCCTTGCCTGGTGGGTGCTCAACTGGAACGAGCCGTCGCGGGTCTTCTACCGGGCGCTCGGCGCCACGGCGCAGGACGAGTGGACGGTGAAGCGGCTGGAAGGCCAGGCGCTGGCGAAGCTCGGCGCGGAGGGTTAGATACTTCTAACTTTCCTCGAAGTTTAACGCGAACTGCTCTGCGGCTTCTTCAAATTTTTCGTCAGCGGTAATGCCTGTCGTGAGTTGTGCGCGATCAAGGAGCAGGCGCAGCTCGTCGGCGGGCTTTAGAAATTTATCTATCATCTCTTCTCGGATTAGGTCTTTTCTTTTTCTTTTTACACTTACCCTGAATGGGTACTGGTCGTGATTTGTGGCTGGGAATTCTTCTTCTTTGATTGTCTTCCATTCATCTTTATCAAAATCAAAGTCGAATTTCGCGTCACCCTTTATGTAAGGCGAGAATACTTCGGTTAGATAGACTTTGTTTATGTAGTCAAAAAACATAGAATACATCTGGGCGCCGCCGATCACAAAAAATTCGTGGCTTCCTTTAGCTATCGAGAAAAAATCGGCGAAATACAGGGCTGAGCTTAAGTCTTTCGCCCAAATGAGGTTCTTTGAATCTTCGCCCAGTGTTCGAGAGAGGACGATGTTAAATCTATTTGGAAGCGGTTTTCCAATAGATTCAAATGTCTTTCTTCCCATTATGATCGCTTTTCCGTCGGTTGTCCGGCGAAAATGCTGTAGATCAGTCCTCAGGCGCCAAGGGAGCTGATTGTCGTCTCCAATAATATGGTCGGGATAGCTGCGCGCTACGATCGAGGAGACCGATGGCATCCTGATCTTTCTTGCCTTGCTTTTGGGAAGTTTTTTTTGTGCTGACACTTGATTCTTCGCGCGCTCCTCAGGCTCGGGAGCAGTACCGACAAAATTGACTCGCCTCAATCTCGTTTGCACCTTTGTCCTCAGAATGGCGGATTCATCTCTTGCTGCTTCTAACAGGGCATTGAGGCGCGGCTGATCGCCGCTTTCCGTTCACGATGAATGGCTTGCGCCGTTGACGAATCCATGGCCCATGACCAAGTCAGCCCAGCGCCTTCGACCGAAGGCGCTGACAAGCGGCCGTCATTTGCTTATGGCTTGGCCTCGATAGAACGAAAGGGAACGGCTCGCGAATGCCTTGGAGCAATCAGAGCGGCGGTGGCAGCGGCGGGGGAGGTCCCTGGGGTCAGCGCGGAGGTAGCGGCGGCGGCGGTCCCTGGGGCGGCGGTTCAGGTGGCGGCGGGGGCAATGGCAACCCGCCCGACCTCGAGGAAATCCTGCGTCGCAGCCAGGACCGGCTGAAGAACCTGGTCCCCGGCGGCAATATCGGCGGGCGCGGCCTGCTTCTCGGCTTCCTACTCCTGATCACGGTTTGGATGCTGTCCGGTGTCTATTTCGTGCGGCCCAACGAGGTCGGCCTCAATCTTCGTTTCGGCCGCTTCATCGGCAAGACTGGCGAAGGCCCGAACTGGAACTGGCCTTATCCGATCGGCAGCGTGGTCAAGCCGCAGGTGACGAACGTCATCACCACCGAGGTCGGTTTCCGTACGGTCGAATCGGTCCGGACGTCGCGTCAGACCGACGTGATCGAAGAGAGCCTGATGCTCACCGGCGACGAGAACATCGTCGATATCGATTTCATCGTGCAGTGGCAGATCGACCCGGCCGCGCCCGAGAACTACGTCTTCAACATCCAGGATCCGCCGGGCACGGTGAAGGCCGTGGCCGAGAGCGCGATGCGTGAGATCATCGGCCGCCGCAATATCCAGCCGGTGCTGACGACAGACCGCGGCGCGATCGAGGCCGAGGTGCGCCAGCTGATGCAGGAGACGCTCAACGGCTACAATGCCGGCGTGCGCATCAGCCTCGTCCAGCTCCAGAAGGTCGATCCGCCGCAGCAGGTCATCGACGCCTTCCGCGACGTCCAGGCGGCCCGCGCCGACCAGGAACGCCTGCGCAACGAGGCGCAGACCTATGCCAACCGCGTCGTGCCCGAGGCACGCGGCCGGGCGGCGCAGCTGACGCAGGCGGCCGAAGCCTTCAAGGAGCAGACCGTTGCCGAGGCGCGCGGTCAGGCGAGCCGCTTCAACGCGGTCTACGAGCAATACAAGAACGCTCCGGGCGTGACGCGCGAGCGTCTCTTCCTGGAGACGATGGAACGCGTGATGGGCGGGACGGACAAGATTATCCTCGACTCGACCGGCAACGGGCAGGGCGTCGTGCCTTACCTGCCGCTCGATCAGCTCCAGCAACGGCGCCCGGGTCCGGGCCAGCAGGGAGGGGCTCAGCGATGAACTCTCCCGTCCTGCGCGGCGTGCTCTTCTTCGCCGCCGTCATCATTGCCGTGGTGCTCTATGCCTCGACCTTTGTGGTCTCGCAGACGCAGTCGGCGATCGTGCTGCAGTTCGGTCGCGTCCGGACCGTCGCGACCCAGCCGGGGCTGTACTTCAAGCTGCCGGCGCCCTTCGAGACGGTGACGATCCTCGACAACCGCATCCTCGACCTCGACCTGCCGGCGCAGGAAATCATCGCCTCGGACCAGAAGCGTCTCGTGGTCGATGCCTTCACGCGCTACCGCATCTCGGACCCGCTGCGCTTCTACCAGGCGGTCAACAACATCCCGCGGGCGAACTCGCAGCTCGCCTCGATCGTGAACGGCAACGTTCGCTCGGTGCTGGCGGAAGCGAGCTTCACGGCGATGGTTCGCACCGAGCGCTCGCGCCTGATGAACCGCATCCGCGACGACGTGAACCGGGAGGCGGCCCGCTTCGGCATGACCGTCGTCGATGTCCGGTTGCGGCGTGTCGATCTGCCGGCGGCGAACTCGGCGGCGGTGTTCCAGCGCATGCAGACGGAGCGCCAGCGCGAGGCAGCGGAAGCCCGCGCGCTCGGCGGCCAGCAGTCGCAGGAGATCCGCGCCCGGGCCGACAGGGACTCGACCGTGATCGTGGCGGAGGCGCAGCAGCACGCCGACGAGATCCGCGGCGCGGGCGAGGCGGAGCGCAACAAGGTCTTCGCCGAGGTCTTCGGCAAGGATCCGGAGTTCTTCTCCTTCTACCGCTCGATGCAGGCCTATGAAGCCAGCATCAAGCCGGGGGACACGCGGATGGTTCTGTCGCCGGATTCGCCGTTCTTCCGGTATTTCAACGGCCCGAACGCGCAGCGTCAGGACGGCCAGGCGGGCGCTTCGGCGACACCTGCGCAGCCTGCGCCGGCACGGCCCTGATCATGGCGAGCGACGCGGATGCTTGATTTCGTCGCGGCGCTCGGCCTGGTCTTCGCTATCGAGGGCATTCTCTTCGCTGCGGTTCCGCATCTGGCGAAGGATGCCTTGCGGAGCGCGGCGGAAACACCGCCGGACCGGATGCGGCTCATCGGCCTCGGCTCGGCGGTGCTGGGCGTGATCCTGGTCTGGGTCGCGCGCGGCGTCTGGTAGAAGCGGGGGCGGCCACGCGATCGTGTTCGATGACATGATCGTGCGTCGCCCTTCCGCCGCATTTCGGAGTTCAATCATCGGGCGCGTCCGCCTGCCTTGCGGCACCGGGGGCGCCCGCCTTTCATCGATCGGCCCGCATTCTTCCGAACATGAGGACCCCTATGGCATCGAACACCCTTTCCGCAGCCAGGCCTGTCCGCATCGCTCTCGCTGCCGGCGTCGCCGGCCTCGCGCTGCTGGCCTCGCCCGTGCTGGCGCCGGGGCATGCGCAGGCCAATACGCCGCTCCTCCAGGGGCAGACCTCGCTTGCCGACCTCGTCGACAAGGTCATGCCGGCGGTGGTCAACATCGCGGCCGTCACCACCAACGACCAGAAGGGCCGCAACCTGCCGCAACTGCCGCAGCTCGGCCCCGACACGCCCTTCGGCGACCTGTTCGAGGAATTCTTCAACCGCCGCAACCAGCAGGGCGAGCGCCAGGCGCCGCAGCAGCGCCGTTCGCAATCGGCCGGCTCCGGCTTCGTGGTCGATCCCTCGGGCATCGTGGTCACCAACAACCACGTCATCGGCGACGCCAACGAGATCACGGTGATCTTCAATGACGGCCTGCGCCTCAAGGCCGAAGTCATCGGCAAGGACAGCAAGGTCGATCTCGCCGTGCTGCGCGTGAAGCACGATAAGCCGTTGCCGGCGGTCAAGTTCGGCGACTCCGACAAGATGCGGATCGGCGATCCGGTGATGGCGATCGGCAACCCGTTCGGCCTCGGCGGCTCGGTCTCGTCGGGCATCGTCTCGGCCCGCAACCGCGACATCAGCCAGGGCCCGTACGACACCTATATCCAGACCGATGCGGCCATCAATAAGGGCAACTCGGGCGGCCCGCTGTTCAACATGGCCGGCGAGGTCATCGGCATCAACACGGCGATCCTGTCGCCGACGGGCGGATCGGTCGGCATCGGCTTCGCCGTGCCCTCGACGCTGGCGACCAACATCGTCGACCAGCTGAAGGAATTCGGCGAGACCCGTCGCGGCTGGCTCGGCGTGCGCATCCAGACCGTCGATGACGCCACCGCCGAGGCGCTTGGCCTCGGCACGGCGCGGGGCGCGCTCGTCGCCGGCATCGACGAGAAGGGCCCGGCTAAGCCGGCCGGCCTCGAGACCGGCGACGTGATCGTCAAGTTCGACGGCAAGGACGTGAAGGATTCGCGCGACCTGCCGCGCATCGTCGCGGCGACGCCGGTCGGCAAGGACGTGCCGCTGGTGGTGATCCGCAAGGGCAAGGAAGAGACCAAGACGGTCAAGCTCGGCCGCCTCGAGGATGGCGAGAAGGTCCAGTCGGCCTCGGCGAACAAGCCGGCGGCCGAGCCGGCCAAGCCCGCGGTGACGAGCGCGCTCGGCCTCGAATTCTCGCCGCAGACGGACGAGCTCAGGAAGCGCTACACGATCAAGGACGGCCTCAAGGGCGTGGTCATCACCAAGGTCGATGCCAACTCGAACGCGGCCGACAAGCGCATCCTCGTCGGCGAGCTGATTGTCGAGGTCGGCCAGGAGCCGGTCAACACGCCGCAGGACGTGACCAAGCGCCTCGATGCGCTGAAGAAGGAAGGCAAGAAGTCGGCCCTCCTGCTGGTCTCGAACGGCCAGGGCGAGGTCCGCTTCGTCGCCGTCTCGATGAACTGAGACCGGCGATATCTGTAGAATATGAAGGGCGGTCCGGTCGGGCCGCCCTTTTTCATGTTCTGTCCGCAGAGCGGTGGCGAAGTGCGCGCGCTGGCGCAGACCGGCCGAACGCAGCTAGAGCTTGGCGACGGCGCCCGGAGAGACCGAGATGAAGATCAGCGACATTCCCTTCGTCACCACCGACTGGGCGACGATCCCTATGGAGCGCCATGCCGGCGACAGCGGAGAGGCGACCTGGCGCGTCCAGTATTTCGGCCCGGAGGACAACCGCATCCGGGTACGGATGGTCGAGTACTCGCCGGGCTATGTCGCCGATCACTGGTGTTCGAAGGGGCACATCATCCTGTGCCTGGAAGGCGAGATGGAGACGACGCTGGCCGACGGGCGCGTTCTGCCGCTCCGGGCCGGCATGAGCTATCAGGTCGCGGACAACGCCGAGGCACATCGCTCCGCGACCAAGACCGGCGCGAAGCTCTTCATCGTCGACTGATCAGCTGCGTTCCGGAAACGCAGGTCATCCCGGCGACCGCAGGGAGACCCGGGATCCATGCCTGAACCTGCATCGGAAACGCCCCGGCATGGACCCCGGATCTTCGCTTCGCTCCGTCCGGAATGACCCGCGCTTGTGTCGATTGGATCAGCCCCGGACGATCTCGCCGCGCGTATAGCCCTGGGCGTAGAGCAGGGCGGTGAGGTCGGCATGGTCGAGCCGGGCGTCGGCCGCTGCCGCCACCGCCGGCTTGGCGCGGAAGGCCGCGCCAAGCCCGGCTTCGCCGAGCATGGCGAGGTCGTTGGCGCCGTCGCCGACGGCCATGGTCTGCGCGGGGGCGAGCTTGAAGCGGGCGCGCAATTCGACGAGCGCGTCGAGCTTGGCCTGCTTGCCGAGAATGGGATCGGCGACCGTGCCGTTCAGGATGCCGTCGCTGGCGATCAGCGTGTTCGAGCGGTGCTCGTCGAAGCCGATGGTCTGGCCGATCGGGCCGGTGAAGACGGTGAAGCCGCCGGAGACGAGCGCGGTGTAGCCGCCATTCGCCCGTATCGTCTGGACGAGTTCACGCCCGCCCGGCGTCAGCGTGATGCGGTCGCGGATGATCTCGCCGACGACGGAGAGCGGTACGCCCTTCAGTAGGGCGACGCGTTCGCGCAAAGCCGGCTCGAAATCGATCTCGCCGCGCATGGCGCGCTCGGTGATGGCGGCGACATGCTCCTTCAGGCCGACGAAGGCGGCGAGCTCGTCGATGCATTCCTGGCCGATCATCGTCGAATCCATGTCGGCGAGGAACAGCGCCTTGCGACGGGTGGCCGCCGGCTGGACGATGACGTCGATCGCGGCGCCTTCAAGTTCGGCGCGGATCCCGGCTTCGAGCTTGCGTGCGTCGGCCGCTTCCGCGAAGAGGTCGGCAGCGATCGCGCCGTCGAGCACGGTCGTGCCGGTGATGCCGGGCACGGTGCGGGCAAGGCGGGCGAGCAGGGCTTCGCCGACCAGCGCCTGGCCGTGGGCGGATACGAGTGTGGCGACGAGCATGTGAGGAACCGGGTGAAGGCGGCAGGGCAAATCGGCGCGGTGCTCATCGCAGGTCCGACCGCGAGCGGCAAGTCCGCGCTCGCGATCGAGATCGCACGCCGCACCGGCGGAACCGTCGTCAACGCCGATTCCATGCAGGTCTATGCCGATCTGCGCATCCTCTCGGCGCGGCCGAGCGCGGCTGAGGAGGCGATGGTGCCGCACCGCCTCTACGGGCATGTCGATGGCGCCGTGAACTATTCGGCGATGCGCTACGCCGCTGACGTGACGACGCTGCTGGCTGAACTGCGCGAAAGCGGCTCGCTGCCGATCCTGGTTGGCGGCACCGGGCTTTATTTCAAGGCCGTCACGGAAGGCTTTTCGGCGATGCCGCCGGTGCCGGAGGATGTTCGAGCCGCGTTTCGGAGCCATGCCGAAGGACGGGAGACGGCTGCGCTCCATGCCGAGCTTGTCGCTTGCGATCCGTCCATGGCTGAGCGGCTGCGCCCGAGCGACCGGATGCGGATCATGCGGGCGCTGGAGGTCTTCCGGGCGACGGGGCGTTCGCTGGCGAGCTTCCAGGGCGAGCGCGAACCGGGGCCGCTCGGCGGCACGCCGACGCTGCGGCTCTTCGTGCATCCCGAGCGCGAGGCGGTGCGGGAGCGGATCGACCGGCGCTTCGAGACGATGATGGGTGAGGGCGCGCTCGACGAGGTCGCGCGTCTGCGGCTACGCGGGCTCGATCCGCTGCTGCCGATCATGCGCGCCCATGGGGTGCCAAGCCTGATCGCCCATCTCGACGGCACGATGACGCTGGAGGAAGCGATCCGGCGCGGCCAGGCCGATACGCGCGCCTATGCCAAGCGGCAGGTGACGTGGTTCCGCCACCAGATGGAGGGCTGGGAAGCGGTCGCGCCCGAGGCTGCACTGGAGGCGGCGCTCGGGCAGCTCGGCTGCTGAAGCTCAGGCCGCCTCGGCGACAGCCAGAGGGTCGGCGATGCCGAGGCGGTTGCGACCTTCGTTCTTGGCGCGATAAAGCGCCCGGTCGGCACGGTTTGTCAGGGACCCCAGCTCTTCGCCCGGGTGACGCGCGGCGATGCCGAGGCTCGCGGTCACGCGCAGAGCCAGTGTTTCGGAGACCGGCATGGCGCGGGTCAGCAGGGCATCCTGGATCTGGCGTGCACTTGCCGCTGCGGAGGCCAGGTCGCAATCCTGCAGCAGGATACCGAACTCCTCCCCGCCGAAGCGGCCGACGAGATTGCGCTCGTTGCGGTATTGGCCGAGCAGCAGGTCGGCGAAGGCGCGGATCACCGCATCGCCTGCCGGGTGGCCATAGGTGTCGTTGACCTGCTTGAAGTGATCGAGGTCGACGATGATCATCGCGAGTTCGGTGCCGTCGGCCTCGCTGGCGGCAATGGCGGCGTTGGCCTTGTCGGTGAAGGAGCGGCGGTTGAGCAGAGCCGTCAACGGGTCTTCCTCTGCCAGACGACGCAGCTCCTTCTCGCGTTCCTCGCGCAGGCCGATTTCCTCGGAGAGGGCACGGCGGGTCGCCCGTTCGCGGCCGATCTCGAGCGCCAGCGTGGCGGCGCGCATCTGCAAGGTTTGATTGGCCACCGTCAGGTCGGTGATATCGGTCAGGGTCAGGAGCAGGCCGTCACCGAGTGGGGCGATCGCGACCCTGAGCCAGGTCGTCGCGCCGTCGCGCGTGTAGGAGGTCTCGAGGCAGTCGGCCCGCTGCAGGTCGATGGCAAAGAGGCAGCGGCGCCAGATCGAGGGATCGGAGAGGAAGGACAGGCTTTCGCGGCCATCGGTGTCGAGCAGGTCGTTTTCCGCGCGACCGCTCAGCTCGGCGGCACGGCGGTTGGCGGTGACGACGACGGCCTGTTCGATCTCGCCGGCCGCATCGCGGATGGCGCGCAGCGCGACGATGCCGCAGGGCGAGCTGTCCAGCACGGCATTGAGCAGGTCCTCGCGGAACTGCAGCGGGCGGCTGAAGGCAATGATGAAGCGGCGCCCGTCGCGCGTCGTGGTCGGCAGGACCAGGCGCTCCCACAGGGCGACGCGCACTGTCTGGGTCGAGCGGTGGACGGTGTAGAGCGGCCGATCCTCGGCGATGGCCTGGTCGAAGCTGTCGATCGAGAAACGGGCGACGTGCTCGCGCATACCCGAGAGGCGCTTGCCGAGGCGGTTTGCGCCGGAGTAGCGGATGATCTCGCGCCCGAAATGCAGCCAGCGATAGTCGCCGTCGTCGGTGGGCTCCAGGACCATCAGGTCCTCGCCGAAATCCGGCAGCAGCGCGGCGGCGAGCTTCTCATAGCCGACGGGCTCGCCGTCCTGACGGTGAAGCGCAAAGCGGCTTAGAATCCGCGCGATCTCCGGGGCGTGGCCGCGGGCCGCGATATTCTCGGTGTGGACCTCGTAGTACATATCCGTCCCGGTTCGAGCGCGCAGAACCTACTGCCGACGGATTGAGAAAGTGTTCCGCAAAGGCATGGGATTTTCGAGATCGGACGATCGGCCGCTCCCGAAGACCTCCAAACCATGTTAACGCTTGACCGGTTGCGCGCGCTCCGTTAGCGTTCGGCAACTTTCGCCAAGGATCATGTGCGCAATGCGCAAGCTTATTCTCGTAGAGGTGCGCTGGTAGGGGCCGGTTTTCGAACCGGGCGTCCCCGACGCCAGCGCACGCCCAGGCCCCTCCGAGGGCCTTTTTTATTGCCCGCATTCCAGACAGACAAAAAGACCAGCCGCAGGAGAGCGTAATGAGCGAGATGATGACCGGCGCCGAGATGGTCGTCCGCGCGCTTCAGGATCAGGGTGTCGAGCACCTGTTCGGTTATCCGGGCGGCGCCGTACTCCCGATCTACGACGCCATCTTCCAGCAGGACAAGGTCAAGCACGTCCTCGTTCGCCACGAGCAGGGCGCCGTGCACGCTGCCGAAGGCTATGCCCGCTCCGGCCCCGGCAAGGTCGGCTGTGTCCTCGTCACCTCCGGCCCCGGCGCGACCAATGCCGTCACCGGCCTCACCGACGCGCTGCTCGACTCGATCCCGCTCGTCGTCATCACCGGCCAGGTGCCGACGCATCTGATCGGCTCCGACGCCTTCCAGGAATGCGACACGGTCGGCATCACCCGCTCCTGCACCAAGCACAACTATCTGGTGAAGAGCATCCACGACCTGCCGCGCATCCTGCACGAGGCGTTCCACGTTGCCTCGAACGGCCGTCCGGGCCCGGTCGTGATCGACATCCCCAAGGACATCCAGTTCGCCTCCGGCTCCTATACCCGGCCGCGCGACAACCAGCACAAGACCTACCGCCCGGTGGTCAAGGGCGACCTGAACAAGATCAAGGCCGCGGTCGAGCTGATCGCCGGCGCCAAGCGCCCTGTCTTCTACACCGGCGGCGGCGTGATCAATTCCGGCCCGCATGCCTCGGTGCTGCTGCGCGAACTCGCGCGGCTGACGGGCTTCCCGGTCACCTCGACGCTGATGGGCCTCGGCGCCTTCCCGGCGGCCGACAAGCAGTGGTTGGGCATGCTCGGCATGCACGGCACCTACGAGGCCAACCTCGCGATGCATGACTGCGACGTCATGATCAATATCGGCGCGCGCTTCGACGACCGCATCACCGGGCGCATCGACGGCTTCTCGCCGCGCTCGAAGAAGATCCATATCGATATCGACCCGTCCTCGATCAACAAGACGGTCAAGGTCGATATCGGCATCGTCGGCGATTGCGCCCATGTGCTCGAGGACATGGTCCGGATCTGGCGCGAGAGCAGCCCGCAGGTCGACAAGACCGCGCTCGCCGCCTGGTGGACGCAGATCGATGGCTGGCGCGGCCGCAAGAGCCTCGCCTACAAGAACTCGGACACGATCATCAAGCCGCAATACGCGCTGGAGCGCCTCCATGCTCTGACCAAGGATCGCGACACCTACATCACGACCGAGGTCGGCCAGCACCAGATGTGGGCCGCGCAGTACCTGCACTTCCAGGAGCCGAACCGCTGGATGACCTCGGGCGGCCTCGGCACGATGGGCTACGGCCTGCCGGCGGCCATCGGTGTGCAGATGAAGCATCCCGAGGCCCTCGTCATCGACGTCGCCGGCGAGGCCTCGATCCTGATGAACATGCAGGAGATGTCGACGGCCGTGCAGTACCGGCTGCCGGTGAAGATCTTCATCCTCAACAACGAGTACATGGGCATGGTGCGCCAGTGGCAGGAGCTGCTGCATGGCGGGCGCTATTCGGAGAGCTATTCGCAGTCCCTGCCTGACTTCGTGAAGCTGGCCGAGGCCTATGGCGGCCACGGCATCCGCTGCTCCGACCCGGCCAAGCTCGACGCCGCGATCATGGAGATGATCGAGACGCCCGGTCCGGTGATCTTCGACTGCCTCGTCGCGAAGGAAGAGAACTGCTTCCCGATGATCCCGTCGGGCAAGGCCCATAACGAGATGATCCTGCCCGATTTCGAGGGCGACACCGGCGAGATCATCGACGCCAAGGGCAAGCAGCTCGTCTGAGCCCGTCCAGACTCCCTCAGCCCTCATCCTGAGGAGCCGCATAGCGGCGTCTCGAAGGATGCTCCAGTGGGTGGGGAGGGATCTGGATCATCCTTCGAGACGCGGGCTTTGCCCGCTCCTCAGGATGAGGGCTGAGGGTACGATTGAAGGAAAGCACCATGGCCAGCATCGGTCTGATCGGCGGGATGAGCTGGGAGTCGACCGCGGTCTATTACCGGCTCCTCAACGAGGGCGTGCGCGCTCGTTCGGGCGGGCTGCATTCGGCCGACGTGCTCATGCATTCGGTCGATTTCGCTCCGATCGCGGAAATGCAGGCGAAGGGCGACTGGGCCGCGGCGGGCGCTGCGCTGGCCGCGAGCGCGCGGCGCCTCGAACAGGGCGGGGCCTCCTGCCTCGTGCTCTGCACCAACACCATGCACAAGGTCGCGGACCAGATCATCGCCGCGACCAAGCTGCCCTTCCTGCATCTCGCCGATGTCACGGCGCGGGCGGTGCTGGCCTCGCCCTCGCGACGGCCGCTTCTGCTCGCGACGCGCTTCACCATGGAACAGGGCTTCTATCGCGACCGGCTCAGGGCCTTCGGCGTCGAGGCGCTGGTGCCGGCTCCCGAAGAGCGCGACGACGTGCACCGCATCATCTACGAGGAACTGTGCCGAGGGCGGATCGATCCGGCTTCGCGTGAGCGCTACCGCGCCATCGTCACGCGCGCTGCCAGGGAGGAGGGCGCCGACGGTGTCATTCTCGGCTGCACCGAGATCGGTCTCCTGCTCTCGCAGGGCGATGTCGACGTGCCGGTGTTCGACACGACGGCCTTGCATGTCCAGGCGGCGCTCGATTTCGTCGAAGAATGGGAGGCTGCGGCGGCATGAAGCTTCTGATCGGCAACAAATGCTACTCGTCCTGGTCGCTCAGGGCCTGGCTCCTGATGCGGGCGAGCGGGATCGCCTTCACCGAGCAGCTCGTGCTGCTCGACGAACCCGGTTTCAAGGAGACGATCTTCGCTGCTGCGCCCGGCAGCGGCGGTACCGTGCCGACGCTGGTCGATGGCGAGATCGCCGTCTGGGAGACGCTGGCGATCTGCGAATACCTGCATGACACGCAGCCGCAGGCCGGCATCTGGCCGCTCGACAAGGCGGCCCGCGCTCATGCGCGCGCCATCTCCAGCGAGATGCATGCCGGTTTCATGGCGCTGCGCAGTGCCTGCCCGATGAATCTCGGCAAGCGTTTCGCCACGCGCGATCGCGGCCCCGGCGTCGCCCGCGATGTCGAGAGGCTAACCGGCCTGTGGCGGCAGGCGCGCGAACGCTTCGGCGCCGGCGGGCCGTTCCTCTATGGCGAGTTCTCGGCGGCGGATGCGATGTTCGCGCCGGTCGTGACCAGGCTCGATACCTATGGCATCGCCGTCGATCCAGTCTCGCAGGACTATATGCAGGCCGTGCTCGCGTTGCCCGCCTATCGCGAGTGGCTCACTGCGGCGCTGGCGGAGCCCTGGATCGTAGCCCAGGACGAGGTCGACGAACCCGCCCTCGTCAATCTCCGCTGACCCCGACACTTTCATTCCCTCGATTTCATCCGCTCCAACTCGCCTCACAGGTCCGCCATGTCGAAGCCCGCTACCCACTATCCGAATGCTCCGAAGGCCCAGCCGGTCGCGCGCCACACCCTGGCGGTGATCGTCGACAACGAACCGGGCGTTCTTGCTCGCATCGCCGGGCTGTTCTCGGGCCGCGGCTACAATATCGAGAGCCTCACCGTCTCCGAGACCGAGCATGAGAAGCATCTCTCGCGCATCACGGTCGTGACCTCCGGTACGTCCAATGTCATCGACCAGATCAAGGCGCATCTCGACCGGCTGGTGCCGGTGCATCGCGTCGTCGACCTGACCGAGCAGGGCGAGGCGATCGAGCGCGAGCTGGCGCTGATCAAGGTCGTCGGCAAGGGCGACCATCGCGTCGAGGCCATGCGCCTCGCTTCGGCCTTCGGCGCGCGCGTGCTCGATGCCTCGCTGACCTCCTTCGTCTTCGAATTGACCGGGGCGACCGAGGAGATCGAGCGCTTCATCAAGACGATGACGGCGGTCGGGCTGACCGAGGTCTCGCGCACCGGCATCGCCGCGATGAGCCGCGGGCCGGAATCCATGTGAATATGGGGCTGACCTCCGAAACCCTCGGCCTGATCGCTCTTCTCCTGGGAGGGGCCGGGCTTGCCTGCTTCGCCTGGCCGATCGTGATGCGCTTGTCAGGCAAGGGGCAGGCCGAGCCGCTGGGCAGCGGCAAGAGCCTGCGCTCACCCTTGTGGTGGGCGGGCTTCCTGCTGACGATCGCGGCGATCTTCCTGCAACGGATCGCGAGCCAGCAGGCCGGCTGAGCCTCAGCCGCTGAAACCACCTTCGTTGAGGAAGGCCTGCTCCTGTGCCGTCGTATCGCGCCCAAGCACGGGGTTGCGATGCGGGAAGCGACCGAAATCGCGGATGATGTCGCGGTGGATCTCGGCATATTTCACGCCGTCGGCATCGTTGGCGGCGGCGCAGAGTTCGATGCAGCGCTCCTGATCGGCGAGCCCTTCGGAATGCATGAAGGGCATGTAGAAGAAGCGCTTCTCCGGCGGCTGGTAGGCCTCGTCGAAGCCCTTGGCGATCGCGCGCTCGGCAATGGCGACCGCCTGCGCATCGGTGGCGAAGGCGCGCGGGCTGCCGCGGAACATGTTGCGCGGGAACTGGTCGAGCAGGATCAGGAGCGCGTAGACGCCTTCCGGGTTTTCCTCCCAATCGGCGAGCTTGCCCGCTGCCGCGGCTTCATGAGCGGCCAGGAAGCGCCTGGTGATCTCGGCGTCGAAGGCCTCGTCCTTGGCGAACCATTTCTCCGGGCCGGCCTCGCGCCAGAAGCTGACGACGGCATTGGCGCTGGGCAGGGTCATGAAGGGCTCCTTCGGCTTGTGGCAAGTTCAGATTTCGAGTGACAGGTCCAGCCCTCATTCTGAGGAGCAGCCGCAGGCTGCGTCTCGAAGGATGTTCCAGGAGGCTCCCGAGATATCTGGAGCATCCTTCGAGACGGCCCTGTCGGGCCTCCTCAGGATGAGGGCTCAAGGGATTCGAGTAGCCTCTCAGAGATAATTCTTCTTCGGCCATGCGCCACTCGCGAATAACGCTTGCGGGCCGCCCGGCGCTACGATAGATGCCTGAACCGTAACGTACGGTACTGGATTTCTCCCGCCCATGACGCAAGGCTCCGCAGAGACGCAAGGCGAGGCGCTGACAGCGCGCCAGCAGGCCGTGCTCGATGCCGTGCTGAGCCT
>Ga0209793_1001506_pt1 | contig 14642 bp, 14 predicted proteins | sample EBPBio122009_DNA_FD_185863 | JGI IMG/M metagenome (GOLD analysis project Ga0209793, IMG submission 185863) | Wastewater treatment Type I Accumulibacter community from EBPR Bioreactor in Madison, WI, USA - Reactor 1_2/2/2009_ DNA (SPAdes) (version 2) | ecosystem: Engineered > Bioreactor > EBPR >... | reverse complement strand
CACTTCCGCCTGCTGGGCGCCCTGCCCGTTTTGCCCCGGGAATCGACCGAATACGCCATCAACGCCTCGAACTACCGCCACTGGGAGGCGCCGATCCGCGCCTATATCGACGACCGCGTGGCGGGCGCCGAGGGACCCGCGGGGCGCAATTTCAACATGCGCTGGATCGCCTCGCTGGTGGCCGAGACGCACCGCATCCTGACCCGGGGCGGCATCTTCCTCTACCCGGGCGACGCGCGCCCCGGCTATCGCGCGGGCCGCCTCAGGCTGGTCTACGAATGCGCGCCCATCGCCTTCCTGATCGAGAAGGCGGGCGGGCGGGCCACCGATGGCGTCGACCCGGTGCTGGACGCCATCCCCGGGCACTTGCACGCCCGCACCCCCTTCGTCTTTGGGTCGGCCAACAAGGTCGCCCGCGTCGCCACCTACCACGACCTGCCCGTGGCCGAGACCTCGGCGCTGTTCGGCAAGCGTGGCCTCTTCCGGAGCAGCCAATGAGCCGCAAGTTCCCGATCATCTCCGTCACCGGATCCTCCGGCGCCGGGACCTCGACCGTCAAGGCGACGTTCGACCAGATCTTCCGCCGCGAGGGGATCACCGCCGTCTCCATCGAGGGCGACGCCTTCCACCGCTTCAACCGGGCCGAGATGCGCGACGAACTCGCCCGCCGCTATGCCGAGGGCGACCAGACCTTTTCCCATTTCAGCTATGAAGCCAATGAGTTGGGCGAATTGGAGCGGGTCTTTCGCGACTATGGCGAGACCGGCAGGGGCCGCACCCGGCATTATGTCCATGACGCGGCCGAGGCCGAGCGTCACGGCGTCCCGCCCGGTGAATTCACCGCCTGGAAACCCTTTGCCGATGGCTCGGACGTCCTCTTCTACGAAGGCCTGCACGGTGCCGTGGTCAACGATCAGGTCAACTTGCCCACCCTGGCCGATCTGAAGATCGGTGTGGTGCCGGTCATCAACCTGGAATGGATCCAGAAGATCCACCGCGACCGCGCCACGCGGGGCTATTCGACCGAGGCCGTTACCGATGTGATCCTGCGCCGGATGCATGCCTATGTGCATTGCATCACCCCGCAATTCACCGAGACGGACATCAATTTCCAGCGCGTGCCGGTGGTCGATACCTCGAACCCTTTCGTCGCCCGCTGGATCCCGACGCCCGACGAAAGCCTGGTGGTCATCCGTTTCAGGAACCCGCGCGGCATCGATTTTCCCTATCTCACCGCGATGATCCAGGGTTCCTGGATGACCCGCGCCAATTCCATCGTCATCCCCGGCAACAAGCAGGATCTGGCGATGCAGCTCATTCTGACCCCGCTGATCGAGCGGCTGGTCTCGACCGCGCGCAAACTGCGCGCCTGAGGAGGGTTCCATGACCATGCACACCCCGATTGCCGATGAACGCACCATGGCGAACGCGATCCGCGCCCTGGCCATGGACGCGGTTCAGGCCGCCAATTCCGGCCATCCCGGCATGCCGATGGGCATGGCCGATGTGGCGAGCGTCCTCTTCAACCGCTTCGTGACGCTGGACCCCGCCGCGCCCGACTGGCCGAACCGCGACCGCTTCGTGCTGTCGGCGGGGCATGGTTCGATGCTGCTGTATGCGATCCACCACCTGCTCAGTTACGACGACATGGGGATGGACCAGCTGAAGGCCTTCCGCCAGCTGGGCAGCCGCACCGCCGGACACCCCGAATACGGCCATGCCAAGGGGATCGAGATGACCACCGGCCCGCTGGGCCAGGGCATCGCCACCGCCGTCGGCATGGCTTTGTCCGAACGGCTGGGTAACGCGCGCTTCCCCGGGCTGATCGATCATTTCACCTATGTCATCGCCGGCGACGGTTGCCTGATGGAGGGGATCAGCCAGGAAGCCCTTGATCTGGCAGGACATCTTGGCCTCGGCCATCTGATTGTCCTGTGGGACGACAACAAGATCACGATTGACGGCGACACCGATCTTTCGACCTCGACCGACCAGGTGGCGCGCTTCGCCGCCTCGGGCTGGCATGTGCTCTCCTGCGACGGGCATACGCCGACCGAGATCGCCGACGCCATCGAGGCCGCCCGCAGGGATCCCCGCCCCTCGCTGATCGCCTGTCGCACGCTGATCGGCTTCGGCGCGCCGAACAAGCAGGGCGGGCATGACGTGCACGGGGCACCCCTGGGCGCCGCCGAGATCGCCGCCGCCCGCACCCATCTGGGCTGGAGCCACGCGCCCTTCGAGATCCCGGCCAGCGTCACTGCTGCCTGGGCGCGGGTCGCCCGCCGGGGGGCCGAGGCGCGGACGGCCTGGGAGGCACGGCTTGCTACGGCGCCGAACCGGCACGATTTCAATGCCTTGCGGGCCAAGGATCTGGCGCCCCTGACGCGGGCCATGGCCGGGTACAAGCAGCAGCTATTGTCAGACAAACCGAAAGTCGCGACTCGCAAGGCCTCGGAAATGGCGCTGGGGGTGGTGAACGGCACCCTGCCCTTCATGATGGGCGGTTCGGCCGATCTGACCGGCTCGAACCTGACCCGGACCAAAGGTCAGACATCGGTCAGGCCCGGCGATTTCAGCGGCGATTACCTGCATTACGGAGTGCGCGAACATGGCATGGCCGCGGCAATGAACGGGATCGCGCTGGCGGGGCTGTTTCGTCCCTATGGCGGGACCTTCCTCGCCTTCGCCGATTACGCCCGGCCCGCGATCCGGCTGGCGGCGCTGATGGGCGTGCCGACGATCTTCGTGATGACCCATGACAGTATCGGGCTGGGCGAAGATGGGCCTACGCATCAACCCGTTGAAATCCTTGCCTCGCTGCGGGCGATCCCCAACCTGACTGTCCTGCGCCCCGCCGATGCGGTGGAAACCGCCGAGGCCTGGGAAATCGCCTTGGCGGAGACAGACGGCCCGGTCCTGCTGGCGCTCAGCCGCCAGAACCTGCCGCTCCTTCGGGCCGAGGCGGGCGAGAACCTGACCGCCCGCGGCGCCTATTTGCTGCGCGACCCGGGGGCGCGGCAGGTGACGCTGATCGCCACCGGCTCCGAGGTCGAGATCGCGGTCAGGGCCGCCGAAACGCTGGAGAGCCACGGCATCCGCTCCGCCGTCGTCTCGGCCCCGTCCTTCGAGCGTTTCGCCCGCCAGTCTGACGCTTACCGCGCCGCGGTGCTGGGCAATGCGCCCCGCATTGGCATCGAGGCGGCGATCCGCATGGGCTGGGAGGCGCTGCTGCGTCCCGAGGATGCCTTCATCGGCATGACGGGTTTCGGCGCCTCGGCCCCCGCGCCCGCCCTCTATGAACACTTCGGCATCACGCCGGAAGCCGTTGTCAAATCAGCACAATCCCTGATCTGAGGATAACGTATGACAATCAAGGTTGCCATCAACGGCTTCGGCCGTATCGGCCGGAACGTGCTCCGCGCCATCCGTGAATCCGGGCGGAAGGATATCGAAGTCGTCGCGATCAACGACCTCGGCCCGGTCGAAACTAACGCCCATCTGTTGCAATTCGACAGCGTGCACGGCCGCTTTCCAGGCAGCGTCACGCATGGCGAGGGCTGGATCGACGCGGGCCGTGGCAAGGTCCGGGTGACGGCGATCCGGAACCCCGAGGACCTGCCCTGGTCGGATGTGGACGTGGCGCTGGAATGCACCGGCATCTTCACCGCCCGCGACAAGGCCGCGCTGCATCTGAAGAACGGATCGAAGCGGGTGCTGGTCTCGGCCCCGGCGGAAAATGCCGACAAGACCGTGGTTTACGGCGTCAACCATCAGGCACTGACCCCGCAGGATCTGGTGGTCTCGAACGCCTCCTGCACCACCAATTGCCTGAGCCCGGTCGCCAAGGTGCTGAATGACGCGATCGGCATCGCCAAGGGCTTCATGACCACGATCCATTCCTACACCGGCGACCAGCCGACGCTGGACACCATGCACAAGGATCTCTACCGCGCCCGCGCCGCCGCGCTGAGCATGATCCCCACCTCGACCGGTGCGGCGAAAGCCGTGGGGCTGGTGCTGCCGGAGTTGAAGGGGCGGCTCGACGGCGTGGCGATCCGGGTGCCGACGCCCAATGTTTCGGTCGTCGATCTGGTGTTCGAGGCCCAGCGCGACACCAGCGTCGAGGAGGTGAATGCCGCCATCCGCGCGGCCGCTGACGGGCGGCTGAAGGGGATCCTTGGTTACACCGACAAAGCCAATGTTTCCAGCGACTTCAACCACGATCCGCATTCGTCTGTCTTTCACATGGACCAGACCCGGGTGATGGAGGGCCGGATGGTCCGCATCCTCAGCTGGTACGACAACGAATGGGGCTTTTCCAACCGCATGGCCGATACCGCCGTCGCGCTCGGCCGCCTGATCTGAGGAGAGAACACCATGGCCCTCATCACCCTGCGCCAGCTTCTGGACCATGCCGCCGAACATGGCTACGGCGTTCCTGCGTTCAATATCAACAACATGGAGCAAGGTCTTGCGATCATGGAGGCGGCCCGGGCGACCGACGCGCCGGTCATCATCCAGGCCAGCCGCGGCGCGCGTTCCTATGCCAATGACATCATGCTGGCCAAGATGATCGAGGCCCTGGCCGCGATCTATCCCGAGATCCCGCTCTGCATGCATCAGGACCACGGCAACGACGAGGCCACCTGCATGAGCGCCATCCGACACGGATTCACCAGCGTCATGATGGATGGCAGCCTGAAGGCCGACGCCAGGACCCCGGCCGATTACCGCTACAACGTTGTGATCACAGAACGGGTGAGCCGGATGGCGCATTGGGTCGGCGCCTCGGTCGAGGGGGAACTCGGCGTGCTGGGCTCCTTGGAGACCGGCGAGGGCGAGGCCGAGGACGGGCACGGCGCGGTCGGCACGCTCAGCCATACGCAGCTGCTGACCGACCCAGATCAGGCCGTTGATTTCGTGACGGAAACCCGGGTCGATGCCCTGGCCATCGCCTGCGGCACCTCGCACGGGGCCTACAAGTTCAGCCGCAAGCCAGACGGCGACATCCTCGCCATGGGGGTGATCGAGGCCATTCACAAACGGTTGCCGAACACGCATCTGGTGATGCATGGCTCGTCCTCCGTGCCGCAGGAATTGCAGGACGTCATCAACGCCCATGGCGGCGAGATGCCCCAGACCTTCGGCGTGCCGGTCGAGGAGATCGTGCGCGGCATCCGCCACGGAGTGCGCAAGGTCAATATCGACACCGATTGCCGGATGGCGATGGCCGGGCAATTCCGCAAGGTGGCGCAGCAGAACCGCCGCGAGTTCGACCCGCGGAAGTTCCTGAAGCCCGCGATGGATGCGATGCGGGACCTCTGCCGCGACCGGTTCGAGGCTTTCGGGACTGCCGGAAATGCCCACAAGATCAAGGTGATCCCGATGGATGACATGGCGAAGCGCTACAAGGCGGGCACGTTGTGAGGCGGCCGCTGATCATCGCGCCCTCGATCCTGTCCGCCGATTTCGCCGATTTCGGGCGGGAGATCGAGGCGGTGGAGGCGCAGGGCGCCGATTGGGTGCATGTCGATGTGATGGACGGGCATTTCGTGCCCAATCTGACCTTCGGGCCGCCGGCCGTGGCCGCTTTCCGCAAGCATGTGACGACCGTTATGGACGTGCATCTGATGATCGCGCCGGTCGATCCCTATATCGAGGCTTATGCCGAGGCGGGTGCCGATGTGATCACGGCGCATGTCGAGGCCGGGCCGCATAGCCACCGCACGCTGCAAGCCATTCGTGCGACCGGGAAAAAGGCGGGGATCGCGCTCAATCCCGGAACGCCGGCCGAGGCGGTGAAACCTCTTCTCGACCTGGCCGATCTGGTCTGCGTGATGACCGTCAACCCGGGCTTCGGAGGGCAAAGGTTCCTCGACATGACCGACAAGATCCGCGCGCTCAGGGCGATGATCGGCGACCGGCCGGTGCAGATCGAGATCGACGGCGGGGTCACGCCGGAAACCGCGCCGTTGGTCGTCGCGGCGGGCGCCGATGTGCTGGTGGCGGGCTCGGCCGTGTTCAAGGGCGGCTCGGTCCAGAACCCCGCTCCCTATGGTGCCAATATCAGAGCGATCCGCGACTCGGTCCTGCAGGCGCGGGCATGAGGATCGTCTTCGATCTGGACGGCACGCTGATCGACAGCGCGCCGGACCTGCATCTGGCGATCAACCGGGTGCTGGGGGAATGGGGGGCGAAGCCGCTGGACCTGCCCACCCTCACCCGCTTCATCGGCAACGGCATCCCGGCGCTGGTCAGCCTGGCCCGGCAATCGCGCGGCATCCCGCTGGAGGAACAGCCGCTGATGACCGCGCGCATGTTCGCCCATTACACCGCCGCCCCCGCCGTGCTGACCCGCCCCTATCCGCATGTCATCCCGACGCTGCAACGGCTGGTCGGCCAGGGGGCGCGGCTGGGGCTTTGCACCAACAAGGCCGAGGCGCCGACGCTGGGCATCCTGACCGCGCTCAGGCTGGAGCGGTTCTTCGATACCGTGGTGGGGGGCGACACGCTGCCGACGAAGAAGCCGGATGCGGCGCCCCTGCTGGCGGCGTTCGATGTTCTGGGGGGCCCGGGCCTGTATATCGGCGACAGCGAGGTCGATGCCGAGACGGCGGTGCGGGCGGGAATGCGCTTCGGGCTCTATACACGGGGCTATCGCAAGACGCCGGTCGATGCGTTGCCGCACGATTTCGCCTTCGACGATTACGCGGCGCTGCCGGGACTGCTGGCGGCTGAACGATGCGGCTGAAGGCACTGATCTTCGACGTGGACGGCACCCTGGCCGAGACGGAGGAGGGCCATCGCGCCGCCTTCAACGCGGCCTTTCGGGCAGCGGGGCTGGGCTGGCATTGGTCGGTCGCGGATTACGCGCGGCTTCTGACCACCACCGGCGGCAAGGAACGGATCGCGCGGTATGGGGATGAGGTCGCGGCAGGCCCGCTGGACATCAAGGCGCTGCATGCCGACAAGACGGCGCGCTACACCGCCTGGGTGGCGGCGGGGGGCGTCCGGTTGCGGCCGGGGATCGCCGCGCTGATCGGTCTGGCCCGGGCGGGCGGGCTGAGGCTTGCGGTCGCCACCACCACCAGCCGCCCGAATGTCGAGGCGCTGGCGCGGGCGGCCTTCGGGCGGGGTGCGGGCGAGGTCTTCGACGTGCTGGCCTGCGGCGATGAGGTGAAGGCCAAGAAGCCCGCGCCCGATATTTACCGGCTGGCACTGAAGCGGCTGGGGCTCAGGCCGGAGCAAGCGCTCGCCTTCGAGGATACGCCGATGGGCGTGGCCTCGGCCCGGGGCGCGGGGCTGAGGGTCGTCGCTTCGCCCGGGATCTACTCGCAGGGTGCAGATCTGTCGGCCGCACACAGGGTGGTCGCGGAGTTCAGCGACCTGTTGCCCGGCGGGCTGGCGGGGCTCGACGCGCTTTAGACGCGCAGGAGTCCGGGAAAGGGCTCCAGCCCGCCGCTGTCGGGGAAGACCACGCGCTCGGCATAGCCGGGGTCGAGGCCCAGATGCCCGATCAGCACCGCTTTGAAGATCGCCTCATAGGCATTGACCGCGCGCACGTCGCGTTCGTCGTTCAGCGCCGTCGGGCTGAGACCCGGCCAGTCGCCCAGGATCCGCCCGCCCCGCACCGCGCCGCCCGCCAGGATCGCCAACCCGCCGGTGCCGTGATCGGTGCCGCCGCCGCCATTCTCGGCCGCGGTGCGCCCGAATTCCGAGGCGACCATGACCACGGTGCGCGACCATTCCGCCCCCAGCCCCGCGCGCAGGGTCAGGATGCCCTGCGCCAGCAGGTCCAAGAGCCCGCGCAAGCGGCCGGTCTGGTTGGCATGGGTGTCCCAGCCGTTCAGGTCCATCACCGCGATCCGCGGGCCTTCGGGGCGGGACAGCAAGTCGGCGGCGGCGGTGGCGGACAGCAGGAAGCCGTTGTCGGGCGGGTTCGCGCCCATCATCGGCTCGGGCGAGTTGGCGGCGTTGCCCAGTGCCTCGGCAAAGAGCGGATCGTCCCGGTAGACGATGGCGAGGCGGGTCAGGAAATCCTCATCCAGATCCGGCAGTTGCGCATGGGTCCAGGCCTGCACCGGCGCGCCGCCCTGCAGGATCAGGGGCAGGGCGGGGCCGAGTGTCAGCCCCAGCCGCCGGTCGCCCGCGTTCAGCCCCAGAATCGCCCGGCTGAGCCAGCCGTCGCGGGCGCCGAAGGGGCGCGCGGTGCCGTTCTCCAGCAGGTTCTGGCCGTCGAAATGCGAGCGGTTGCGGTAGCGGGTGGTGGCGGCCGGGATCAGCGCCAGTTCGCCCGCCCGCCAGAGCGGCATCAGCCCGCCCAAGGAGGCATGGAGGGCGAAATAGCCGTCGAGATCGACGCGCTCCTCCGCCCCTGGGGCCAGCCGCGGTCGCAGGCGCTGGAAATCGGTATCGGCATAGGGGATCAGCGCGTGCAGCCCGTCGAGCCCCCCGCGCAGGAAGATGAAGACGAAGCGGCTGTCGGTCGGCGCCCCGGCGAAGGCCACGCCCGAGGCGGCAAGCGTCGCGGCGAGGCTGGCCCCCGACATCTGCAGGAAGAGGCGGCGGTTCAGCATGCTCATCTCCGCTGGAACTCGGGGCTGCCGAACAGAAGCGTCAGCGCCTGATCGCCCGAGGGCGCGCGCAACAGCCAGGTCTCGGTCACCGGCCGCGCCACCGGGCCGATGGTGGCGTGCAACAACGCCCGGGGCACATAGCCGCCGGGCAGCGCGGCCGCGTATTGCTGCGCCCATTCGAGGCGCAGCATCAGCGCCTCGGGGCTGATCCAGTCGCCCGCCCGATCGCCCCAGCCCTGCGGCGACGGCGCGGTGAAAGGCTCGTTGCCCATCAGCCGCAGCGGACGGAACAGGTTCTGCGCGCGCGGAAAATCGGGGCCGATGGCGCGGTGCACGGCGATGACGAAGTCGTAATGCGACTTGACCTTGGCCAGGGGATCCGCCCAGGCCGATGGCAGGTCGACCAGCGCCCGCGTCACCTCGGCCAGATCGCCGTCGCTGTCCTGGAAGACCCGGGCGATGTGCGCGACATCCGCGGCAGGCGGGTCGTCGGCCACGAAATGCCGCACCAGCTTGGTGGCGAGGTGCCGGGCGGTGGCCGGGTGGCGCGCCAGATCGTCCAGGATCGCCAGCCCCTCATCGGCGCCCGCCTCGGCATAGCGGCGGCCGAGGACCGTCTTGAGGCCGGGCTGGTGCTGGCGCCGGACGAACTGGAAGCGGCCATGCACCTCCTCGCCCTCGATCCCGCGGCGCAGCCCGCCATGGCTCCAGCCGGTGAGGGCCAGCGCCAGCTGGATCACGTCCTCCTGACCATAGCCCCCATCGACACCCAGCGTGTGCAATTCCAGAATCTCGCGCGCGAGATTCTCGTTCAGCGTCGTCTCCACGCCACGATTGGCCCGCCGGTTGCGGCCGGCGGGCGAGTCCGGTCCCATCGAGGCGATGTTGTCCAGATAGGTCAGCATGCAGGGATGACGGGTCACCGCCTTCAGCATGTCGGCGAAGCGGCCGAAGACATGCGGGCGGATCGCCTCGCGTTCATAGGCCGGGATTGCCGGGGCGATCACCCGGCGCGTGGTCGAGACGGTGAAATGGTTGGACCAGAAATGCGCCATGCGCTCGGGCAGAGGCTCGGCCGTGGCGATAGCCTGCGCCGTCCGGGCCTGGACCGAAGGCCGGAAATCGTCGCGGATCCCGTCGCGGATCGCCTCGGCCTGACGGTTCGGACGTTCGAGCCGGGCCGCGAAAATGTCGGCGATGATCGCCTCGGAAGAACGCAGATCGCCCGGAATCGGCGCCAGCGGACGGATCTGCGCCTTGAGCCAGCCGCGCGGGTCATCGCCCGGGCGCGCGCCATCCTCCGGCCCGGCGCCCATGCCGAACCGATTGAGGGCGATGAAACTGGCGATGTCGCGCATGCAGGGCTCCGGGTCCGGCGGCGGCGCTGTCCTCGGCGTATCCTAGCCGCCTTCGGCCGCTGCGGGTAGCGCCCCGCGACGCACAAAAACGTGCGAGGCGCGGTCCGGCGCGAGCAAGCGCTCTGGCATGGCACGCGCCCCTTGCCTAAGCTTGGTACAAACCGACCCGGGTTGCAGAGGCAGTTTCGCAATGACCCCCATGATCTATATCCTCAACGGGCCCAACCTGAACCTTCTGGGCCGCCGCCAGCCCGAGATCTATGGGCGCGAGACGCTGGACGATGTGGCCGCCGCCTGCGCCGCCATCGGGGCCGAGGCGGGGTTGGAGATCCGGCTGCTGCAATCCAACTGGGAGGGGCAGATCGTCGACTGGATCCACGAGGCGCGCGAGGCGGCGGCGGGGATCATCATCAACCCGGCGGCGTTGACCCATACCTCGGTGGCGGTGCTCGACGCGCTGAACACCTTCGAGGGGCCGGTGATCGAGGTGCATATCAGCCAGGTTCACCGGCGCGAGGCCTTCCGCCACCATTCCTATGTCAGCCACCGGGCCGATGCGGTGATGGCGGGATTCGGCGTGCATGGCTATGCGCTGGCCATGCGCCACATGGCGCATCTGCTGGGCTGAGGCTGCTGGCCTGAGCCCCCCTCGCAACCTGCCGCCATCGGCCGGACCGGGGCAGCACGGCAGGACGAAGCGCGGCGGAACGCCGCGGCGGCGAGGGCCGGGCGAAATACCCAACTAAAGATATCGGGATTGACTTTCGGCTGCGCCGGCGCGATGGTGCCCCCGCCAAGCCAGGTCGTTTTCCCGTTGCGATGGCCAGCCCGGCACGCCTTTCCGCGCCCTTCCGCGCGGTGCCAGCCAGAGGATCCCATGCGCCCGATCTCGCCCCTGCTTCTTGCCGCCGCCATCGCCCTGCCCCTCACTGCGCCCGCGCTGGCCGCCACGCCGGGCGAGGTGCTGACGACCTATGCCGATATCGCCGAGGCCGGCTATGCCGACGCCCAGACCAGCGCCGAAACCCTGCAGGCCGCGATCGAGGCTTTCTTGGCAGACCCCTCGGCCGAAGGGCTCGAGGCCGCCCGCGCTGCCTGGCGTGCGGCCCGCGTGCCCTATATGCAGACCGAGGTCTTCCGCTTCGGCAACGCCATCGTCGATGATTGGGAAGGCCGCGTGAACGCCTGGCCGCTGGACGAGGGGCTGATCGACTACGTGGCGCGCGGTTATGTCGGCGGCGACGACAACGGCCTGGCCGAGCTGAACGTGATCGCCAACCCCAGCTTCACGCTGGGCGGGCAGACGGTCGATGCCTCGACCATCGACGCGGCGCTGTTGCAGGATGTCCTGCACGAGGCCGATGACGTCGATGCCAATGTGGCGACCGGCTATCACGCCATCGAATTCCTGCTCTGGGGTCAGGATCTGAACGGCACCGGCCCGGGCGCGGGCGAGCGGCCCTGGACCGATTACGCGCAGGGCGAGGCCTGCACCAACGGCCATTGCGACCGCCGCGCCGAGTATCTGCGCGCCGCGACCGACCTTCTGGTGGCCGATCTGGCCGAAATGGCGGGGCATTGGTCCGACGGCGGCGAGGCCCGCGCCACGCTGATGGCGGACGAGCGCGCGGGGCTGGCGAGCATCCTTACCGGCATGGGCAGCCTGTCCTACGGTGAACTCGCGGGCGAGCGGATCCGGCTGGGCCTGCTGCTGAACGACCCCGAGGAAGAGCACGATTGCTTCTCGGACAACACGCCCTGGAGCCATTTCTACGACGGGGTGGGCATCCGCAACGTCTATGTGGGCGAATACACCCGTCTCGACGGCAGCGTCCTCAGCGGCCCGGGCCTTGCTGCGCTGGTCGAAGCCGCGGATCCGGCGCTGGACAGCGCGCTGCAGGGCGGGCTCGACGCCTCGGTCGCGGCATTGCAGGCGATGGTCGATACCGCCGAGGGCGGCATGGCCTATGACATGATGCTGGCGCCCGGCAATGCCGAGGGCGAGGCCGTGATCATGGCCGCCGTGGACGCGCTGGTCGCCCAGACCCGCGACATCGAGCGCGCGATCACCGCGCTGGGGTTGGAGGGCGTCTCGCTCGAAGGGTCCGACAGCCTCGACAACCCCTCGTCCGTCTTCGAGTGAGGCCCATTCGATGATCGTCTGTTCCTGCCAGCATATCACCGACCGCGACATCCATGCCGCGGTCGACTGGATGCGCGCCGCCGACCCGATGACCATCGTGACACCGGGCAAGGTTTACCGGGCGCTTGGGAAATCGGCCGATTGCGGGGGCTGCATGTCCCTGTTCCTCTCGACGCTGCGGTCGAATCCGCATACGCAGGTTCCTATGCAGCTGCGCGGATTGCGCCGCGCTGCCACACAGGAGGAACGCTGATGAAGGGTGACGCGAAGGTCATCGAGTATCTGAACCGCGCGCTGCGCTCGGAACTGACGGCGGTCAGCCAGTACTGGCTGCATTTCCGCCTTCAGGAAGACTGGGGCCTGGCCAAGATGGCCAAGAAAAGCCGCGAGGAGAGCATCGAAGAGATGCAGCATGCCGACAAGCTGATCGCCCGGATCATCTTCCTCGGCGGTCACCCGAACCTGCAGAAGCTCGACTCGCTCCGCATCGGCGAATCGCCCATCGAGACGCTGAAGGCCGATCTCGCCGCCGAGGAAGAGGCCGCCGCGCTCTACCGCGAGGCCCGCGCCTATTGCCAGTCGGTCAATGACTTCGTGTCGATGGACCTGTTCCAGGAACTGCTGGCGGACGAGGAAGGCCATATCGACTTTCTCGAGACGCAAATCGCCCTGCACGACCGGCTCGGGGAAGAACGCTATGCGCTGCTCAACGCCGCCTCGATGGATGCGGCCGAGTAAGGCACTTGCGGCCGCGGCATTGCTCGCGGCCGCCCTCCCCGTCGGTTCCGCCGCGCAAGACCTGCCCGACCTGCATCTCGGCGTCCCGCCGCATGCCCCGCGCGAGGCACGGCGGGCGGCGCTGGTCACGGCCCCGCCCCTGGACCCGACCCAGGCGCAGCGCTTCGAGTTGCGCTCGGGCGGTGCCGGAACGGTCCGCGCACGGGCCGGTGCCGACGCCTTTTCCCAACCCGCCGCCAATCTGACGCCCGAACAGCGCATGGATTTCGTGCTGGGCGAAGCGCTGTTTCAGCGGCCCTGGGTTTCCGCCCCCTCCTCGACCATCGCCTCGGACGGGCTGGGCCCGCTGTTCAACGCCCGGGCCTGCGCACTCTGCCACCGGCAGGACGGACGCGGCCAGGTGCCCGATGGCAGCGACGAGCCCTCGGGCCTGGTGCTGCACCTCTCGGTCCCCGCGCCGGAGGGCACGCCCGGCCCGGAGGGCATCGCCGAGTGGGTCGCCACCCTGCCAGAGCCGACCTATGGCGCGCAGTTGCAGGACCACGCCCTGCCCGGCCACCGCGCCGAGGGCCGGGTGGTCGTCACCTGGGAAGAGATCCCGGTCGATCTGTCGGGCGGCGAGACGGCAAGCCTGCGCCGCCCCCTCTGGTCCGTCGCCGATCCGGCGTCCGGCCCCCTCGCCGCCGGGGCGATGCTCAGCCCCCGGGTGGCGCCGCCGCTCATCGGCCTGGGCCTGCTGGAGGCGATTCCCGAGGTCGAGATCCTGGCCCTGGCCGATCCCGAGGATGCGGATGGCGACGGCATTTCGGGCCGCGCCTCGATTGTCTGGTCGGCCGACCACGACGCACCGATGCTGGGCCGCTTCGGCCACAAGGCGGGGATGCCCACGCTGCGCGCGCAGGTCGCCTCGGCCTTTCACCGCGATCTGGGGCTTTCCTCGGCGCTGCACCGCGGGGGTTGGGGCGATTGCACCGAGGTGCAGGCCGAGTGCCGCGCCGCCCCCGATGGCGCCGACCCCGAACAGGGCGGGCTTGAGGTGAGTGACGCGGTGCTCGACCTCGTGACCTTCTATACTGCCATGCTGGGCGTCCCGGCCCGCCGCGGGGTCGAGGATGCCGAGGTCCTGCGCGGCCGCACCATCTTTCACGAGACGGGCTGCGCTGCCTGCCACCGTCCCGCCTTCGTCACCGCCACCCTGCCCGATGCGCCCGAACGCTCGTTTCAGCTGATCTGGCCCTACACGGACCTCTTGCTGCACGACATGGGCGAGGACCTGGCCGATAACCGGCCCGAGGGACGCGCCAGCGGCCGGGAATGGCGCACCCCGCCGCTCTGGGGCATCGGCTTGACCGGGCAGGTCAGCGGCCATACCCAGTTCCTGCACGATGGCCGCGCCCGCAGCCTGCTCGAGGCGATCCTCTGGCACGGGGGCGAGGCCCAGGCCGCGCGCGACGAGATCGTCGCGCTGGCCCCCGACGACCGCGCCGCGCTGTTGCGCTTTCTGGAGTCCCTCTGATGCGCCTTGCCCCCGCCGTCCTGGCCCCTGTCGCCCTGGCCCTGATCCTGCTCGCCGCACCGGCGCGGGCCGGTGTCGATGCGGTGCTGGACGACCACATCCTGCCCGGCACCGCCGCCTTTGCCGAGGCGACGCAGGCGCTGGGCGATCTGGCCATCGACTTCTGCCAGCCCCGGGACCTGGCTCCCCTCTGGAACACCGCCATGGATGCCTGGGTCCGCATCGGCCATCTGCGGCTCGGCCCCGGGGAACAGGCGGCGCTGACCATCGCCTTCTGGCCCGATACGCGCAGCGCCGGCCGCCGGACGCTC
>Ga0209793_1001504_pt1 | contig 14645 bp, 12 predicted proteins | sample EBPBio122009_DNA_FD_185863 | JGI IMG/M metagenome (GOLD analysis project Ga0209793, IMG submission 185863) | Wastewater treatment Type I Accumulibacter community from EBPR Bioreactor in Madison, WI, USA - Reactor 1_2/2/2009_ DNA (SPAdes) (version 2) | ecosystem: Engineered > Bioreactor > EBPR >... | reverse complement strand
GTCAAGCACCCACCACGATCCCGGTATCCACCGTGCCCGCCCGGCTTATACCTCACCCATGGCGTGTCAACCCGACACCACGCCGCAACCACGACTTTGAACAAGCCCTGATCCCGCACCCGCGTCAGACGAGCCTGATCGCGATAGGAATCTGCCTCACGACGAGTTCTCGAATCCATTTCCGTCGGGGCGTACATTTTAGCGGTCATATCCCTGGAAGCGAGTCGTGTCGCGATTTAGCTCACACCGCTCTCGCGACGAGCTGATCGCCAAACCCGCGTCAAGTGAACGCTGCGCGTCCCACTGCCGATATTCGCAGTTCCCGTGAACTCATGTATGGAAATCCTCGTCCAGGCGCCAATATCTCGGTTCAGATCAGTGTGCGTCGAGGGTTCTCCGTCAGACATTCGCTTAGGTGATCGCCAGCATTACCTACTGCTAGAGGCGCTTCGGATCGACGAGAGAAATGACCTCCGTTGGCAAGGGAGTCGCTGATTGGCATATACCTAACGCCTCCCAACCAACGTCCCGATGGATAAACTGCGGGGGGAGTATTGCCGTCAAATAGGACGACGTGCTACTGAAGCCGTCCTTGGCTGTAGGCGACTGGCTTGCGTCTGCATCCGGCGCGTGGTCGCCCGAGCTTCAGGAACATGATCACAACCGATCGCGGTCGATGAGTCCTGACGTCTCCCGACGGTCCTAAATGATCTTGATCTTGCCCGTGCAAATGAGCAGTCTAGTGAGTAGAGATGTGAAGCGACACGCGGATATCGGCGGTCATCGACCGATTCGTATGTCGAATGCACCGTGATCTACGTGACGCAGTGGGCGGCAGACGATGCAGCGATCCTGCTGCTACTCGCGCGCACTCGGTGGTTCGCGTTCAGCCTGTACGCGGCCTCGATCGGTCGGCGCGGCCCGAGGGTCGCTTGCACTCTTCTCTCGGGGCAAGAGGGGAGATTCCTGGCGTACGCACCAGGGTTTCAAGATGCTGTGCCACCGCACTCGACCCCTTCATTATTCGCTATTTGGCAGGCAGCAAGAATGCCTGGTTGGTATTTCGTATTCACATCGACGGAAATGCGCCGAGAACACGTCCTATGCCGGAGTATCGCTCAATCAGATTTCGCTCCTTTGCGTGGAGATGACGAACTCGCAAGGAATGGCTCCGCTGCGCGTGTGTGCGATGCTCCCTTGGAGAAACTGGGTGCGGTCTGCGGTGACGATAGCCGCTGGTCGAAGGTGCCGTATAGAGCTGGATTTGGTGTCACGCTGAGACAAATAGCCAGTCGGCGTTCAAAGGCTAAAGGTTTATCTAGCCACTGTCTGGAACCTGACGAGGGATTCAGACGGCAGTTTTCTGTGCTCAACCCGGGATATTGCTCACAGTATTTGTCTGTGCGCGTCGTTTTCAGGGTCTATGAGCCAGGAAGACGCGCAGACCGGATGGCCGCCTGCGGGCTGCTGCGCCGCCCTGCTGTCGCGAATCGCTGCTTGTGCATCTCGTTGAACGTTCGCGCCAGCACAGGTCTGCAGAGTTCGCCAAGACGCCTGTCTGGGCCAATCGCAGCCGCGCTGACGGAGAAAGGAGAGGAAATCTGACCGATCGAACCACCTGCGTGTAAAGGATCGGCTACATTCGCCGCTAGTCACGCCACAAATGACTGTGGGACGCCCCGCCAAGGACGCCCCACACAAATCAGTCGCGCCGGTTGCCGCCGGCTCGCCAACCCAACACTCCGAAAGGATGACGATGTCATCGTATCGCCTGTTTGCCGTGCCCGAAACTCGCCCCGTCGGCGTGTCCCATCGGACGGTCGCCTGATGGGCCGCCACAAGAAGTTGCGTTCCGCCAAGCCGACGCTCGCCGAGGCTGCAGTGGTTACTACGACACCCTGCGGTGTGCCGCCAGCACCGCAGATCGCGGCCCAGCCGAGAAGAGCGATGCGTCGGCCGTCGCGTGCGCCGGCGGTCAACGAAGAAGAGCGACTCAAGGCGCTCTTCTCTTACAGGCCGCAGAGGGCACGAAACTTCTCGGCGGCGGTGATCGCGGCCGCTGCCCCGATTGTGGCCCTGCTCCCATACGTCGGATGGAATGCCGACAGGGAGCGGACCGGCCATCTGTGCAACCTCCTGAATGCCGACGAAGCCATCCACGGAACCGTCGACGCTGCCCGAGCTTTGCGCCCCGAGAACGTCGACTACTTCTTGTCTCGTCGTAGCTACCGGACCGACAACACGTTCAGGACGTTGCGCTCGCTCTACTACCGGTTCGGTCGTGCTGTGCACCCAGCCCTGTACCCGGAGCAGCGGATCCAAGCGCCTAGGGCCAAGGAGTTGCAGCCGCCTTACAGCGCGGACGAACTGGGTCGGCTGTACGACTTCGCGTTGGCGACGTCGCCGACGCTGTCGCGGCGGATGCTGATTGTGCTGGATGTGATCAGCGGTGCCGGGGCACTCACACCCGAACTCGACCGGCTTCGCGGTAGTCATATCCGGCCGCTGGTAACGGATCCTGGGAGGGCTGTCGTCACACTCATTGACCGGCAGGGGGTCGTCCGGGAAGTCCCGTTGTCCGACCGGACCAGGTCACGACGGCTCCTGCGACTCGCCGTCGAATCTGGCGACTCTCGGCTGCTGCCGTACAGCAAGAAGCAGGTGATCTCCCATCTGCAGCGGCAGCTGGCCAAGCACGGCCACGGCCTCCAATTGAACGCGGTTCGGTTGCGGCACACCTGGCTCGTAAACCTCCTCAACCGGCGGGTGCCGGTATCCGCCGTGATGCAGCTCGCCGGGATCGGAGACGCCCACACACTCGCCGGCCTCCGGCGCTGGATGCGCACCTATGACACCACCGAGATGGCTGCTCTGCTGGCGGAGGCAGCCCGATGACCGTCTTCGACAGCGGTGACACTGTCAGCGCTGCGGTCTTCAATCAAGTCGTCAAGTGGATCAACTTGCGTCCTGCGGTCGAATACGCCGAGACGGTCATCGCCGCGCACCGGGGACACGGTGGACGCAAACCAGGCCCGATCACCTACTCCCTTCATGGGGTTCTGGTTGCTGCAGCGTGCCTGATCGGCGAAGGCCGCACTCCGTCGCTGAAACGCATTCACCGGGTGTTGCTGGTCGGTTTCACTGACGACCAGCGGACGAAGGTCGGCATTGACGCTACAACCGACGTCGTCTCCCAGCTCGGGTCATCCAAGAAGGAGCGAGAGAACGAGTACAAGAGGTTCTACGGGTGGCTTGACCGTTGCCTCCGGTGGTTCGATCCGCATTTTGACATTCCGGCACGGAAGATCACCAACGGCGAGTTCCGGCGGTTGATGGCGGCTCGAACGGAGGCAGACCGGGAAGCCGCCGCGGCAGCGTTCGACGCGGCCCATACGTTCGTCAACCTCATCGTGGCGGGCTCGGTGAGGGAAACGAACCCGGCGGGTTACGTCGGTGACCTGGTGGCCGACGAAACCATCTACGACGTCGCGGCCATCCGCTACGGCGACGGTATGAGGGACGACCTCCGCCGGTCCGCCGTCCCGATGGCTGCCTTCTACCGGAGGAAGGACGGCACCGTGAAGACCGGGCCGTCCGCGGGTGCTAGTCGCGACAAGATGGCCTTGGGGATCGGGGTCACCGTTGCGTCCCGCGTCGGTGCCCCCGGAAGCATTCGGTGCGTCCCTCCGGCCGCTGTCGCCGTCTCGTTCGGCCCACCGACATCCGGGTCCGTCGCGGCCGTCGAGGAGTGCATCAAGCACGCCAGCGCCAACGGGCTCATCCCCAAGCTGAAACAGGTCAGCGCCAACACGCTCGGTCCCGAGCAGGATGCTTGCGACGGGCTGATCCCCGCGCCGAAGCAGGACAGGGCTGACGGCAAAGACGCCGAGCAGGAGGCTCGTGACCGGCGCTCCCGAAAGCGAGCGCCGTACTTCACCGCGGATATGGGGTACAACGCACACCGCGGCTGGGCCGACCTCATGTACCGGTGCGGGTACCACCCGATCGGGCGGTACCCAGAGCACTGGAATGTGGTCTCGCACCTCGAACCGACCCGCGCCGGCGACATCAGTCCCGGCCCAATCCAAGCGCATGGCGCCCTCTACTGCCCGGCCGCGCTCGAACTTGCGACTCCACGTTTGGCCCGAAGGTCTAGCGACATTCGAGCTGACGGCGGCAACGACAGACACGATGAACGCCTGAGCCGGCTCCTTCCAATGCTTATGGGGACCAACAGCACGCTAAGGAAGGCAGCAGCGAACCCAGGGCGGCCGAAGAAGGACGAGAAGCGCACCCAGGTTTACAAGATCGACTTGGTCTGCCCAGCCGTACATGGCCGAGTGCGCTGCCCGCTCAAGCCTGATTCGATGATCACCGCGACGTCCGATGCGCCAACGCTTGCGCCTACCTGGGACGCGGACGCGAAGAAGTGCTGCGCCAAATCCCACGTGTCGGTCACGCTGACGGATCGCCAGTTCGCGCAGATGCAGCCAGGGCTGCCGCCAGGATCCTGGGAGCACACCTTCTTGTACGAGGCCTACCGGTCGCTGACGGAGCGCGTGTTCTCGATGCTGAAGTCGCCACACATGAGCAACACACAGGCCATGAACTGGGGGCCGCGACGAGACCCGATGATGATGATCAACATCAGCCTCTGCATCGCTGTCACCAATGTGCATCTTCAGTGGTACGGAGCTGAGAAGGTGATCGACTCCGTCGAGGAACGCTTCCGGCAGCTCGACAAGGAACTGGGACGACGCGCCACACGGGTGCCAGCCCGAACGTAGATTGATCGGACAAGAGGGGCCTTCAGCCGCTAGCTGGAGGCCCCTCAAGCATGCCCGGACACGATCGAAATGTTCGGGAGGTTTCGAGCCCTCTGAACGGCAGCACCGCTCAGGCGGCATCAAGCCCTCGAAGAGCCAGATCCACTCTGTTGATGCGTCATCAGTTCCGATGGCCGCAGCGGGCCGCGCAGACCCTCGGACCACCGCGCGAGGCAGCGCTCAGCGACCCCAGATATTCTCGGGAGGTACGCGGACAATCCTCTGGAGCGCTTTCTCGGAACCTTGATCTGACCAGGGATCCTGATCCGCTCACAACAGAGCGGTTTCGGGAAACTGAACCCTCATTCTTCACAAACTCCAATGGCTACCTGACCAGGGGTTTTGTCAGTTCTGAGCCGTACGCTGGAGACGTGGTGAGCGGAATGCTCCTCCGATCAGCCACGGCTGCGTTTTCCGTCACTCGATGACTTCCGCGGCACCTTGCCACCAAGGCACGGTGAGATATATCAGCCCCGACCTGAAACCTGACTGGTGTTAGGTTGGGTTCAGAGGGCTGGTCGGGGCACGTTTCTGTCAACAGACTGGTGCCTCACCGCAGACCGGCTCGTTCCGGGCGGGCCTGATGCGGAGTTGGTACCGGCGACGGCTTCCGGCGGTCCACAGGGGTGGTATGGGGCAGGTCGGAGCCCGGTGGGCCTATGCCTGGTGCGGCGTTTCCCGACGCAAGTCGGCTTCCGTGACGGTGAAGAGATCACCGAGGCCGAGGCCCTCACGGCCGTCGGCGTTCTCCAGTCAGCCTGACCTCCGCGACTGGACCGCCTTTCTCCGCCAACTCCAAGGTCCGCCTGACAGGAGGACGGCTCGATAGCCTGAGCCGATGAAGCTCGGCCTGTCGCAGTTGATCGACCCTCGCCTCCTTCCGCTGGTCGACACGACTCGCGCCTTCTATGAGAAGTGCGGTCCGGGCCGAGGTCCGAGCACCTGGGACGAGCTACAGTCGGCCCGCGATGTGTCTAGACCTCCCGCGCCGTCAAACCCTCCCGCGGTCACTGAAGTTGTCGGCTGCGGCGACCGCACGGTCCCGGTGAGGATTCACTCCCCGACGCCAGCCGCCCCCAATCGCCGTGCGGAACCGGACATCTCCCCGATCTACGCTGACCTGGCGAATCTGCCTCCGGTGCTGATCGTCGAAGAGGACATCCTGTTGGATGACAACCTCGCCATGGCCGCGCGACGCTCCGCAGCAGGTATCGACATCGATCTACGCGTCTACCCGGCCGCGCCTCATGGCTTCACCGCTCACGAGACATTCGTCGCCAGGGCGGCACTCGAAGACATACACCTCTGGCTCGGTAGCCGATTCGGTCGGAATGCCAGTTCGGTCTCCTCGATGGAACCTGAGGCGAACGGACTGGTTCTGCTTCCCGCAGTTCCGGGGCAGGTCATCACCGACGAAATGGTTGTGGAAGCACGCCTTGACGGCTGACACCCGCAGCCGTCATGACGGCGGGCACGACCATGCCGGCGACCACTGTGAACAGCCATGGGGCAGAGGGATGTTCCGGGTCGTTGTGGAATGACACCGCCAGCACGATCCACAGCGCCACCCCCGGAGCCCAGCACAAGAGGACGGCTGCGGCACCCAGTCCGCGGGACCGGCCACGCAGATCTGCCGTCCCGGCCGCAACGAGAGCGGCGGCGCCCACCCATGCGACCAGCCCGACAAGTGCGACCAGGATCGCCGGACCCACGTGCTCAGCGCCGGCAGCCAGCGCTCCCAGACCAACCACAGCGAGCGTTGCGCACATAAAGAGGATGCCAGCGCCAATCGCGCAGCGGCCGGCTGGCGTAGGTGCGCGATTCAATGTCCGCGCTGCGGCCGCGTGGCGATAGGTCGGGGTGCTGTGCGCTGCCGTATGGATGGTTGACGCTCTGGATGCTGCTAGAGCTGATGCTTGCTCCGCGGCCGCCATGACTTCGGCTACGAAGCTCCACTCAGTTGGGATCGTGATCGACAAGGAACGCCGTCACACGACAACGTGTCGAGGGCGACTGGCAGAGTCGAGTGCGGCGAACTCGAGGACAGCGAGCATGTCGTCTCGTTCAAGTTCGTCGTAGTCAGCGAGGATCTCGTCATATGCCATGCCGGAGGCCAGCAGTTCGAGAACGTCTTGCACCCGCAGGCGCATTCCGCGGATCGTCGGTGCGCCGCGGCAGATCAACGGATCACTGGTGATCCGGTCGAGATGGCCGACGGCTTCGCGCATGACCGGAAGCCTACGTACTGCGAGGGACTCTTCGTGCTCGGGAGAGTGCGAGTCTGGACTGCACGACCTCCCTAGAGAGCCAATCTGATGCGCGATGCGTGATGCGACGTATCATTGGTGCATGAGAACGACCCTCGACTTGGACCCGCGAGTCCTCACTGCGGCACGCTCCCGGGTGAACGCAGGCCAGAACAGGAGTATCGGCGAGGCTGTCTCTGCCTTGGCGCTGACTGGCCTGGCCACATCGAGCTCCTCGGCGACTACCGAGGCCAACGGACTGGTTCTGCTTCCGGCAGCTCCGGGGCACGTCATCACCGACGAGATGGTTGCCGAGGCACTCCTTGACGACTGACCTCGCCGGCGAACTCGATGTGCTCCCTGAGCCCGCGCCTCCTGCCCTGCTAGACCTGCCAGACGTGAACTTGCTTGTCGCGCTGTTGCATCCGGCTCACGTCCATCACCTCCAAGCGCAGGCATGGTTCACCTCGGTTGAGCGGTTTGCCACCACGCCGATCACCGAGTCCGGGTTCATCCGGATGGCACTCAACCCCGCAGTCGCCGGCCAGGTCACCTCCCTTGATGACGCCATGTCCTCGCTGAACTCCGTACGAGCCGACAAGCGAGTGGAGTACGTTGCCGATGACACCTCGCTCGCCCTACCGACAATCGATCTCGTCGGACTCGTCGGATTCCGTCAGGTCACTGATTTCCACTTGGTCAATCTGGCTGCCTGCCACTCTGCTCGCCTGGTCACCTTCGATCGGAAGCTTGCCCCGACCCTCGCACCTGAGGACCGTCGGTTCGTCCACAGTCTTTAGCCCAGGTCTCCGTGGCTGAGGCTCTCAAAGCCGTCGGCGTTCTTCAGTCCGCCTGACCCAGGTCATTCCCCGGGACGAGACCTATGTATTGCGGTTCGCACCCGGTACGACTTTGGAGGCACGCCAGGTCACCAGAGCGGATCCTGTCCTTGGTGGTTGTCCCGACCGGCGAGCATCCGGCGGAACTCGGCGTCGATGTCGTCGACGGAGTCCGAGGTGGCCACAGACTGCCCTACCGACCGTTCTACCGAGGGCTGTTGGTCGGAGTCGGACGCGAGAGCGGATCGGGCCGCCACCGCTGGGACCACCGGTACGCGCAGGTCATCGACAGCCACGCGGTCGAGGATCGGATCGCCGTCGGCAGCGTCCTGGACGGCCCGGTGCCAGCCGCGTACGAGCCCGGCGGTGACGCGACCGGCGGCCCATTCCTGTCGACCGGCCATCCAGGCGGCCTCGCGGCGGGCGATCATCTCGGCCTGCAGAGCCCGGTCGACAGCCCGGCGGGCTCGCCGCCGCGCCCGCCGATGCTCGCCGTTTGCCCATTCGAACTCCCTGGCGCCGGGACGGTGCTGACGGGCGGCGAGCGCGACGGCCCCGGCCCCCTCCATCAAGACCACGGCACCGAACATCATCGCCGACGACACCATCGAACTGGTCTCGCCGAGCGGCGTCAGGGTGCCGATGATCATCGACTTGATCGCGATACCACCGACCGCGGCGGCGAAGGCCAGCAACTGCGCGGGGACCAAGACCCGGGCCAGGAGCCGGCGGGCGCGCCGCTCGTTGTCGACCTGACCGAGCCACCAGCCGACGTAGGTCTTGATCGACATCACGAACACCGGACCGAACGCGGCCGGCAGCAGCCAGGACTCCAAGGGAGGTACGTCGGCGACGGCCAGGATGGCATGCAGGGTGAACAGGCCGGCGCACATCAGCAGCACGGTGATCGTCGCCGACAGCCACGCCGGCAGGTCACGGAGCACGCGCGGAGTGTTGTCCAACGTGGTTCGAGTGGAGCGTTCGATGCTCATGGCAAGAACCGCGAGGGCCTTGAGCCGGTCGGCGTCGGCCTGGGCTTCCACGGCCCACGACCGCCACCGGGCCCAGGCTCGCGGTGGCCGACCGCCGTCGGTCGAGCGTCGCAGGCCGTGGACCAGGGCGGTCAGCTGTTCGGAGCCGAGGGCCGGCAGCTGCTCCGGCGCGGTCACTGGAGCTCCCCGGACGTGACGGTCAGCCCGTCGGCGGGGGCGCCGTGTTTGGTCAACCACGTCCGCCACCGGTTCACCAGGGCCGTGGTGGACTTCGTGTCGGCGGCGCTGGCGGCGACACGGCCGACCGAGAACATGCTCACGGAAGTGAAGCCGGAGAGATCGACGGCGACCTTCTCCTGTTTGCCCCGGCCGTCGGAGAGCATCACGGCGTGCCGTTGCTCGGCCAACGGCGCGGCAGCAGCCAAGAAGGCCCAGCCACCGACGATCGAGGAACCGCGCCCGCCCGCGCCTGGAGCGGTGTCGCGGACCGCGGCCCACACCTGATCGCCGGCGACCTGCCGCAGATGGGCGGTCCGCTTCTCCCGGGCGGCCGGGTTGTTGTACTTGGCCGCGAGCACCGGGCACGCGAACACCACCCGGACGGTGGCCACCGAGCCCGTGAACACCGACACCCGCAGGGCTTGTGCCTGGTCGACTGCCTTGGCCGTGGCTGCTCGGACCTGGGCTTCCAACCTGGCCTGGGCATCGGGGGAGTCGATGAACGACTTCGTCTTGTCGACCGCCAGATTGACCTCGGCGCTGGCTGTCTTGCTCGGATCGATCAGCCGGGTGATCGTCTCCGGGCAGGAGGTCCCGACGGGCCTGGTCTGGCTGTCGCCTGCCTGTTGGGCCGAGCAACTGGCGACCAGGACGCCGAGCGCCGCCGCGGCAATGCCGCGTCGGATGAACGGGCCGCGCCGGATGTGTGGGCCGGGACCGCTGGTCCTCGTACCCTGTGTGGACTGGTGTATGGACATGTTCGCCTCCTCACTGGTGGTGTTGGTGGATTCTGACTACTCGTGGGAGGTAGTGGTTAGTACTTACAGATACTTACAAACAGAGAAGACGCCCAGCAATTGACGTCGTAGCGCATGAGTGTTAGTACTCGCAGGTATGCCCAGCCAACCGACGGCAGTCTCGGCCCGGATCGATCTGCTGGTGGAGATCTGCCAGGCCACCGAGGTCTTGGACCAGCTCAAGAAGCGGCCGATGTTCCGGCCGCCCGGCGAAACGGTCAAGGGAGTCTTCGTCCCGAACAATCGCCTGCTGGCGTTCGTGATGCTGATGGGTGCGGCCGGGATTCGCGCCGACGACGAGCCGGCCGTCGCGGCCCTGGAGGAGTCCTGTCGGCGGGCCGGCAAGGGTTCGGCGCCGCTCGCCAACCGCGGCAAGCGCGTCGGGGCAGCGCTCCGGCGCGACGGCGGTGATCTCCCGGCGGCTCCGTTGGGGGCGAACTATCTGCGCGAGTTGGCCGACGGCCTCGCCCTGTCCGACCGGCAACGGTCCCGGCTGTCGATGCTCAACGAGCGGTTGGCGAAGGAGCCGGCGAACGAGCCGATCAGGGCCGACGAGGTGGCTGCCGAGGTCCGGAGTCGCCGGGTCGACAACCACTCATTGCGATCCGCTCGAAACCTGGCCGACGATCCGCCCCTGGCTCGGACGACCGTCGATCGCCGGCGGCTGCGGGAGCAGTGTCAGGCCGAGCTGGCCGACGGCGGCCGGAACCGGCGACGTCCGTTGGTGCTCTGCGGGCCAAGCGGCGCCGGTAAGACCTCACTGGTCATGCGGCTGATCGATCAGGACCTCGGCGAGCGGGAGAACGAGCAGGGGATCTGGATTCATGCGACCAGCAGGGAAGCGATTCTGGACGGCTTCGCCCGGGCCGGCAGGCGGGTCCAGGGGAGTCGTCGAGGAGCCCTGCCGCTCGGCCGGCACAACCCGCTCAGCAGTTCCGATCCGCTGGTCGTGGCGAACACCGTCTGCGAGATCATCGCCACGTCTTCCCGACCCTGGTACGTGGTCTTGGACGACCTCACCGATCCTGACCACCTGAGGGGTCTCAAGCTGCCGACCGGCACCGGCGGCCGCACCTATGTCACCTCGCGGCTGGAGGGCCTGGACAGCCGGCTGACGGCCGAGTACGCCATCGTCCGGGTCGGCCCCTTCACCCCTGAGGAGGCGAAGCTCTTCCTCCAACTGCGGCTTGCTCCGAGTGTCGAATCGGCGCTGATCCCGTACGACGCGCTGGATGCCGGTGATGATCTCGCCGCGCAGCTGCACTATCTGCCGTTCAGTCTCGACACCGCCGCCACGACGATCCTGCGCGAGTCCATCACCTGTCGTGAATACTGCCGACGGCTCGACGGCAGAGTCGACATCGACGGGGTCCCCGCCAACGAACGGATCGCCGCCGCCAACTGGATGGAAGGCCTGGCGCGCACCATCTACCGGCCGCCGGCCGGGCTCGAGGCGCGGATGGTCCTGCTGGTCGCCCTCTGCGGGCCGACGGTTCCGGTGAAATTGTTCATGGACGATCCGGCGCTCAGCTATCTCGGGCACGGCGAGCCGATGACGGCCGATGATGCGCGGCGGTGTGCGGTCCGGCTCTCGACCCGAGGTCTGTTGTGGTTCAGCTACAGCCAGCAGGCCGATCCCGCGCCCTACCTGGCCCAGGGCACCGTACGCATCCACGACATCGCCAAGCGCGTCGTGCTCGCGACCTACGCCGACCAGATCCCCGAAGCGGCGTCGGTGGCGGCTCGGGCCCTGCGGCGGCTCTGGGGTGGAGCCGAACCCAACCCCGGCCGCAACGCCTTGCTGCGGACCTGCGCGCAGGCACTGGAACGGAACTCGCCGGAGACCATCTGGCGCGACGCGGCCGCCAAGAACCACGTCACCGAGTTCATCATCCGATCGCTCGAGAGCCTCGGCCAGAGTGGCCAGTACGCACTCGCCGCCGAGCACTATGCCGCCTTGGCGGCCGAGGCCGAGCGACGGTTCGGCGCAACGCATCTGGCCACCCTCGAGCTCCGGGGCCGGGCAGCCGTCTGGCATGGCAGGGCCGGCGACATCGCCACCGCCATCCAGCTCTTGGAGGATGTGGTGCATGACTACGAGCAGCACCCGCAGAGGAATCTGAGATTGTTCCGAGTCTTCCGACAGGATTTGGCGAGCAACTACGGCTGGGCCGGGGACGCGGAGCGCGCCATCACCGACCTGGAGGTCGTGATCTCGGAGTGGGCCGCCGAAGCAGGCTCGGAGGAGGAGACGCTGCGTGGCCGCTATGTCAGAGCGCTCTGGATCGGTCGTGCCGGCGATCCGCGGGCTGCCTTCGAGGAACTGGAGCGGTTGCTGCCGCGGCGACGGGAGTTCATGTCGGACAACAGGCTCGGCATTCTCCGCACGCGGCTGCAGCTCGAGATCTGGCGAGCCCGAACGGGCCTGTCGGAGAACCGGCCCGACCTGCGTGAACTGGCCATCGAGAACCTCTCGTCCCTCGTGGCCGATTGGGTCCGGGTCGCCGGCCGGGAGCACCCCGACACCTTGCGGGCGCGCCGTCATCTGGCCGTGCTGCGCACCCGGACGGGTGACGCGGCTGCGCTCGCCGACCTGGCGGAGCTCCAGTCCGCATCCCTGACCCTCTTCGGACCGTCGAGCCCGGACACTCTCCGTTGCACCGAGGAGTTCGCCCTCGCGCACGGCCGCCTCGGCGATTGGGAGGCGGCGCGGACCATGCTGGCCAGCCTGGTGGACAGCGCCAGCGAAACCACACCGGCACCGGACCGACTCCGGATCCGTTACGACCATGCCTGCGCCCTGGCTCAGCTGGGCAGCACCCGAGAAGCTGTCGCCGAGCTGCGTACGATCCTCGATCAGCAACGCGCCGTCCTGCGACCGGCGACGCATCTGGACATCCAAGACACCGAGGCAGCCCTGCATGAGCTGACCGGGACAGCCTCGTCGGCTGGCAATAGCTAAGTCGTCGGGAAAGTCACGGCATGAGCGCGATCGGGCGGCCAAACCATAACTTTCTCGATTGGATTTCTCGGCACGGCCATGCAGGCGGCTTGCTTGGAGCCCTACCTGGTCTGTCTCGGTGTCAGGCCGGAACGTCGACGTTCATCGCTTCCGATGATCGAGCGTGATTCGACCAACTCGGCAACTGCGACCAGTTCGTTCCACGCGAAGTCGGCGCGCGGCTGATAGTACTGCGGCGCGCGCGATCCCGGGATACCCTCGTGGTATGAGTTCTCGGAGCGTGGAGCCGATCCGAAGGGACCCGGGACTCGACCGTTGGATCGGTATGTGGGTCGCCGTCAAAGATGGCGAAGTGATCGCCGCTGCACACAACTCGAATGAGCTTGTGAAGATGGTGATCGAGTTGGGTGCGAGGGGCAGCGGTGCCGTTGCGCAATTCGTCCCGAGTCGCCAGGACAGTATCGTCATCGGTGTCGGCTAAACGTCGCCTCGTCTCGGGTCATCTCTTCCCGTACCGTGAAGAAGGCAATCCGCCAATCCTCCGCCCATCCTTGGACGTGCGGTTGACCTTCGGACCGCACGGTGATTGGACGTGCAGGGCCTTGGTCGACACGGGCGCCCCAGTCACCTTCTTCGACCGCGGCGTCGCGGATGCGCTCAACGTCAAGATCCGGCCCGCCGGCGCCGAACTGGGACGGGTGACCATCCTCGGCGGGACCTGGCAGGTCCAGTACGAGGACGTTGACCTGTCTGTGCCCAACAATGATGGGCTGTCGTGGACTGCGCGCGTTGCGTTCGTGCTTGACCAGAGGCTTCAGATGCCCTTCCAGGGGGTCCTGGGCTCGCGAGGCTTCCTTGATAAGTTCGCAGTTCTGTTCAACCAGTACTACGACTACTTCATCGTCGACATCCCCGATGTGGCCGATGAATTGCATCGCCCTGAGAGCTGACGTTCCTCGATCCTGGACCTGCGCCGTCGGACAATTGCATCATCCTTACGCGCATGTTGGGAGGATCTACGCTCGTGCCATGCCGGTCCTGGCCACGAAGCTCCACGTACCCGAGCTGCGTGTCGACCTGGTCCCGCGTCCGCGGCTGTCCGACCTGATAGCTGCCGCCGAACACGATGCGACGCGGCTGATCCTGGTCTCGGCCGCTGCCGGGTTCGGCAAGACAACCGTGCTCACCCAGTGGCTGACTCGACCCGGAGCACATGGGCGGAAGCTCGCCTGGCTCTCGCTCGACGCCGGCGACAACGATATTCGGCGGTTCCTGACCCACCTGATCGCGGCCCTGCGGACCACCCACCGCGACCTCGGCCTGGATGCGCAAGCGATGGTGGACGAGACGCCGGAAGTGCCTATCGAGACGGTTCTGATCAGCCTCGTCAATGATCTCGACACATACGCCGGACCGACCGTCCTGGTGCTCGACGACTACCACGTGATCACCGCGCCGGCGGTCCACCGAGCGCTGACCTTCCTGCTCGACCACGCTCCTCGGCAGCTCCGGATCGCTATCGCCACCCGGTCCGACCCACCTTTTCCTCTCGCCCGGCTGCGCGGCAACGCCGGCCTGGTCGAGTTGCGGGCAGCTGATCTGCGGTTCACCACCGATGAAGCCGAAACCCTGCTCAACCAGGTGTTGGGCCTGGCCCTGGCCCCGGCTGATGTCAAAGCGCTGGGCGAGCGGACCGAAGGCTGGGCTGCGGGTCTGCAGCTTGCGGCGTTGTCGATACGTGACCGCGAAGACAGGGCCGCGTTC
>Ga0209793_1001501_pt1 | contig 14668 bp, 13 predicted proteins | sample EBPBio122009_DNA_FD_185863 | JGI IMG/M metagenome (GOLD analysis project Ga0209793, IMG submission 185863) | Wastewater treatment Type I Accumulibacter community from EBPR Bioreactor in Madison, WI, USA - Reactor 1_2/2/2009_ DNA (SPAdes) (version 2) | ecosystem: Engineered > Bioreactor > EBPR >... | reverse complement strand
CTTGAACGCCGCCGCGCCGGGCAGCGCCGCACCTTCGGCAAGGCCGGAAAGCTCGTCATCCAGAAGCCGCAGGCCGCGGTCGAGCGTCTGCTTGAACTTGGTTTCCTCGGTCCGCAGCGTCTCTTCGATCAGCGCCTGGGCGCGCGAAAGCTCCGGATAGGCCCCACCCATCTGCCGCACCAGCGCCGGGACCAGCCGGTACATCACCGGGTCCTGCGCGCCGAGCATATGGGCGTGGCGCATCGCACGCCGCATGATCCGGCGCAGCACATAGCCCCGGCCTTCGTTCGAGGGCATCACCCCATCGGCGATCAGGAAAGAGGTGGATCGCAGGTGGTCGGCGATCACGCGGTGGTGGATTTTCCCTGGACCGTCAGGGTCTTGCGAGGTGACATTCGCGCTGGCCTCGATCAGGCTGCGCATCAGGTCGGTATCGTAGTTGTCGTGCTTGCCCTGGAGGAGCGCGCCGATCCGCTCCAGCCCCATGCCGGTGTCGATCGACTGCATTTCCAGGGGCACCAGCCGCCCATCAGCGAACTGTTCGTTCTGCATGAAGACGTTGTTCCAGATCTCGATGAAGCGGTCGCCGTCTTCCTCGGCGCTGCCGGGCGGGCCGCCCCAGATGCTTGGCCCGTGGTCGTAGAAGATCTCCGTGCAGGGGCCGCAGGGGCCGGTGGGACCCATGCGCCAGAAGTTGTCGTCACTGGCGATGCGGATGATCCGGTCGTCCGGCAGACCCGCGACCTTCTTCCAGATCGTCGCCGCCTCGTCGTCGGTGTGGTAGACGGTGACCAGAAGCTTGTCCTTGGCCAGGCCGAAGTCCTTGGTCAAAAGCTCCCAAGCGAAGGCGATGGCCTGGTCCTTGAAATAGTCGCCGAAGCTGAAATTCCCCAGCATTTCAAAGAAGGTATGGTGCCGTGCGGTATAGCCCACGTTGTCGAGATCGTTGTGCTTGCCGCCCGCCCGCACGCATTTCTGCGCTGTCGTCGCACGCTTGTAGTCCCGCGTCTCGACCCCGGTGAACAGGTTCTTGAACTGGACCATGCCCGAGTTGGTGAACATCAGCGTCGGGTCGTTCCGCGGCACCAGAGGCGAGCTGTCCACCACCCGGTGATCGTTGCGGCGGAAGAAGTCGAGATAGGTGGAGCGGATGTCGTTCAGCGAGGCCATGTGGGGGCGGTCCTTGGGGCGGAAACGGGAATTCGGCCTTCCGTTTAGCCCCCTGCAGGGGGGCTGTCCACCATCCGCCCGCGGCCCAATGAAAAAAGGCCGGAAGCCCAAGCTTCCGGCCTGTTTCGCAGGACGACGGGGGTCACTCGTCCAGCACGTCCCCGCCATCCTCGCCGGCCATGGTGAAGTCGAGCCCGTTGGCGGCGCGGATCTTGTCCTCGATCTCCAGCGAGACCGAGGGGTTCTGCTTCAGGAAGGCCTTGGCATTCTCGCGCCCCTGCCCGATGCGTTCGTCCTTGAAGGAATACCAGGCGCCGGATTTCTCCACGACCCCGGCCTTGACGCCGATGTCGATCAGCTCGCCGGTCTTGGAGATGCCTTCGCCATACATGATGTCGAATTCCACCTGCTTGAAGGGCGGTGCGACCTTGTTCTTCACCACCTTGACGCGGGTGGTGTTGCCCACCACCTCGTCGCGGTCCTTGATCGCGCCGATGCGGCGGATGTCGAGCCGGACGGAAGCGTAGAATTTCAGCGCATTGCCGCCGGTCGTCGTCTCTGGCGAGCCGAACATCACGCCGATCTTCATCCGGATCTGGTTGATGAAGATGACCATGCAGTTCGACCGCCCGATCGAGGCGGTGAGCTTGCGCATCGCCTGGCTCATCAGCCGGGCCTGGCTGCCCATCTGCATGTCGCCCATGTCGCCCTCGATCTCGGCCTTGGGCACCAGCGCCGCGACCGAGTCGACCACCACCAGGTTCACCGCGCCGGAGCGGACCAGGGTATCCACGATCTCCAGCGCCTGTTCGCCGGTGTCGGGCTGGCTGATCAACAGTTCATCCAGGTTAACGCCCAACTTCTTGGCATATTGCGGGTCGAGCGCATGTTCGGCATCGACGAAGGCGCAGACGCCGCCCTTCTTCTGTTCCTCGGCCACCACATGCAGGGTCAGCGTGGTCTTCCCCGAAGATTCCGGCCCGTAGATCTCGATGATCCGGCCCTTGGGCAAGCCGCCGATCCCCAGCGCGATGTCGAGGCCCAGCGAGCCGGTGGAGGTCGCCTCGATCTCCATCGCCGGGCTGTCGGCGCCAAGCCGCATGATCGAGCCCTTGCCGAACTGCCGTTCGATCTGCGCGAGCGCCGATTCCAGCGCCTTCGACTTGTCCATATCCCGCTTGCTCCCAAGGTCGAGGAGGTTTGCCACCGCCATGTCTTTCTCCTTATTTCACAGCCGCCGGGGGGCGGCAATCCTTGCCCGTGTTCCCCAAGTGTTCTTGCACTTATGCAAACAAAGCAGGAACATTTCAACCCAATTCTCGTGATGGCAGTTTGCGCGCGGTTTGGTTAAGGGAGTGTTGACGAAAGTCGACCCAAACCGGGCGGGGACGGCAAAACGGGGGCCAGGAGGCAGGATGCTGGTGTTCTGGGAGCAGAGGCTCGCGTTTCTGGCCACGCCGAAGACCGGGTCGACCGCGATCGCCGCCGCGCTCGAATCGCTGGCGGCGGTGTCGATCCAGCGCCCGCCGCTTCTGAAGCACACCACCGTCCACCGCTACCGCCGCTTCATCGGGCCCTATCTGGAGGCGGCATCCAAGGATACCTTCACCCTCGTCGCCCTAATGCGTGAACCGAAGGACTGGCTCGGGTCGTGGTACCGCTTCCGCCAGCGCGAGGAGACCGAGGCGGGGAGGTCGACGCGGGGCATGAGCTTCGATGAGTTCGTGCAAGCCTGGTGCCGGGACCCTCGGCCCGATTTCGCGGATGTGGGCAGCCAGGGCAGGTTCCTGCGCCCGCGGCAGGGGATGGGGGTGGACCGGCTGTTCCGCTACGAGGAGATCGGGAGCTTCGTGCAGTTTCTGGAGGATCGGTTGGGTTGCGAGATCACCCTGCCCCGGCTGAACGTCTCGCCCTCCGGAGCGACGGAGCTGTCGGAGGAGACCGAGGTGCTGCTGCGGGATTTCGCGGCGGAGGACTTCGCCCTGTATGCGGGGCTGGCACGCTAGGCGCGGGCTTGCCGGGTCCGGTTTCCGGGCATGACAGGCGGGAGGAAAGCGGCTACCTTGCGGGCCAAGGGGCGCGCGAGACCCCGTGAGGCATGAAAGGGCGGACAAGATGAGCGAGATGATGACCACGCGGCGCGGGCTGATGCTGGGCGCCGGAGCCTTGGTGCTGGCGGGGTGCAACAACGGGATCGGGTCGAACGGGGCCAGCCAGATCGAGGCGCGGGTCAGCGCGACGCAGGACTATCTCTTCAACCAGTATCCCGGGACGCGGGACCTGGCGTCGCGGGCGGCGGGGGTACTGTACATGCCCCTGATGACCGAGGCGGGGCTGGGCTTCGGCGGGGCCTTCGGGCGGGGCGCGCTGCGCATCCAGGGGGTGACGGTCGACTACTACGCAGCGGCCAAGGGGTCGTTCGGGATCCAGATCGGGGCGCAGCAATATGCCCATGCCCTGTTCTTCATGACCCCCGATGCGCTGGAGAAGTTCCGCCGCTCCTCGGGTTGGGCGGTCAGCGGGGACGTCCGCTATGCGAGCCCGGAGGAAGGCGCCTCGATCGGCAAGGAGTCGACCGAGATCAATGACGTGATCGCGCTGGTCTTCGGGCAGCAGGGGTTGATCGCGGGGGCGACGCTGAGCGGGGTCAAGTATACCCGGATCATTCCCTGAGCTGCCCGCGCGCGGGCGCAGATCGGACCCTTTCCTTTTCAATGCGTTAGGCGTTGGCCTTCAGGATTTCTTAACCTGCGCCCCCTTGCCGACGGGTCCGGTTTCCTGACGTGACGGAAAGCCGCAACGGGAGTACCCTGCGGCTTTAAAGTCATTTTCAGGAAGGGAGTCTTGCGATGGCAGTTCCGTCATCCGTCTTGAAGGGCTCGGTCGGGTTCGGCGGCAAGAACCAGGGCCCCGATGTCCGGCTGGTGCAGTCGATGCTGAATGCGCTTCCCGCGAGCCGGGGCGGGGCGGCCCCGGCGCTGACGGTCGATGGCATCTGCGGCGCGATGACCAACAGCGCGATCAAGCGCTTCCAGGCTGCGAACCAGTGCTATGCCGACAGCCGGATCGACGTGGCCGCCAAGACGGAAAGGACACTTCTCGGCCTGCTGGACCAGTTGGGCAAGCTGGCCGCGGTGCTCGGCGGGGCCGTCGCCACGGCGCCCAAGGCCCCGACCGGGCCGACAACGGCAGGTCCGAATTCGCCGGTCCGGCGGAAGTATGTGCAGACGGCACGGATGCTGGTGCCGCCGTCCGGGCTGACCAGCGGCGGCAGCGGGCCGAAGGGCGCCACCGGCTGCGGCGAGTTTCCGGGGCGGGTCTTCACCAAGCTGCCGGTGATCCCGCCCGGCCAGCCGGGTGCCTTCAAGGTGCATGTGCCGGGTGCGGGGAACATGTACCTGACCTCGCCCACCACCTGGTGGGAGCAGCTGGCGCAGGCGGTGGACAAGCAGTATTCCCCCGCGAAGAAATGCTGGGTGCCCTTCGGCGGCGGCAACCGGCCCCTGCCCGGCGACATCTACCTTCTGTCGCAATACGACAAGCCGGAGCAGTTCCAGCATGTCGGCGTGGTGCTGGACGCCTCGGGCAGCGAATGGAGCACCTGCGACGGTGGCCAGGGGAATGGCTGGCAATCCGGGGCGGTGAAGCGACAGTTTCAGCCGGATGGCGTGATTACCGGAGAGTTTGGAAACAAGGCCCGGTTGAAGGGCTGGGTGGACCTGGACAACCTCTATGCCGTGGCGCAGGCGAGTTTTCCGGCGTTGAGCTAGAGGGCGGGCGGGTCGCGAACAAGTCGGGCTGAAGCCCGACCTACGGTCGCCCCGCGAAGGCGCTTCCTGCGACATTTGCTAGGCGGGCAATCTGCCCGGCTGTCAGGGCGTGAGCACATTGCGCCCTTCGGGGGTCAGGCGACTTTGCCCACTCCTGCCATGTCGCCACGCCCGGCAATCAGCCCAGCGATTGAAATGTCTTCATCGAGTTCCTCCCAATGCAAGCCCATCGGCGAAAGGCTGACGGCCTGGCGCTGGTCAAGGCTGGCGTGGAGAAGGCGCGGGAACCAGGCGAGCGGGACGCCAAGCGTCCGGCCATCCGACAGGAGGATCCACATGCTGTCGTCGTCGAAGGTGACGCGTTCAGGCGAAATGGTCATGCCATGCCCTTTCGATCAACTCTCTTTGATTTCCCACCACGCCCGCCAAGCGACGCAGGGTGCGGGCGTCAAGTCCGACACTTTCGGCGACGCTGACTTCCGGCCGGAGCCAGAACTTCGCTTCGCCCTGCTCTCCCATGACATGGATATGGATCGGTTCACGAGGGTTCCCCTCGTTAGAGTAGAAGAAGAAGCGAAAACCGTCATGACGGAACACCGTTGGCATGGCTAGACGATATGCTTTGCCGCAGGGTCGGGCAACGGTGTTGCAAGCCTTCGATTGAATCCCGTCCTACTTCAACCGCCGGATCAGGCTGGAGGTGTCGTTCCTTCCCCCGCCCATCAGCTGCACGTCCTTGTAGAACTGGTCCACCAGGGCCGTCACCGGCAGGCGGGAGCCGATCTCGTCGGCGGTGGCGAGGCAGATGCCAAGGTCCTTGCGCATCCAGTCGACCGCGAAGCCGAAGTCGAACTGATCGGCGAGCATGGTCTTGTGGCGGTTGGCCATCTGCCACGAACCCGCCGCGCCCTGGCCGATGACCTCGACCACCTTCTCGCCGTCGAGCCCGGCTTTCTGGCCGAAGGCCAGCGCCTCGGACAGGCCCTGCATCAGGCCCGCGATGCAGATCTGGTTCATCATCTTGGCGAGTTGCCCTGCCCCGGAGGGCCCGATCAGGCGGCAGACGCGGGAATAGGCGGCCATCACCGGCTCGACCCTTGCGTAATCCCCCGGATCGCCGCCGCACATGATGGAAAGCTGGCCGTTCTCGGCCCCCGCCTGACCGCCCGAGACCGGCGCGTCGACGAAGGTGAGGCCTGCCGCGGCGGCCTGGGTGGCAAGCTTGCGGGTGATGTTGGCGGAAACCGTGGTGTGATCGACGAAGACCGCGCCGGGGGACATGGCCGAAAACGCGCCGTCGGGGCCGGTGCAGACCTGGCGCAGGTCGTCGTCGTTGCCGACGCAGGCCATCACGAACTCGGCCCCTTTCGCGGCCAGCGCCGGGGTGGCGGCGGCGCTGCCCTTGTGCTTCGCGACCCAGGCCTCGGCCTTGGCGGCGGTGCGGTTGTAGACCGTCACCTCATGCCCCTTGGCGGCCAGATGCCCGGCCATCGGGAAACCCATGACACCCAAGCCAAGAAATGCCACTTTCGCCATATGCGCCCCCTGCGTGTTGCCCTTCATCGGCGCATCGACTAGGAACCGATCCGCCTCCCGCCGTCAAGGACAGGGCCCCATGGACAACCCCAAATGCTGACCGCCTTTCGCTGGCTGATCCGGATCGTCGCCGGGCTGATCGTGCTTGGCCTGATCGCGGCCTGCCTCGCCTATTACATCCTGTCGCGGTCGCTGGTGGACTATGACGAGGATTTCACCGTGCGCGGCATCTCGGCCCCGGTGGAGATCGTGCGGAACAACGACAACGTGCCGCATATCTTCGGCAAGACCGACCGGGACGTGTTCTTCGCGCTGGGGTTCGCCCATGCGCAGGACCGGCTGTGGCAGATGACGATGCTGCGGCGGACGGCGCAGGGGCGGCTGTCGGAAATCTTCGGCCCGGCGACGGTGAAGGTGGACGAGCTGATGCGGCGCTATGACCTGTATGGCCTGGCGCTGCAATCGGTGCAGGCGCAGGATCCCGAGACGCTGGCGGCGCTGGAGGCCTATTCGGCCGGGGTGAACGCCTGGATCGAGGAGGTGAACAAGGGTGCGCGGGGCCGCGGTGCGCCGGAGTTCTTCCTGTTCGAGCCGGAAATCTCGGCCTGGGCCCCGGCGGATTCGATCGCGATCCTGAAGCTGATGGCCCTGCAGCTGTCGAGCGCCTTGCAGACCGAGGTGCTGCGGGCGCGCGTGTCGCTCTTGCTGCCGCCCGCGCGGTTGGCGGACATCCTGCCCGACGATCCGAGCCAGGGGGTGGCGGCGCTGCCGGATTATGCGTCGCTGGTGCCGGGGGTGGTGCCGTCCTCGAAGCCGGTGGAGTTTGCCGAGGGGCCGTTCTCTCCGGTGGCCGATCCGGGGATGGCGGGGGCCTCGAATGCCTGGGCGGCGATGCCGGGGCGGTCGGCGGCAGGGGGCAGCCTTCTGGCCAACGACCCGCATCTGAGTCTGACGGCACCGACGATCTGGTATCTGGCGCGGCTGGAGCTGTCGACGGGGGGGGTGATCGGCGGGACGATCCCCGGCGTGCCGCTGGTGCTGGTCGGGCGCAGCGACAAGCTGGGCTGGGGGCTGACCACGGCCTATGTCGACGATCAGGACGTGGTGATCGAGGCGCTGAACCCGGAAAATTCCGAGGAGTACAAGACGCCGGAAGGCTGGGCGCGGTTTCAGAGCCGCCAGTCGATCATCAAGGTCAAGGATTCCGAGCCGGTGACGCTGACGCTGCGCTGGTCCGAGCACGGGCCGATCCTGCCGGGGGGGCATTACGACCTGGGGTCGATCACGCCGGGGGGGCATGTGGCGGCGATCAGCTGGACGGCGCTGACCGGGGCGGACACGTCGATCAGCGGGGCGATGGCGCTGATGCGGGCCGGGACGGTCGATCAGGCGATAGAGGCGGGGCGGAAGGTGGTGGCCCCGGCGCAGAACGTGATGCTGGCGGACGGCACCGGGATCGCGCTGCAGGTGATGGGGGCGATCCCGGCGCGGGATGCGGGGCATCCGTCGCAGGGGCGGCTGCCCGCGCTGGGGTCGGATCCACGGGTGGGCTTCAAGGGGGTGCAGCCCTATGAGGAGAACCCGAGCTTCCGCGATCCGGCCTCGGGCCTTCTGGGCAACACCAACAACAAGACGGTGGACCGGCCCTTCCCGAACCATGTGAGCTTCGACTGGGGCGACACGCAGCGCATCCAGCGCTGGCTGACGCTGATGAAGGCGCGGGGGGTGCATACGCGGGAAAGCTTCATCGAGGCGCAGCTGGATACGGTCAACCCGACGGCGCGGTCGCTGCTGCCGCTGATCGGGGCGGACCTGTGGTTCACCGGCGAGGCGGCGCCCGAGGGCACGCCGGAACGGCTGCGGCAGCGGGCGCTGGTCCTGCTGGCCGAGTGGAACGGCGAGATGAACGAGCATCTGCCCGAGCCGCTGATCGCCGAGGCCTGGCTCAGGGCGTTGCAGAAGCGGCTGATCCAGGACGAGCTGGGGGCGATGGCGGAGAACTTCACCCATATCTCGCCGGTGTTCATCGAGCGGGTGTATCGCAACGTCGGCGGGGCGAGCGTCTGGTGCGACGTGATCCAGTCGGCGGCGGTGGAAAGCTGCACCGACATCGCCCGGATCGCGCTGGACGAGGCGCTGCTGGAGTTGACCGAGAAATACGGGCCCAACCTGGAAAGCTGGCGCTGGGGCGATGCGCACCAGGCCACGCATGACCATCCGGTGCTGGGGGATGTGCCGATCCTGAAGTATTTCGTCAACATCCGGCAGTCCACCAGCGGCGGGGACGACACGCTGATGCGCGGCGTGACGCGCGGCGAGGGGCCGGAGCCTTATCAGAACGTACATTCGGCGGGATATCGCGGGGTCTATGACTTCGCCGACCCGGATTCCTCGGTCTTCATCATCGCCACGGGGCAATCCGGACACCCCCTGAGCCGCCATTACGACGACCTGGGCGAGTTGTGGCGGCGGGGGGAATATATTCCGATGTCGCTGGATCCCGAGCTTGCCCATGCGGCGGCGGCGGGGGTGATGGTGCTGACGCCGGAGGGGCAGTGATCCGGACCGAACGGCTGTTGTTGCGGCGGGCGCGTTGGGAGGACCTGGACGCCGTGCACCGGCTGCTGTCCGACCCGCGCGTGATGCGCTACTGGTCGCGGCCCGAGCACGAGACACTGGAGGAGACGCGCCACTGGCTGCGGTTCATGGTCGAACCTGCGGCGGACAGCATGGATTTCCTGATCGAGAAGGACGGCGCGGTGATCGGCAAGGCTGGGGCCTGGCAATTGCCGGAGGTCGGGTTCCTGCTGCACCCTGACCATTGGCACCAGGGGCTTGCCTTCGAGGCAATGACGGCGGTGATCGGCCATGTCGAGGCCGAGCACCCTGCCCTGCCTGCCTTGACGGCGGAGGTCGATCCGAGGAACGCGGCCTCGCTGCGGCTGCTGGACCGGCTGGGGTTCCGCGAGACGCATCGGGCGGAGCGGACGCTGCTGTGGAAGGACGAATGGTGCGACAGCATCTATCTGGCGCGACCGCGCGGGGGACCGGCGGTCTGAGCGGGTCGGGACGGTTTTCAGATTGAGCGGCTGGCGCCGCAAGCCTTTGTCTCGCGCTTTTGCGTGAAGAACGCAAAAGCCCTCGGGTATGCGCTCCGCGCGGGGATATTTGCGCCAGTATGAAAGCGCGTCAGAGGCGCCGAGCCTGCGGTCTTTGGATGCCGGAGATGCCTTCGGCGAGGATATTTCGACAAAGATGAAAGGCGGGCTGCGGGCGTCCGGCGTCAGAGGTCGCGGAACCGCTTTTCCTGCCAGGCGGTCCAGCGGACGGAAAGCTGATGGCCGTCTTCGGTTTCCGTTTCCGACTGGACCACGCCTTCCTGATGCAGCCAGGCGCGTTTGCGGCCTTCGCTGAAGCCCAAGGTGAGCACACGCTCGGATTTCTCTTCGTCGAAGGACCGGGAGATGGCGGCGAGCAGGCTGTCGATCCCCTCGCCCGTGATGGCGGAGATCGGGAAGACGTTGGTCCGGGCCTCGGCATTCACCGCAAGGGCGGCGCGGGCGGAGGGGTCGACGAGGTCGAGCTTGTTCCAGACCTCGAACTGCGGGACCGAGGGTTTCACGCCCAGCGAGGCGAGGATTTCGGCCACGTCCTGCGCCTGTTCGGCGCTTTCGGGGTGGGAAATGTCGCGGACATGAAGGATCAGGTCGGCCTCCAGCACTTCCTCCAGCGTGGCACGGAAGGCGGCGACCAGCTGGGTCGGCAGGTCGGAGATGAAGCCCACGGTGTCGGAGGCGATGATCTTGCGCCCGGACGGCAGGACGATGCCGCGCATCGTGGGGTCGAGCGTGGCGAAGAGCATGTCCTTGGCCATGACCTCGGCCCCGGTCATCCGGTTGAAGAGGGTGGACTTGCCGGCGTTGGTGTAGCCGACCAGCGCCACCAGCGGGAAGGGCACCTTGCGGCGGGCGGCGCGGTGCAACTCGCGCGTGCGGACCACCCGGTCGAGCTGGCGTTTCAGGCGGACGACCTGATCGTCGATGGCGCGGCGGTCGCTTTCGATCTGCGTCTCGCCCGGGCCGCCGACGAAGCCGAAGCCGCCACGCTGGCGTTCAAGGTGGGTCCAGGCGCGGACAAGGCGGGTGCGCTGGTAGCTGAGGGCGGCGAGTTCCACCTGCAGCACGCCCTCGTTGGTGCGGGCGCGGTCGGCGAAGATTTCCAGGATCAGCGAGGTGCGGTCGAGAAGCTTGACGCCCCATTCCTTTTCCAGGTTGCGCTGCTGGACCGGGGAGACCGTGCCATCGACGAGAACAAGGTCGATCTCCAGCTCTTCGAAGCGGGTCTTCAGCTCTGCCACCTTGCCGGAGCCGAGGAGCGTGCCGGGATGGACGCGGGCAAGGCGGACGACCTCGGAGCCCTGCACGTCAAGCTCTGGCAGGGCGGCGGCCAGCGCCACGGCTTCGGCGAGGCCATGTTCGGGCAGGCGGCGCGACTTGGCCGATTTCAGCGCCGGGTGCAGGACATAGGCGCGCGTCGCGGCAACGGCGGTGTCGCGCAGCCGCTGCCCTTCACGCGGGGCGAGCAGGTCGTCATCGTCCTGGGGGTCGCGTGAGATCAGTCTTCCCCTTCGTAGAGGCTGATCGGCGCGCCCGGCATGATGGTGGAGATCGCATGCTTGTAGACAAGCTGCGACTGGCCATCGCGGCGCAGGAGCACGCAGAAATTGTCGAACCAGGTGATCACGCCCTGCAGCTTGACGCCGTTGATCAGGAAGATCGTTACCGGAACCTTGGCTTTGCGGACATGGTTGAGAAAGGCGTCCTGCAGGTTTTGCTTGTCAGCGGCCATCTTTGTCGTGCCTTGTTTTTCTAGCGCTTCACTGTCGCGTCATGGTCGTTGTCGGTTGAGCCCTGTCTTACCGCCGTGACGGTTCGCCCGAGTATGAAGGGACGGCGCGGGAGTTTCCAGCGCAAAAATCAGGCTGTTAGACGGGGGGCTTGAGGCGGGCCCGACCAGAGGTCAGCGACGGCTGCGGCCGGGCAGGACCAGGGCGAGGAGCGCCAGGGTTTCCAGCCGCCCGACGACCATCGCGATGCCGAGAATGACCTTCACCGCGCCGGTGAGATCTTCGTAGAGGATGGGCTGTGCCGCGCCGATATCGGCCAGCTGGCCGGTGGTGGTGAGGGTTGCGACGGCAAGGACCAGCGCGGGCTCGAATTCGATCCCGGCAAGCAGCAAAAGCGCCAGCACCGCGGCAATCGAGGTGGCGAAGAGCATGAAGAAGACCCAGGCGAACTGCGCGCCCTCGCGGCGCAGGCGCCGGGCCTCGGCCCCGCCCCTGCCGATGGAGCTGGGATGGATGATCTTTTCCAGCTCGCGCTCGCCATGGCGCAGGAGCGCGTAGACGCGGAGGAGCTTGACGCCCCCGGCGGCGGTGGCGGTGCCGCCGCCGATGATCGCGAGGCCGAGGAGTATCAGGCCATGCGTGCCCACCCCCGACCAGAGCGAGGCGGTCTCCCAGTCGGCGGAGACATAGCCGGTGGTGGTCAGGAACGAGGTCACGGTGAAGAGGATGCCCCAGAAGGCGGGCATGGCATTGCCGGGGGGGGTGGCATCGCTTTGGCCCGCGATGAACCAGTGGCGCAGGAACAGGACCAGTGTCACGGCGAGGATGATGAGCGCGGCGAGGCGAAGCTCGGGGTCCTGCAGGAGGGGGCGGCGGTTCTCGGCCAGGCGGATGCCGGGGAATGCCCTGCGGGTGAGCGCGAAGGCGAAGCAGAGGAACACGAGGACCTCGCCCGGGACACCCGTGCCGGAGGCCTGGAAGGCGCTGCGCCCGGTGATGCCGGAGGTGGAGAGCGTGCCCATCGCATGGATGAGCGCGTCGATGCCGGTCTCGCCGAGGATCAGGAGGCCGCACCAGAGGAGCAGGGTGAGCGATGTATAGGCGGGAAACAGCATCAGCGCGAAGCGGGTCAGGCGCTGGCCGGGATCGGCGGTGCGGGTGATCTGGGCGGTGCCGACCCCGCCGCGGCCGGGGGGGCGGCCGGAGGAAACCTCGGTTCCGCCGAGGTTCAGGGGGGCGAGGATGGCATAGGCGGCCAGAAGGATCAGGAAGCCGCCGAACCAGCCCACGGTCGCGCGCCAGAGGTGGACGGCATCGGCGAGCCGCTCGGGCGCATAGGTGCTGGCGCCGGTGGTGGTCAGCGCCGAGACCATCTCGAACCAGGCGTTGGTGAGCGTGGTGTCGGGCAGCGCGTCGGCCAGCGGCAGGGCCAGCGCGAAGGGCAGAACGGCATAGGCGAGGACGAGGGCGGCGAGGTGGCTGCGGGCCGGGTCGCGGGGGGTGTAGGCGGCGGTGGCGATGCCGAGCATCACGGTGAGGACCAGCAGGATCAGCGCGGAATAGAAGAAATCGCGGGCGTGTCCGTGGTCGTTCGCGCCGAGCGCATAAAGCGCGGGAACCAGCGCGATCGCGCCGGAGAGGCCCAGGAGGACGACCAGAAGCGGCAGTTCGGCAAGCCGCGCCAGCATCAGAAGAAGTCGATCGAGACCTGCAGGAGGCGTTCGACCTCCGGCACGTCCTTGGCCATGGCGAAGAGCGCGATGACATCGCCCGGCTCGATCCGCAGGTCGCCGGTGGGCTTCATGACCTTCTCGCCCTTCATCACCGCGCCGACGAGAACACCTTCGGGAAATTCGATGTCGCGCACGAGGCGCCCGGCAAGGGGCGAGGTGGAGAGGACCTGCGCCTCGATCATCTCGGCCTCGGCGTCGCCGATGGAATAGACCGCGCGGACCCGGCCATGGCGGATGTGGCGCAGGATCGAGGAAACGGTGGTGGCGCGCGGGTTGATATAGGCGTCGATGTCGAGGGGGGCCATCAGCGGCGCCAGCGTGGGGTCGTTGACCAGCGCGATGGTCATCGGGCAGCCGGCCTGCTTGGCGCGGACGGCGACGAGGAGGTTGGTCTTGTCGTCGTCGGTGACGGCGAGGATGGCGTCGGCGCGGTCGACCGAGGCCTCCATCAGAAGGTCGCTGTCCATGCCGTCGCCGTTCAGGACGATGGTACGCTCCAGCGCGTCGGCCGCGACTTCGGCGGTGGCGCGGTGCTTCTCGATGATCTTGGCGCGGATCCGGTCGGTGCGGGCTTCCAGTGCGCGGGCCACCGCAAGGCCGACATTGCCGCCGCCGACGATCACCACGCGTTCCTGCTTCCTGGTCTTCTTGCCGAAGATTTCCAGGGCGCGGTTGATGTCCTCGAAATGGGTGAAGACGTAGATCTGGTCGTCGGCGAGAAGCTGGTCGCCGGGATCGGGGGCGAAGAGCCGATCCTCGCGCCTGATGCCCACCACGATGGCGCGGAGGGTGGAAAAAAGCTCGTTCAGCTGGCGCAGCGGCGTGTTCAGGACCGGGCAATCCTCGTCGAGCTGGATGCCGAGAAGCTGCGCCCTGCCCCCCATGAAGCTTTCGGTGTCGAAACTGGCGGGGGCGGCAAGGCGTTGCAGCGCGGCCTCGGCGACCTCGCGCTCGGGCGAGATCACCACGTCGATGGCGAGCCCATCCTGGTTCGTCAGGTTGCCGTAGAGCGGATCGAGGTAGTTCTGCGCCCGGATGCGGGCGATCTTGCGGGTGATGTTGAAGACGGTATGGGCCACCTGGCAGGTGACCATGTTCACCTCGTCGGAATGGGTGGCGGCGATCAGCATGTCGGCATCGCGCGCGCCCGCCTTGGCCAGCACGTCGGGATGGCTAGCGAAGCCGACGACGCCCTGCACGTCCAGCGTGTCGGTGGCGCGGCGGACGAGGTCGGCGTTCACATCGACAAGGGTGACGTCGTTCTTCTCGCCGGAGAGGTGCCGGGCGATCTGCCAGCCGACCTGACCCGCCCCGCAGATGATGACTTTCATCGGTGCCCCCGCGCTCCGCCGTCAGCGCCTGAATGTCAGATCGGCGTGAGGGGGTCAATGTTCCGGCCTGCGGGAACCACTGGGGGTTGTATGGTCGAAGCGTGCGGCTGCGAGAAGGCCGCAGCGCTGTTGCAAAAAAGCGATTCATTGCACATCTAGCAACTGTGTCATCTACCGGGCTGGGTCTGCCACGGGACGCCTGTTTTGAGGATGGCGTTTGCGATTGTGACCAGCCTGCGGGCGATAGCGACGATGACCAACTTGTGGGGTTTGCCGCGTATT
>Ga0209793_1001499_pt1 | contig 14692 bp, 11 predicted proteins | sample EBPBio122009_DNA_FD_185863 | JGI IMG/M metagenome (GOLD analysis project Ga0209793, IMG submission 185863) | Wastewater treatment Type I Accumulibacter community from EBPR Bioreactor in Madison, WI, USA - Reactor 1_2/2/2009_ DNA (SPAdes) (version 2) | ecosystem: Engineered > Bioreactor > EBPR >... | reverse complement strand
GCGACTCCAGGGCGTCGGCCACCTCGGCCGCGCCGACCGCGCCGCTGCGCAGCACCACCTCTGCGGTGTCGAGTTGCCGGGCACGGATCAGCTCCCGGGTGGCCGCCACCGAGCGGACGCTGCCGCGGGCGACCACCAGCACCCGGGTGGCCAGCCGCAACGCCTCGCCGGCGGCCGCGGCGAAGGTACGGCCCACGTCGAGCACCACCAGCCGGTGGGCCCTGCGTAGCGATCCGAGGATCGCCGCGAGCGGATCCCGGGCCAGATCGATCGCCGGCCCGCGGGACATCGAGACCAGCGAGACCCCGTCCACCACCGGCAGATAGGCACGCAGGTCGCCGACATAGCCATCGGCACCGCTCAACCTCGGCCATCGCCAGCCCTCGGCCTGCTCGGCACCGAGCAGCAGGTCGATGCCCCCGCCGATCGGATCGACGTCCACCAGCGCGGCTGCCCGATCCCGCCGGGCCGACAGGCAGGCCAGGGTGGTCGCCAGGGTGGACGCGCCGGCGCCGCCGGAGCCGCCGATGACCGCGATCACCGGGGTGCGTACCGCTCCCGGACCGCCCCCGCCCAGCACCACGCCGAGCCAGGCCCGGCCTGCCGGAAGGCCGATCACTCGTGCGCCGAGCGGCGCCGACCAGGCGGCCAGCAGGGCTTCGTCCGATCCGGCCAGATAGACGCCGTCGCGGCGCGGCAGTGCCCGGCCGGCGACCTCCGCGGCGAACTCGTCGGCGATGAAGACCGCTCCCGCCTCCCGCCAGTGCTCGGTCAGTTCGCCGACGCTTCCCACCGTCCGGGCCGTCAGCTCCTGCGCGGCTGCCGCGGCCAGCACGGCATCCTGGGTCTCGCCGGGCGCGGCGACGACCAGCACATCGGGGTGTTCCACGACCAGAAGCCTTGTCGGCCCGGCCGGCCCCACGCCGCCGAGTTGGCCGCCCTGTGGAAAACTCGCGTCCTCCACAGGGCGGCGCCTGCCTCACGGCCACTCCTGGTCCGCGTAGCATGCCCCCATGGCCGCCTTCGCCACCGCCTTTCCGCCCTCCGCGGTGGAATGGCTGACGGCCGCGGAGGCCACCGCGGTGCTGTCGGTGGGCTCGGCGTCGCTCAGCCTCGCGCGCCGGCTGAGCCCCCGGGCGTCCCGATTCGCCGTCGTCGACAGGACGGCCGAGCAACTGGTCGCAGCGGTCGAGCAGCAGCCCGGATTGGTGGCGATCGTCGCGGCACCAGACGCGATCCCGTTCGCACCCTGCCGATTCGACCACGTGGTGGTCGTCGACACCCTGCACCGGCTGCCGCCTCGGCTGGCGCTGGCCGAGTTCGCCCGGGTGTTGCGGCCGGAAGGCCGGTTGACCGTGGTGCACACGGCCCGCGACGACTCGGTGCCCTGGGTACGACGGCTGGCGGGAGTCGTCCGCCGGGTCGATCCCACGGCGATGGCCGACGGCAAGCTGGCCGCAACCGCGACCGCGCTGCACGACAATCCCTACTTCCCGATGCTGACTCGCCGGGAGTTCCGGCGCTGGGTGCCTGCCTTCCGGGCGGATCTGCTGACGATGGTACGTCAGCTGGACGGATTCGCCGACGTGGAACCGGCCGTCGCCGAGCAGGTGCTTTCGGAGGTTGGTGACCTCTACGATGCGATCGCCCGCGTGCCGGACCCGCTGCTGCTGCCGTATACGGTCACCTGCTGGCAGGGCGGCGTCGACCACACCGAACTGACGGCACCGCTGGAGACCGACGACGCCGGGCTGCGCATCCGGCTCTGAGCCCTCACCGCTCGCGCGCCGAGGGCGCCCCCGTCACAGGATCGGAAGGGTGTTGCGGAGCTCCCATTCCGAGACGTGGCCGCGGTAGGACTGGTATTCGGCCTTCTTGTTACGCAGGAAGAAGTCGAAGACGTGCTCGCCGAGGGTCTCGGCGACCAGTTCGGAGTTCTCCATCAGGTCGATGGCGTTGCCCAGGCTGCCCGGCAGCCGCGAGATGCCCAGCGCGTGACGCTGCTTATCGGTGAGCGCCCAGACATCGTCCTCGGCGCCCTCGGGCAGTTCGTACTCGCCCTCGATCCCGGCCAGGCCGGCCGCCAGCACCATGGCGTAGGCCAGGTAGGGGTTGGCAGCGGAATCGATCGAGCGCAACTCGATCCGGGCCGAGGCGCCCTTGTTGGGCTTGTACATCGGCACCCGGACCAGCGCCGAGCGATTGTTCTGACCCCAGCAGATGTAGCTGGGTGCCTCCGCGCCCGCGATCAGTCGCTTGTAGGAATTCACCCACGGGTTGGTCACCGCGGTGATCTCGCCAGCGTGCCGCAGCAGGCCGGCGATGAACTGGCGTCCGATCTTCGACAGGTTGTACTCGGCGCTGGCGTCGTAGAAGGCGTTGGTGTCGCCCTCGAACAGCGAGACGTGGGTGTGCATGCCCGAACCGGGATGGTTCTCCAGCGGCTTGGGCATGAACGAGGCGAACATGTTCTGCAGTACCGCGGTCTCCTTGATCACGACCCGGAAGGTCATGATGTTGTCGGCCATGGTGAGCGCGTCGGCGTAGCGCAGGTCGATCTCCTGCTGGCCCGGGCCGCCCTCGTGGTGGCTGAACTCCACCGAGATGCCCATCTGCTCCAGCACGGTGATCGCCTCGCGCCGGAAATCGGCGGCCGGCGAAGTGGTGGTGTGATCGAAGTACCCGCTGGTGTCGGCCGGAATCGGTGCCTGACCGGGCACCAGCGGCTGCTTGAACAGGTAGAACTCGATCTCGGGGTGCGTGTAGTAGGTGAAGCCCATGTCCGAGGCCTTGCGCAGCGCCCGCTTGAGCACGTAGCGAGGGTCGGCGAAGGACGGCGAGCCGTCGGGCAGCCGGATGTCGCAGAACATCCGAGCGGTGCCCTGGGTGGCGCCCCGCCACGGCAGCAGCTGGAAGGTGGACGGATCGGGATGCGCAACCATGTCCGACTCGAAGACCCGTGCGAAGCCCTGAATGGCGGAGCCGTCGAAGCCGATCCCCTCGGTGAACGCGCCTTCGAGCTCTGCGGGAGCGATCGCGACCGACTTCAGGAACCCCAGGACATCGGTGAACCAGAGCCGGACGAACCGGACGTCCCGCTCCTCCATGGTGCGAAGCACGAACTCGGTCTGCTTATCCATGGACCAAGTCTGCCGCCCGGAATGTTTCAGGCGGGTTACGGCTGCCCGGTTCTCTCGGCCCGGAACGATCCCTGAGCCTGTCGAAGGGTCACCGACCACCCTTCTCCCTCCGCACGAACCGGGCAGTAGAAGGCCGGCGAGGGGATAGTGCGGGCACCGGGCTGGTTTGCCCGGTTTCTGCTGGAGGCGGACCCGATCCGGGTCAGGCCCAGGGCGGACGGGGCTGGATCCTCCGGCTTGACCCGGGAGGCTAGGAGCGGAACGGCCCCCAGCCCGACTCGCCGTCCTCGTCCTCGTCGGGGTCGTTGAAGCGTGGGTCGGTCTCCCACTCCTCGTTGCGCTCGGCGGCCTTCTCGATCGCGTGCGCGGCGTCCTCGGCGGTGGGGTACGGGCCGAGCCGGGTGGCGCTCCGGCAGCCTTCGTAGGGCTCCACGGCGTGGTGGTCGAGGCAGTAGTACCAACCGTCGGACATCGGGCACCTCCGCGTGTAGTTCCTTGCAGTGTCACTATCACCGCCAGAGCAAGCTCAATCAAGCCCTTTCCCATCACTCCACGCCGTCCGGATCCCCGGTCGTGCGGCACCAGAGCGGTCGGACCAAGCCGGAGTTCCTAGCGACGCCGCGAAGCAAATGCCACGTCGAAGATGACGGCGAGGATGATGATCGCTCCCTTGAAAGCACCCTGCCAATAGGACGACACACCCATCAGGACGAGTCCACTGGAAAGCGAGGTGAGGATCAGCACCCCGAGAATTGTCCGTGGGATCGATCCGAACCCACCGCTCAGTCGCGTCCCACCAATGATCACTGCAGCAATGGCATCCAGCTCGGCGCCGGGCAGCGCTACCGGAGACGCGATCTGAAGTCTGGCAGTCAGGATGATGCCCCCGATGGCCGCGGCGAGGCCGCACACCAGGTACGCCAGCGCAGTGACCCGCTTGACCCTCACGCCGGACACCCTCGCAGCACTGGGGTTCCCTCCCACCGCGTAGAGATGGCGGCCGAACTTGGTGTGGGCCAACAGCAGGTGGCCGGCTATCGCGACAATGACGAACCACCAGACCACCGAAGATATGCCGAGGAACTCTGCCTTGGCCATGTTCAGAATCCAGTCGGGCAACTGGCTGATGGCGTTGCCATTGTTCAAAAGAAGAACGACGGAACCAAGGATCGTGTACATACCGAGCGTAACGACAAACGGGTTCACCTTCGTCTGCGATATCAACACACCATTGGTGAGTCCGATCAGCATCCCCGTTGCGACCGCGCCAAGCAACGCCACCACCGGACCGAGACCTACCAGAAGTGCCAGGACCATCGATACGGCGACGGCGTTCCGCGCGACCGAAAGATCGAATCCACCAGTGATGATGACTATCGTCTGACCCACTGCAAGGATGCCGAGGACAGCGGCGCTGATAGCGATGTTACGAAGATTCGGCAACGACAGGAATTCCGGGCGGACGGCTGCGAAGATGAGCAGCAGGACGGCGAAGAACAGCATGAGGCCGTTCTTCTGCATCAGCCTCAAGAACGCCGAACTCGCGCCGCCACTCTTCGCTTTCCCCTCGGCAAGCGACGGATCCACACTCACAGTCATTATTCAGAACTCCTTTGAACGTCAATTCCGCGCCGGTCCTCCCGAATCCTCAGCACGGTCTCCTCAGTGGCATCTTCAGCGGCCAGTTCGGCAAGGACTCGACCATCGGCGAAGACGAGTACCCGGTGGCTCATGGCACGAAGTTCGGCATTGTCCGTGGTGGACAGGATCACGGACATGCCAGCCTTCGCCAGCTCGGCGATCCGGTCGTAGATCTGACGCCGCGAGCCCACGTCCACCCCGGCGGTCGGATCGTCAAGAATGAGGACGTTGGGATTCATTCCGGCAGACCTCGCCATCAGCGCCTTCTGCTGATTCCCTCCGCTGAGCGACGTGATGAGCGCGTCGGGGCTTGCCGCCTTCACGGCGAACTCGGTCATGAGTAGCGAGCCCGCGCGCTTCTCGGCCCGTTTCGAAATGAACCCGATCCTGGCCATGGACGCGGCGACCTGCGCGGTGATGTTTCGCCAAACCGACAATTCTGGAAAAACTCCGTCGGTCTTCCGGTCACCCGAAACGTAGGCAACCCCCGCGGCCAGCGCGAGGTCCGGTCGCCCGGTAGGGATGTGCCTGCCGCCCATGGCAACCCTCCCCGCTGCCGGCTCTATGCCGGCGAGAGCACGCGCGAGTTTCCGCTGTCCGGCACCGATAGCTCCGGTGAGCCCCAGTACCTCGCCTTTGCGCACACTGAAACTGACCGGTGCCAGGCCCGTACTGCTCAGTGACTCCACCAGCAGCGCCTCGTCGTCGCGTGGCGGAGCCAATTCTGGGAACTGCTCCTCCAGTCGGCGACCGACCAACAGAGGGATGATCTCGTCCGGAACGGAATGCTCCTTGTCCAATTCTCCGACGACCGCACCGTCGCGGAGGATGACCGAGCGATCACAGATGATGGGGATCTCGTCAAGACGATGCGAAACGTAGAGCACCGGTACACCCTTGGCCTTGACCTGGCCGATCGCGGTGAAGAGTTCCTCAACTTCACGAGCCGCCAACGCAGCGGTTGGCTCATCGAAGATGATCAGTTTCGCCGCGTCGTGGACTGCCCGGACGATCTCGACCCGCTGCCGCTCGGCGACACTCAGCGTGCCCGCGAGAGCGGCGAGTGGCAGATCTATGCCGACGTTCTCCATGATCTGCTGCGCGACTCGCCGGGTATCGCTCTTGCGAAGCCAGAACGGTAGGCCCGGAGTTCCCGGTTCGACACCCAACACGAGGTTCTCGGCAACCGTGAGGTTCTCCAGCAGCCCGCTTTCCTGGTGAACGGTCGCGATGCCGAGCTTGGATGCTTCGGCTGGCTCATGGATGAAGTCATGTGGCTCGCCGTCAATGCAGAGCTCACCGGAGTCGGGACGATAGACACCGCTGAGCACGTTGATGAGAGTGGACTTTCCCGCGCCGTTCTCGCCGAGCAGCCCCACAACCTCCCCCGCGGCCAGAGACAGCCCGACGCCCCGAAGCGCACGGACGCCGCCAAATCTCTTGTGCAACCCACGGACCTCCAAGACAGGGGCCGCGGGGGAGGCTGGGGAACTCATTCGATCACCAGGTTCCCTCGAACTGGCTCGCGTTCTCCTTGGTCACGATCGAGGTCTCAACGACGACAGTCGGACGCTCTCCACCGGTGGCAACGGTGACCTGATCGCCCTGCCCGCGAATGATCTGGACGAGAGTCTCGACGGCCTTGGCTGCATCCTCGGACGCACTGTGGAACACGGTCCCGTACAGCAGGCCTTTCTGAACCGCCTCGATACCGTTCACCGACCCGCCCAGGCCGATCACCAGGATGCCATCCCGCTTCTGCTCACTCAGGACGTTCTGAGCGGCGACAGCGGTGTAGTCGTCCTGAGTCACCATGACATCAATCTTGTCGTGAGCCTGGAGGATGGTCTGGGTGACTTCCACAGCCTTCGCCGGATCGAAGTTGTTCGTCTGCTTGTCGATGATCTGGATGTTGGACTGGCCTTCGATGGCCTTGGTCAACCCTTCGGTCCGCTGAATCTGCGGAGAGGAGCCAAGAGTTGCCTCCTGCAGCACGACCAGACACGGGTCCTTGCCCTCACAGGCCTGAATCAGGAGTTGCCCCTGCTGCTCGCCCATGATCACGTCGTTGAACCCGACGTGCACCTGCGGGTTCGCGCCACCGACTCCACCGTAGGTGCCGCTCAGCAGCCGGTTGCCGGTGATCAGCGGGATCCCGGCCTCCGTGGCGGCCTGCGCCGATTGAAGGTTGGCGTCGGGATCGACCGATGCGATGCTGATTCCGGCGACCCCCGAAACAATCATCGTGCTGATCTGCTCGTTCATGGTGTTGGCGTCGTTCTTCGCGTCGGTCACGGTGATCTCGACGCCCAGTTCCTTTGCCTTGGCTTCCGCACCATTCTTGTACGACGCCCAGTACATCTGGCTGCCTTCGGGCAATGCGACGCCGATCTTGATGGACTCTGCGCCGGGCGAGCCACTCGAGGCCGGTGGCGCGGCGGGGGCGCAGCCCGCCGTGACCGACGCCACAAGCACCGCAGCAAGCAAGCCGCATGTTTTGAACACGCCTGATCGGAGCGTTAGGGACATAATCTCTTCCTTTCGACCTACAACAAATGAACAGTTATCCGGATTCAGCTATGTATCTATTTTCAAGTGCAAGAAATCTCTGTGCTTCACCCAGCATGGAATGACCGGTCTTGCACCAATCACTCACCACTCGACCCGATTTGAAAGGGCCAGTGGCGCAAACTTGCTTCTGGCTCGGCGAGCCTGCCTAGGTACCCGGCCGATCCGGACGCACCGCCGCGCGATGTCCGCCTCCCGGACGTTCTCGCCAGCCTTCATGGGCAGCAAGCTCGGCGGACAGGCCGGCAGCAGCCGCCACCACCTGTTCTGCCAGTTCCTCCAAAACCTCATCTCGCAGCCTCAGACGCGGGCCGTCGATACCGATGCAACCCACCGGGTTGTCGGCTCCCGCGAACACCGGCGCAGAGATGCACCTCACTCCCCCGTGATTCTCCTCGTCATCAAGCGCCCAACCTCGTTCTCGGATCTCGTTGAGGTGGGCGATCAGCACTTCGCGGTTGACCAGGGTCCGGTTCGTTCGCGCGGGCAGATCCAGTGGCACCTCGGCCATCCCGAAAGCCAGGAGAGCCTTCCCCGCGGACGTGCAATGGAGCGGAACGGACCGTCCTTTGGTTGCCACCACACGGAGGGCTTTCCAGGTTTCGAACGCATCGACCACCAGAGCGGACTCACCCATGGGCACCGCGGCGTGTGCGCACTCCTCGGTCTGGCCGACCAGCCTCTGCAGGAAGGGGGCAGCCGCTTCCCGAAATGCCTGTTGCCCGGCAGAGAGCACCCTCCGGTACCGAAGTGCGGGACCGAGCCGAAACCCACGCTTGGCATTCGGATTGGGCACCGCGTAGCCACATTCGACCAGTTCCTGCAGCAAACGAGAGGCAGTGGACTTGTGGACACCCAACTCCAGCGCAGCCTGCTGCACCGAGAGGCCGGCGCGCTGCCGGACCGGATCGAACTCGACCTCCATCAGCAGATCGACGATCTTCAGCCCTCTGGTCAAAGCACTGCGCTCGACGCTCACAGGCACGTCGTGAACAACCTGAGCCTGATCGCCCTCTTCCTCCATGATGCGTCCTCCTTGGCGCGTCGTCCGAGTCCCAGCCTCTTTCCCAAGCCTTGCCTGAGTCCCTTGTCGCCAGCAACCACTATCGTCACGAATGTTGCGTGCAAGACAACATTCGTAGATCCGCTCTTCCTGTCTCGCGCTGTGCGCAACAAAGTGCCCTCGATGGGCAACCTCGTGCACCGTTGATGCGATGACACATGCTGTTTCGCCAGCGGCGATGACGTTCACTGCTAGGGCGCAGGAAGGATGACATCCCGGACGAAGGACTCGATATCGGCCGTCGCGCCAAGGAACTGTCGCAAGGTCCGGCGAGTCAGGCCGAAGTCGAGAAACTCCTCAGGTTGCAGGCCATCAGGGTCGAAGGCCTTGGCGAAGTCCGGCACGTCATACAGCCGCTCGATGATCGCCCGGTCCACCGGGACGTCCATACGAGCCGGCAACTCGACGTAGTTGCCGTTCACAAGTTGGAGCCATTCGAACGGCGGCGACACCACCAAGTCTCCGCCGACCACTTCGGTGAGGAGCAGTTCGTTCCTGAATGCCGCCGACAGCAATCTGGTACGCCAACTACGCTCCTGGTAGATCTCGTAGGCACGCTTCACCACAGCAGTGCCAGACCACTCCAGGTAACCCGGGGGCAACAGTTTTCGGGCTTCCAGGGCGCGGAGCTTTATCCAATCCTCCAAACGGCCTCCCATGATCGTGCAGACGGGTCCCATCTGGTCGACCGGGTCCCCTGCTGTCTCCCGTCGCACCAGTCCCCGCTCGATCGCCTCCGCGACCGCGACGGCCTGCGAGACAGTGAACGAGACCGTCGCGTTGACACTGACGCCTAGTCTGGTTGCCTCTTCGATCGCTGCCAGGCCCGTTTCGATAGCGGGTATCTTCACGATGATGTTGGGCGCGAGCTGGCTGAACTCAACCGCTTGCCGTGTCATCGCTTCGGCATCCCGGTAGTGCCGGGGGTCAACCTGAATCGACAGACGACCGTTCCGACCGTTGCTCGCCTGGAACGCGGGGCGCAGGAGTTCCGCCGATGTCGCAGAAAGTTCGGCAACTGCCTGCCAGCCGATCTCCGACTCCGACCAGGCCGGATGCTGGAGCGCAATCTCGCTGATTCGGCACCGCCAGTACGTTGGGTCCGCCTTCATCGCCGTCAGCGCGATCACCGGGTTACAGGTCGCGCCGACTGCGCCCCAGGAGACTGCCTGGGAAAGCTGCTCCGGGTCGGCAGAGTCATTCCACAGCGCGGTCTGTGGGAATCGCGCAGTCATGACCCCCAGCGGGGTCTCAGTGGCGTTCATCTCACTCCTCTCGTTCGATTCGGTTCAGCTCTTGGAGCGAGCAGCAAAGTGGTAGGAAGCGTCCCCAGCCCGCTGCGCGGAGTCCGGCCAGCGCTGAGTGACGGTCTTGAGGCGGGTGTAGAACCGCAGACCATCCGCGCCGTACATGTTCACGTCCCCTATCACGGACCCCTTCCACCCACCGAAAGAATGGGCTGCGATAGGCACCGGGATGGGGACATTGATGCCTACCATGCCCACCTCGATCTCCATCTGGTACCGACGGGCCGCGAACCCGGAACTCGTGAAGATCGCAGTCCCGTTTCCGTAAGGATTCGCGTTCACGATGCTGATGGCTTCATCCAGATCCGAGAATCTGATGATCTCCAGTACCGGGGCAAACACCTCTTCCCGGTGGATCTCCATGGCGGGATGGACTCGATCCAGGATGGTGGGTCCTACGAAATAGCCATCCTCATGGCCGTCAATGACAAGCGTGCGGCCATCGACCAGAGTCTCGGCTCCTTCCGAGACCGCAGTACCGATGAGGTGGCGAACCCGCTCCAGGCTCGCACGGCTGATCAGAGGACCAAGATCCACGCCTTCAGCCCGGCCCGGCCCGACCTTGATCTTCGTGGCCTGGTTGACCAGTTCGGCAATGACCTCATCGGCGATGTCCTCGTGCAGAAGCGCAACCGGCAGCGCCATGCACCGCTGGCCGGCCGCTCCGAACGCGGCCGCTGCGATCGACTTGGCAGCGAAACCCAGGTCCGCATCCGGCAGAACGACACCGTAGTTCTTCGCACTGCCGAAAGCCTGGACGCGTTTGCCGCTGGCACTTGCGGAGGCATGGACCGCCTGCGCAACACCTGTGGATCCGACGAACGACACTGCGCTCACCGCGGGATGGGTGATGAGCGCCTGGGCGAGGCTGCTTCCGCCGTGAAGGACCTGGAACACCCCGGCCGGCAACCCCGCCTCGGCCCACAGTTCCGCCAGGATCAGGCTGGCCGACGGATCGCGTTTGGCCGGCTTGAGGATAAAACTGTTCCCCGTGGCGATGGCCATCGCACTCATCCATAGCGGAATCATCACCGGGAAGTTGAAGGGTGTGATCCCCAGAACCACACCGATCGGTTGGCGATGAGTGAACACATCGAGCCCGCGTGCGGCCTGCATCGAGACCTCGCTGACCTGGCGAGCGGCGCCACAAGCGAGTTCAACGACCTCGAGACCGCGATCCACCTCGCCCATGGCGTCGGCGAGCACCTTGCCCTGCTCGCCGGTGATGGCTTCCGCCAACCGTGAGCGAGCACCAATCAGCTTCTCGCGGAAAGAGAAGAGCACACTGGAGCGGGTGCTTGCTGGCGCGGTGGCCCAGGTGGAAGCACCGGTCTGCGCCCAATCGATGGCCGTTTCCACTTCCTCGGCCGTTGCGGCCGGCGCATACTTCAGGATCTCTCCCGTAGCCGGGTCGTGTATCGGCGTGGTGGACGAGCCTGACGGCGCAGCGTGCTGTCCACCGATCCAATGGTTGAGCGTGGTCATGATTCTTCCTGATCGAGTAGTCGGATGACGAGGTCGCGCGTCCGCGTGCGGATGCACCGAGATCACGGGAGCGTGATCGTCGGCTCTACCCCGAGCCAGCGTTGGGCCTTCTTCTCGCGCTCATACGTCACGCGCGCCTCCTGGACAGCGGGAGACTCCGAGACCTCAGCGGTCGCCATGTCCCACCAGCAAGTTGCGTATCCTCCAACCCGGACATCCCAGTCAGTTTCGACCACGATGGCGCAGCTGGTGGACTCCCGACGCGCTGCGTCCAGTGCGCTGGCGAACTCGTTCAGCGTGCCCACGCTGAATGTCCGGGCTCCCAGCCCTTCGCAGATCTTCGCCAAATCATGGTGCATGGTCTGTCCGCTGTACTTGCCGTCCCCACCACGCTTGACGTAATGACAGCCATATCCTTCACAGCCCACTTGCTCCGACACATTTCCGACGCTGGAGTAACCGTGATTATCTATCAGGATCAGAATGATCTTGACGCCCTCAGCCACCGCTGTAGCCAGCTCGCTGTTCATCATCAAGAAGGAGGCATCACCGCTCATCACATAGACTTCGCGGGACGGATCGGCCATCTTCGCACCGATGCCGCCGGCGATCTCATAGCCCATGACGGAGTAGCCGTACTCCACCTGATAGGACAGCGAATCCGTGGAGCGCCACAGTTTCAGAAGGTCTCCGGGAAGTGATCCGGCCGACGTCACGACGACATCGCGTGGATCCGCAGTACGGACGACCGCCCCAATAAGCTGTGCCTGGGTCGGCAGAGTGCCGATGTTGGTGTCAAAGAGACGATCCACCTCTTTTCGCCACCAGGAGCGATGCTCGGAGATCTCATCACGGTATCCATCGGATGTGCGATAGCTGCCGACTTCGGCACTCAGTTCAGGGATCGTCACCTTTGCATCACCTGTGAGCGCGATAGCGCCGTGCTTGTAGGCGTCCATCTCGAACACGTTGATATGGACGAACTTGACGTCGGGATTCTGGAACGCGGTCTTGGAGGCTGTCGCGAAGTCTGTGAAGCGAGAGCCGATCCCAATCACCAGATCCGCCTTCTCGGCGCAGACATTGGCCCCGCGCGAGCCTGCGACTCCGGCGCCCCCCAGGCTCAGCGAATGGTCATCGTTGATCGAGCCCTTGCCCGCGTGCGTCTCCGCGACCGGGATGCCGTGGGTCTCGGCGAACGCGGTGAGCTCAGCCTCGGCGCCGGAGTAACGCACCCCACCGCCACAGACGATCAGTGGCCGCTTCGCCTGCCGGATCAGATCGGCGGCCGTCCTGATGGCATCGCTATCGGCTCGATTGCGCTCGATCCGCCAGACCCGCGGCTCGAAGAACTGCTCGGGGTAGTCATAGGCGAATGTCCCGACGTCCTGATGCATCGCTAAGAAGGCCGCACCGGTATCGGCCGGCGAAGTGAGGGTACGCATGACCTCCGGGAGAGCCGTGATCAGCTGCTCAGGGCGGACGACCCGATCCCAATAACGCACGACTGGTCGAAAGGTGTCGTTGGCCGTGGTCTCAAGTGATTTCTCCGATTCCACTTGCTGCAGCACTGGCCCCTGCACTCGTTCCGCGAAGCTGTCGCCGCTGATGAGCAGCACCGGAATCCGGTCAACAGTGGCGGTCGCGGCGCCGGTAACCATGTTGGTCGCCCCCGGCCCGATCGAAGTGAGACAGGCGAATGCCTGCATGCGATTCTTCATCTTGCTGTACCCAATGGCGGCATGAACCATTCCCTGCTCATTACGACACATGTAGTAGGGGAAGTCGTCCTCATACTGCTGGATCGCCTGTGCCACTCCGCCGATATTGCCGTGACCAAAGATCCCCCAGATTCCAGGGAAGAACCTTTCCGTGACTCCATCGCGGGTCACATACTGGTTCATGAGGTAACGAATTAAGGCCTGTCCTGCGGTAAGGCGTACCGTATTCACCTTCGGTCCTTCCAGGTTCGCTGCTTCAAGCGTGGGGCGCTTGATATTCAACTGGTTGACCTCGCGGCCGAACACAGTTCTTCTGATTGTTTTCGCTATTGACGGGTCCCAAGCTTCCGCTCGCCCTCGAACGATCGTGCATGTCGTGCATGCAACTTTCGCGGACGTACTGAGCAATATCAAGACACCTGCGGCCGGTAGTTGCACTGGCCGCAACAATGCGCTAATCCACGATGTGCGATCGTCGAATCCAGTCGCACCCACCTTGTTCACGAAGGAGGAAGTTGTGGCACGAGCCGCGTTGGAGGCTGCGCCCAAACCGGATTTGCACGCCCACGGCCCATGAATCATGGCGGCGGCAAGCGCCTTACCTCAGATAGTTGCATGGAACGCAACATCGAGATCCTCGCCGGGCGCTTTCCCACCGGAACTGTGTAGCTTGCCGATGTGAGCACACAACCGATGGTGATTCATCCGCAACGTGACGAACACGTATGGGTGGACATCACTCCGGAGTCCGCGGGCTGGTCATACGTGGGTCTACGCGTTGTCCAACTGGAGCCGGGCGCGACGCACGGATTCGATCTGGGCGACTTCGAGGCAATCCTCCTGCCTCTACGGGGGCGGGCGACCGTCTCCTGGAGCCACGCTGGCGAGGCGGCCGACCAAGGGCTGGAGGGTCGTCTCGACGTGTTCTCCGGTGTCACCGATTTTCAGTACCTTCCGCCGAGAACGAGCACCGTCATCCAGGCCGAACAGCCCGTATTGCTGGCAATCTGCGCCGCCGAGGCAAGCACGGTGCAGTGCCCACCACCCTCCTACTACCCAGCGGCGGTTGCCGAGTCCTCCGTCCGCGGCGCAGGCAGTTGTTCGCGTCAGATCACCAACTACGCCCTCAACACCAGGGCGTCGACCGGTCGCCTGTTGGTCTGTGAAGCCATCACCCCGGGCGGCAATTGGTCTTCCTTCCCGCCGCACAAGCACGATGCGCACACAGCGGAGGAGCGAGCTCTGGAAGAGACCTACTTCTTCATGTTCCGCGCGGAGCAGGAACAGCAAGGGCTCGCCTTCCAACGCGGATACGGCACGCCCGACCGTCCGCTGAATCTGTTCACAGAGATCCATCATGGGGACACTGTCCTCGTTCCCCATGGCTACCACGGACCTACCATGGCTGCCCCCGGCTACGACCTCTATGGACTGAACGTCATGGCCGGTCCGGCGAGCGACAGGCAATGGCTGTCGACCGATGATCCGGCTCACCACTGGATACGAGCGACCTGGGCCGATCAGACGCCGGATCCACGCCTGCCATTCCACTGAGCGGTACTCGTGGCCAACTGTGATTGACCTGAGGCTTGTGCGGCCCTGCAGATCGCGGTGTCACTATCATCGCCTAAGTGAGCCCGATCAAGCCCTTTCCGATCACGCCGCGCCGGCCGGTGCCGGCCGGCATCCCGCGTCCGCACTACGTCGACAAGCCGATGCCCGAGCACTACAACGGCCCGCACGTGCAGACCACCGAGACGATCGAGA
>Ga0209793_1001496_pt1 | contig 14696 bp, 10 predicted proteins | sample EBPBio122009_DNA_FD_185863 | JGI IMG/M metagenome (GOLD analysis project Ga0209793, IMG submission 185863) | Wastewater treatment Type I Accumulibacter community from EBPR Bioreactor in Madison, WI, USA - Reactor 1_2/2/2009_ DNA (SPAdes) (version 2) | ecosystem: Engineered > Bioreactor > EBPR >... | reverse complement strand
CGCCCCGGCGGTGTCGGGATCAGGCGCGAAATCGACAGGCCGGTCAGCGATTTGCCGGACCCGGTCTCGCCGACCATGCCCCAGATCTCACCCCGCTCGATCTTGAGGTCGATGCCGTGCAGGATCTCGGTCTCGCCCTCATAGCTGCGCATTGCCAGTTTGAGGTTTCGGATGTCGAGAAGGGTCATCGTGCCTCCTATCGCCGCGCTTTGGGGTCGAGCACGTCGCGAAGCCCGTCGCCGAGCAGATTGAAGGCCAGGACGGCGAGAAAGATTGCCATTCCGGGAGCTACCGCCGTCCACCAATAGTCTGGCAGGTAGCTTCGCGCACCGGACAGGAGCGTGCCCCATTCCGGTGTCGGCGGCTTGACGCCGATGCCGACGAAACCCAGCGAGGCCACCGTGAGGATCGCGAAACCCATGTCGAGGGAAGCCTTGACGACAATGGGCGAGACGATGTTGGGCAGGATGTGACGTCCGAGGATCCGCGCCCAGCCTGCGCCCAGGGCGTGGGCTGCAACCACGAACTGCTCCTCCTTCTTGCCGATCACCTCGCCGCGAACGAGACGTGCGTAGGCCGGCCACCATGTGATCGAAATCGCGACGATCATGTTGAAGACGCCGCTCCCGAGCGCGGCGGCCACCGCCATGGCGAGGATGAGGCTCGGGATGGTGAGCAGCAGGTCGGTGATTCGCATCAGCACTTCATCGGTCCAGCCACCGAAATAGCCGGCAATCGCGCCCACGGCCGTGCCGAAGACAACGGCTATGACGACGACAGCCAGACCTGAGAAGAGAGAGATCCGGGAGCCGACCAGAACCAGCGAAAAGACGTCTTGGCCAAGCTCGTTGGTGCCGAACCAGGCCGAGCTCGAAGGCGGCTGGAACCGGCTGGCCGTATTGGTGCCGCCCACGACGTGCTCGGGAAACGGCACGATGTAGGGAGCAAAAATCGCGATAAGCACGAGAGCGACGACGATGGTGAGCCCGATCACCGACAACCAGCTCTGCCGGAAACGATAGAATGCGCGGCCCCAGTTCTCCATGCGTGCGGAGCGACTGCGGGCGGGAATGACGATCGGGATCTCGGCCGTCATGCGTAGCGCACTTTCGGGTTGAACACGCCGTATAGGACATCGACGACGAGCATGGTGAGCAGGTAGATGATCGCTATGACCAGCGTGACGCCGATGACCGGCATGAAGTCCTGGGTCAGGATCGCCTGGGTGGCATAGAGCCCGAGGCCTGGCCAATCGAAGACCGTCTCGACAAGGACCGTGCCGCCGAGCAGCCAGGAGACATAGAGGCCGATGACGGTCAGCGTGGAGGACATGGCGTTCTTCAGCACATATTTGAACAGGATCAGCCTGTTCGACAGGCCGAGCGCCCGCTCGGTCATCACGTAGTCCTGCTGCAGGACCTCGATCGTCGAGGCACGCATCATCCGCATGATGGTGGCGAGCGGCGACAAGGCCATCGCGATCGCCGGCAAGGCGAGATGCGCGGCGGCGATCTGGAAGGCGTAAAGGTCGCCGGCAATCAACGCATCGATCGTGTAGAAACCGGTGACCGTTTCCGGTGGCGACTCAATGAACGGGTAGCGACCGGCCAGCGGCAACCAGCCGAGCCACGCGGCGAAGAAGAGCTGGAGCATCAGGCCGAGAAAGAAGCGCGGCATCGCAATTCCGCCCAGCGCCAGCGTGCGAGTGACGTAGTCGAGGACACCGTTGCGATGGACGGCCGTTAGCAGGCCGAGGGGAATTCCGAGGACGACGGCGATGAAAAGCGCTGCGAACACCAGTTCCAAGGTTGCGGGCAGATATTCCAATATATCCTGGAAAACCGGCCGACGGGTGAACACCGACGTTCCCCAGTCCCCCTGCACCAATCCGGTGAGATAAGTCCAGTATTGGACCGGCAAAGGCTGATCGAGCCCGAATTGCTGGCGCAATTGCGCGATCATCGCCGCGGACGCATTCGGGCCGGCCGCGAGACCGACGGGATCTCCGGGCAGGAGACGCGCGACGACGAAGAGCAGCAGGGTCAGCCCGATGAGGATCGGTATGAGGAAGATAAGCCGGCGCAATATGAATAGGAACATTGAAGGCTCCGGTGCACCGGGGCAGGCCGACAGGCCCGCCCCGGTGAAACATCAAGCAAGCGAGAGCGGCCAGACCTCGAACGTGTTCGCAGCGACCGGGCAGAACTGGTAGTTCTGCACATTGTCACGCATCGCGAATTTGCGCAGCTCCAGCAGGCCGAAGATGTCCGGCGCGTCGTCGACGACGATTTCCTGGAACTGGCGATAGAGATCGGCGCGCTTGTCCGTATCCAGCTCGGCACGGGCCGCCTCGATCAACCGGTCGACTTCAGGATTGCCGTAGACGGGATTCTGCCACTGGCCGTTGCGCGAGGAATGGTATGCGGCAAAGGCGGTGTTGTCGGGGTCGGCGTAGTTGGCAGACTGGAAGATCGAGTAGAAGTCGGTCATCGTGTCAGGTGACTTGGCCATCGCAACGATGTCCGGCCAGACCATCGGACGGATGTCGAGCTCGATGTTGAGCGCCTTGAGCGATTCCAGCAGGATCAAGCACCAGCGGCGCTGGTTCTCGTAGCCCGCCGCATGCATAATGGAAAGGGTGAAGCCGCCATCCTTGTGCTCGGACTTGGCAAGATACTCCTTCGCCTTCTCCATGTCCTGGCGATAGATGTCGAGGCCGCTGGCGTGACCGAACATGCCGGATGGCAGCGGGCCTTCCATCAGTTCGGCGAAACCGGCCGCTTCGAGCATGGACTGGTAATTGTAGGCATAGGAGATTGCCTTGCGCAGGTTCTTGTCTGCAAGTGGCCCCTTCGCCGTGTTCATCTTGATCGAGAAGCTGCGGTAGTCCGGCTCCATGATCCGAACGACGTTCGGCATGTCCTTGATCGCTTCCATGTCCTCCGTGAACATGTCGAGCGCAAAGTGGACCTCGCCGCGCTGAAGCATAAGGCGGGTCGTCGCCGACTCGCGCACGATCTTCCAGATAGCCGCCTCGATGTTTCCGCCCTGATGCCAGTCGTTTTCGGCACGGATGAGTTCATAGAGGTCACCGGGACGGGCGCGGCCCATGGTGAAGGCGCCGGAGCCGGCGATGGTTGAAAGAAGGTAGCTCTTTCCGTCGTCATTGCCGAGATTGGCTTCCACGACCGCCGAGTTCACCACGAACATCCAGGGCAGTACCGAAAGCAGCGGCGCGAATGGCTGCAGAAGTGTCATCGTCACGGTCATGTCGCCGGTTGCCTTGACGCCGTTCTCGTCGAGAACGCCGGAAACCATCCAGGCCGGCCCCTGCTTGATGCGAAGCAGACGGGCAAACGAGTATTCCACATCCTTGGCAGTGACCGGGTTGCCATCGTGGAAGCGGGCGCTTTCGTCGAGCTCGAAGGTGTAGGTCAGGCCATCGTCGGACTGGGTCCAGCTCTTGGCAAGGCCTGGCTTCGTCTCAGGTGGATTGCCGACCACGCGTACCAGCGCGTCATACGTGTTGCGGAAGAGCCATTGCGGTGCATATCCGGTCGCCACATGCGGGTCGAAGTTCGGGATGTCGACGGTGCTCGCGAGCGCCATGATCTTGCGACCCTGTGCATTGGCATACCAAGGCAGGGCGGAGGCGATCGTCGCTCCGGCGGTGCCTAGCAGAAATTGACGCTTGTTCAGTGTAACCATGTCCATTCCCCTGTTTTGCCGGCCAAGCCGGATGCTGAGCGTGGGCCGGCACTCATTGCCGCCCCATGCGTTTTCCCAGTTACGTCAGGCAGCGAGCTCCTTCTTCCGGGAGCTCAGCCGGTAGATTTTCTCGGCCTTTTCCGCGCTGATGCGCTCTTCGCGGAGGTCGTCTTCCACACTCGCGATCGAACGCTTTTCGGGATCGCCATAGCCGGCGCCGCCACCGAGCTGGAGTTCGACGGTGCCGTCGGTGCGGTCCACGACAACAAGGCCGCCACTGCCGACGTCATCGACGACCGCTCCGCTGCTGTCGCGCACGTAACCATGGGCGAGAAGCCCGCTCTTGCCTCCGAACAGACCCTCAATCGGCGCATTGACGCCTTCCGGGGAAACGAACACAGTTAACGGCATGCCGTCGTCGTGGCGCTTGGCAAGGCGAATACGCGCGCCCAGGCCGCCGCGATGCTCGCCCGCGCCGCCGGAATCGGTGACGAAGCCTTTTTCGAGCACCACCACCGGTGAACGACTTTCAAGCAGTTCGATCGACGACGTCGCCGCCGAAGTCGGCCACAGGACGGACGACTTGCCGTCCTTCGCCACACTGCCGCCCTGCCCGCCGCCCGACAGCAGATGGTCGTAGAAGACTTTGCCATCGGCGGTCTTGCCGTAGACGGTCATCAGGCTTGGGAGCCCGGTATGCGCCACGACCTTTTCAGGCGCAGCATCCGCCAGAGCGCGGAAAATATTCGGCGAGGTGTACCAGCCGGTCCGCGTGCGAAGGCTGACCGGCGCCGGTCTGGTGCAGTTGAGCACCGAGCCCTTCGGCGCCTTGACCGTAAACGCACGGTAGCAACCCGCATTGCCGCGCACGCTCGGTGTCAGCATGCATTTGAGAGGATAGGTCGAGTGCGCGGTCGTGTAGCTCAGCGTGCAGTTGATGCCGCCCAGTGGCACTTCCGGTGGCGCGCCCTCGAAGTCCAGCTCGATCTTGTCACCGGCAACCGTGATCTTGACGGGCACGGTCATGGGCGTGCCGAGCGGGTTGTAGGTGGTGGTCGAGGTGTAGACGCCGTCGGGTAGAGCCCGAATGGCTTCCCGCATTGCCTTTTCGGACCGCGACTGGACCACCTCGGCGAGGGCCGCCAGGTCGAACAGGCCGTATTCCTCCATGAAGGAGACCAGGCGACGGCCGCCGGTCTCGTTCGCTGCGATCAGCGAGCGGACATCGCCCAGCACCTGGTCGGGGTCACGGATGTTCTCTGCCATGATGCGGAAGAGATCCTCGTTCTCGACGCCGGCCCGCACGAGCTTCATCGGCGGGATCTGCAATCCCTCCTCGAAGACTTCCGTTGCCTTCATTCCATTGCGCGTGCCGCCGATGTCGCCGACATGGCCGACCGTGCCCATCACCGCCACGACCTTGCCGCCATGGAAGACGGGGGTGATGACGGCGATGTCGAAGAGATGACCGGCGCACAGCCAGGGGTCATTGGAAACGAGAACATCTCCGGGCTGAAGCGTCTCGAGCGGATATCGCTCGAGCGTGGCCTTCACCACCATGGGCAGCGTCAGATTGAAGACGGGCATGACCCGGCTCGAATGGGCGAGCGTCTCACCCCTGGCGTCGAGGATCGAGCAGCCGAAATCCTGCGATTCGGAGATGATGAGCGAATACGCGGTGCGGCAGACGGTGTGCCACATCTCCTCCGAGACGGTGACCAGGCGGCTCCACATGATCTCGAGCGAGATGGGATCGGATTCGATCTTCTCGACGGCCTGCGCCAGCGACATGTCCGAGGTGACCAGATCCGTGCTCTTGCCCGCGACCGCGATTGCGATCCGCAGGTTGCCTGCTTCATCGACAGTGAGCGTGTCGCCCGGGGGCACGATGGTGGTCGCCTCGCGCTCCTCGATGATTGCCGGACCGGCGACTTCGATGCCGGGGGCCAGGCGATAGCGATCGTAGACCGCCGCATCGACAAAGCCGTCCCCGAAATAGGCCTTGCGAATTCCCTTGAGCGCACCTTCTTCGGTCACCGGTACATCGGCCTGGCGGATCGAGAGTTGCGGCTCGCGTCCGCTGGCGCGAACGCGGAAGGAAAGGATTTCCAGTTCGGCGACGCCCGGCACCAATGTGTAGCGCGCCGTGTAGACGTCCTCGAATGCCTTGCGGATATCCGCATAGGCCGAAGCATCCAGCTTGCCTCGCGGAATAGGCACGTTGATTTCGTGCAGCTGGCCGACGAGGCGCATGTCGGCAGTCCGCTCGATCATCACGTCTGCCGGAAGCGCGCCCGCGGCGACCAGCTTGGCGGTGCCTTCCGCGGCCAGGGCGTCGAAGGATGTGTTGAGTGCTTCCGCGTCGAGGTCCGGCGAAAGCACCATGGGGTGCGAGCGGACGAGATCGAAAGAGAGGGGGGCCGTCAGGAACCCGAAGGCGGATGCCGCGCCACTTGCCTGCGGAATGATGACCTCGGAGACGCCGAGAATGCGCGCCACGCGGGCGGCAAAGGCCGGTCCGGCACCGCCGAAGCCAATCATCGAGTAGCCGCGCGGATCCTTGCCCTTCTCGACGAGGTGAATGCGCGCGGCACTCGCCATGTTTTCGCCGACGACCTGATGAATGCCCCAGGCGGCGGCGACGACGGAGATATCGAGTGGTTCGGAAATCCGCTTCAGTGCCCGCTCGGCCGCGCCCATGTCGAGCGTCATGCGCCCGCCAAGGAAGAAGCCAGGATCGTAATAACCCAGGGCCACGCTGGCATCGGTGACTGTCGGCTTGTCGCCTCCCTGCCCGTAACAGGCTGGACCCGGCGCTGCGCCGGCCGAATGAGGGCCAACCTGGAGCAGGCCGACCGCATCGATGGATGCGATGGAGCCGCCACCGGCCCCGATCTCGATCATGTCGACGACCGGCGACTTGATCGGTAGGCCGGATCCGTTCTTGAAGCGGCGCACCCGGCCGGCCTCGAGGTAGGAGGTGATATGCGGCATCCCGTTCTCGATCATGCAGGCCTTGGCAGTGGTGCCGCCCATGTCGAAGGCAATGACATTTTCCTTGCCCGCCTTCTGACCGAACCAGGCCGTGGCAAGCGCACCGCCGGCAGGCCCGGACTCCAGCAGACGGATCGGGAATTCCCGGGCCTCATCGAGCGAGACGAGGCCACCGGCCGAGTGCATCAACCGAAGCGCGCCACGAAAGCCGCGCGCGGCCAGCTCACGCTCGAGCCGGGCGAGGTAGCGGTTCATCAGAGGCTGCACATAGGCGTTGGCGCAGGTTGTAACGAAGCGTTGATACTCGGATATCTCTGCAACGACTTCCGAGGAGATCGAGACCGAGATCTGCGGGAAATGCTGCTTGATGAGAGCACGGATGCGCTGCTCGTGATCCGGGTTGCGGTAGGAGTGCAGTAGACACACCGCGATTGCCTCGACCTGGTCGGCAACCAGCCTCTTGACCGCGCGCAGAACGGACATCTCGTCCAGTGGCCTGATGACCCCACCATCTGCACCGATGCGTTCCGCAACCTCGAGCCGGCGCGATCGGCGCACCAATGGCTCGGGGAAGGTCAGGAAGAGGTCATAGATGTCGTAGCGCTGCTCGACGCCGATCTCCAATATGTCGCGAAAGCCTTCGGTCGTGATGAGACCAACCCGAGCGCCCGTGCGCTCGATCACGGCGTTGGTGACCAGCGTCGTTCCATGCACGACTTCGTCGAGGTCTCCGATTGCGATGCTCGCGGTCGACACGAGGTCGGCTAGGCCGCTCAAGGCACCCGTCGAGGGGTCGGCCGGCGTGGTAAGACACTTATGCAGGCGGATGGACGAATCGGCTTCGTCAAACAGGATGAAGTCGGTGAAAGTGCCTCCGATATCGATGCCGGCCCGGAAACCCTTTGAAGTCGCTTGCATTCGGATCGTCCCCATCAATGGCCAGCCGAAGCAGGCCTCTGCCGCAGTCGCTGTGTGCAGCGGACCACTAAATTCCCGTTCGTTCCCTCAGCACCACCGCGTATTGACGGCGACCCAAATCGACGCCCGTCGCTCCCCGCCTACAAATTGTGCAGGGAGAATGTTGCCCTAATCATAGGCGCAGAAAAAAGTGTGTGTCTAGTGCGAGTTTCATATTTGACAGTTAGTTCCAATAGTGGAACAATTTTGGTAGAACTTACCCGAGGAGGTAGCGTATGAGCGCGCTGGAGGATGCAATTGCCATTCTGGGTTGTTTCTCATTCGAGCATCCCGCTCTGACCCAGGCCGAGCTCGCCCGCCGTGTCGACCGCCCGAAGGCGACGGTATCGCGCGTCATGAAGACGTTGCGGGACACCGGCATGCTCGAATTCGATGCCGGAACCCGGCTCTACAGGCCCGGGCTCCGGCTCTTCGAGCTCGGCCAGATCTCGCGGTCACACCAGAACTTCCTGGACCTTGTTCAAAAGCACCTGCAGCGCGTCTGCGAGATCGGCGGGCATACCGGATACATCACCGTCTTTGATGGGGCGCAACTCGCCGTCCTGCGCATGCTGCGCGGTTCCAGCCCGATCGCGATCGCCACCACGCCCGGCTATCGCGCATGGCCCCATGCAACGTCCAACGGGCGGGCGATGCTGGCCCTGCTCAGTGATGACGAATGGCGGCTGCGGGTTCCGGACGAACTGCCGATCCTGTCGCAAAACACACCGAAGACTCATGAGGAACTGCTCGACCGGATCAAGGCGATCCGGGAAACGGGGCGTTCGTCCTCGTCCGACGATTCCTATGAAGGGGTTTCCTCTCAGGGCATCGCCCTGCGGGACCCGGAAAGCCAGGAGGTGATCGGCGTCGCGGTGTCATTCCCGACCACGCTCGGGACCCAGGAATTGAGGGAGAAGATCGCGGTGCTGCTCGATGAAATGAAAAGCGACCTGCGACGGCACTCCTGACGGTGCACCTTGTCCGAGAAGATACGCTTGTGGGGATGCCGTCGCAGGGCGGGGCCGAAAGGGAGGAGAGCCGGCTACCCTCTGGCTGACCTAGGGGCAAGTTGCTGCCATTCTTCAAGATTAGCGCGAAAGTCGGCTTCTGCGTGAATGGCAAATCTTGCCTGAGCGTCCGAAATGGGGGCGCTTTGCAGTCGAAGCCTACGAAGCCCATTCGCCAGATCAATGGCAGCTTTCCCGGCGCATTCGCCCGCAACCTGCCATTCCCGTTTCCACCCCATTTCGGTCCTCGCCCGCGGCTTGAAAGGAATTGCAAATTCGGGAAGCGATGGTGCCGCACCCACGTCCCCATGGGGCGAATTCCCAACCTTCAGACATCGTAGTCTCATTCCGAAAAGTGCCCAAAGTAGGAGACTTGGGCGGAGCCGAGGCTCCGCCCAAGACGCTCAGCCAAGTGCCGCCATCTGGAGTTCAGCCGCCTTGCGGTCGACGGACTGGCCGAGGTTCTCGATGGGCCGCTCAAAGGGCTTCCAGGCCTCGCCGACAACGTGCTCATAGGCAGCGACGACGCCCTCAGCCGCCATGCGCAGGGCGTGCGCCTGGAGCGCCATGTCTGCAGCGAACTCTCGCTTGCGCTGCGCCGCACTGTCGAAGCCGACCGGCCCACCGACATCTTCGTCGCGGTCGTCGCAGGCGGACTTGGCCGTCGCGTCGCGTGCCTCCGACACAGCCCGGCTGTAGAACTGGCCGGCGCCATAGGCGGAACCGACGAACGCACCGACGATGCGCTGCATGTGGATCTGCATGGCGCGTTCGCCAAGTCCCTCGTCGAGTGCTGCAGCGGTGTGGACGACTAGCTTTTCATGCAGGTCGCGGATGCCATCGCTGTCGAGCACCGGCAGGCCGAAGCTCTCGGAGATGACAGAGCACTGTGCGGCGTCTGGGCAGGCGAGCCGAACCATCTGCAGCGTGGTACCTTTGCGGAGTGGAACGACCCGGGCGCTAGGGCGGGAACTGTCAGCTTTCTTGGTCATAGCATGTCCTTTTTTCGGGTTCCCGAAGCTCGGACCGGCCCCGTGCCGGCCCTCCCTCGGGCGCGGACCGACAGAACCGGCGGAATAACGGTCGCTTCAGGGTACGGGCGGACCGAGGCGAGCATGGCAGGTTTGCGGCCAAGCAGGGCTTCTTCAGCCCTCGCGCGGGACGCGGGCCTGCCATGTCGAGACCGGTTCGATCCGGCCGCCACGCGGCGCGGAACGCGGCCTTGAAGCGACCGGCCGCCGGTTCAGGACCGCACGAAGCCCGAGGAGGACCGGCACGGGGCTCGATTTCGACATGGGAATCCTAGGCCAGGCAGCCATGACCAACTGCCGATTCCGGCAACGGACTGGGATGTCTCGCCGCGCAATCACCACCCTGATGATGGTTGCTCCGTGCCCCGCCGGTAGCCGGCGTCATCGACACGATCGGCCGCCAATGATGCGACCACAGACGTCACAAAACGTGCTCGCTCGTGTCGGCGGCTTCACCGTGCCGATCGAGGAACGTGGCGATTGCCTGCTCCTGCCGCGCGAGCTTGCGCGACAGGGCGTCGATCTCCGGCTGCCGCTCCGCGGTCAGGGCGGCCAGCTGGCAGCGATAGCGCTCGAGGAACGCGCCAGGATCGGGGGCTTTGCCGCGACGGTAGCGTGTCCGGCGTGGCAGCAGGCCGGCGATCAGTGCAGTCATGCGGCGTGTGATCTGCTGGTCCACTATGTCCAACTGACGCTGCGTCTGCCGACGCGCTTCCTCCATGCGGGTGAGTTGCCGGCGGAACTCCGGCGCGAGGGTCATGACGCCCCCCTCTCCCGCCAGCCGACGAAGCTGGACGGACCGGCGTAGACGGCATGGCGATCCAGATCGATGACGAAGCCGAACCGGCCGATGTCGTATTCGTCGACCGGAACGAGGAACCGGCGCTCCTCGGTGCCTGGGCCGCGTTTGCCGCCGGGCGTGGCGATGCACTCGACGAACCCTTTCCGCTGCTCCGACGTGATTGCTGAAACCACGATCCAATCGGTGGCGTGCTCGGCTTCGAACGCCCGCCGGTCCTTGGTGCGGGACTCGCCCGGCCCGAGGATGGTGCCGAAGATCGCTTCCCACGTATCGGGCCACGAGTCCTTGATGGTCCGCTCGGCGCAGCGGCGCTCAAGCGCGGTGAACAGGTGCGGGAAGGTGATGGCGACGATCGCCCAGCACTCGTCCTCTTCATACCATCCACCCGCGTTGCCGAGCATCGGATGCACTTGACGGTTGCGCTCGGCCGACAGCTTGAAGCCGCCATGGCCCGCTGTCGAATGTGAGGCGACGCCTTCGGCGTAGACCGTGGCGCTCTGCGAGGGCCCCCAAGGCGTGCGCGCACCACCGGGAATGTCGCGGCGGCGGAGCGCACGCTTCTCAAGATAGTGCTGGGCCTGCTCCTGCACTTTCGAACGAAACGCGGCCTCGTCGGCAAGATCGCCGAGATGCCCGTAGAAGTCCGAGCGGTTCCATTCCGCCATCGGCCGCGCGATGCGCCAGCCGGTGGCGAGATAGTGCGAGCCATCCCGAGCGGGGGCCATGGCATAAGCATCCTCACCGACAAGGGCGACTCGCATGCCATCGGCGCTGAGGCCGAACGAGGTCCCGGAGTGATCCGGAGCCTGGTGCGAAGAGGCTGAGGTTTGGAGGACCTGGCTCATGCCGCCCTCCCTTCGATGGCGTCGGCGGCAGCTTCGTCGGCCGTGACCTCCTCGAGCACTGCATTCGGATAGCCGTGCTCCGACAGCCACTGCTCGGCGGCGGCGCGATGCGGCGCGAGGTGAACCAGCTCGGCATGGTCACCAGGGCGGTCGAATACCCGCACCGAGGCGACGCGGGGACGCTCGACGATGGTGAAGCGCAGAGTTGAGCCCAGAGAGAACGTCCGGTGGACGCGGATCGCAATGACACCGCCGGTGCCGTAGTCGGCCTCGTGCAGGGTGAAACTCGCATGCGGGTCGTGCGTACCGGAATCACGACCGCCCTGCCTGCGGATGAGACGTCCCCGGCTGTTGTTGGTCTGCCAGGCGTCGAGCTTCCTGCGGTGCCGCTGCGGCGGCCGCGGCGTTCCGTCGGACCAGGCGACAATGGCGCCGATGGGCGCGTGTTCGAAGATCGTGTGTGCGGACATGCTGTCCTCCATTTGGTGAAGCTGAAAGCGAAACCGCCGCCGGGCGAATCCGACGGCGGCAGAGCGGTCGAAAGAAGAAGCGAGGCGAAGCGCTACTCGGCGGCGGCGCGGTAGCCCTCTTCGAACTCGTCGGCCGGATCGCCATCGACCACCTGGCCCTCGCCTTCGACGCTCTCGACGTCCGGCACATCGTCCTCCTCGACCTCGGTGACCGCGCTCCTGGCCAGCCATTCGGCGAGGCCGGCCCCGGCGGGCGCGAAGAGGCCCGCGGGGTGGACGAAATGGCCCTCCTTGAAATGCTCGACGAGCGCGGCGCGGGTGTCCTTCACGCGCGCACGCGGCAGCACCGGCGTGTCGGCACACGAGCCTTCGAGCGCCGGCCGCGACAGGCAGGAGAGGAAGTCCTCCGTGCCCATATTGGCGAGGAAGCCATCGGCGCCGATGGCAGAGCCAGCGACGAGCGCCACGATGCCCGACTTGCTCATGCCCTCGCGGCAGGAGAGTACGTCGATCAGCACACCGCGGGCGGCAATGCGCAGGGTGTCGGTATCGAAGGCGAACTTGCCCTCGGCATCGAACAGCGTCGCCGCGTGGCGGGGGAAGCGCCGGCCGTAGCCATGATCGCCACCGGCGCCGGAGACGACCCGCACGTTCTGGCCGGCGAAAGCGAGGACCAGCAGCGCAAGCAGCGTGTCGTCCTCGATCGGCGCGCGCGAAAGCGCCTCGTGCAGAGCGTCGGTGCGCAGGTCGCCGATCATCTCGATGCCCTTGCGGGTGACGTCGGGCCGGGGCTTGGAGACAACGATCTCTCCGGTGTGACCGGCGTCCGCTTCCTTGCCTTTGGACTTCTTCGCCTCCGGCATGCGGAAGTGGACCGTCTTCACCTTGCCCTCGCGGTCGAGATACATCGCGCTGTGGTCCGACTTCTTGGGCGTGCCATAGACGCGCTCGGCCTTGGGCGGCAGCTTCACCTCGCCATAGGTATTCGACTCGGCGATGACACCCTTCTTGGGCAGGTTCTGCGTCATCCATTCCTGCTGGGCGCCGAGGAAGGCCTCGACGTCGGTGGTGTAGCGGCTGTCCTGGTCGGCCGGGGCGAACAGATCCTCGACCCAGGCGATACCGTAAGCCTCTCGCAGCTCGTCGCCGAAGCTGGCGTCACGCGCATACATGCGGGTCTTTGCCAGACCCTGCGCGACGCGCCACCAGTCGACCTGCGGATCGCCCTTCGACGGCTTGTTGGCCTTCCAGACCTCCTTCTGATCCTCAAGCGAGGCGGCCGCGATGGTGCGGAGCTGCCGCTCGTCGGGCATGTCGCCCTTGGCCATGTAATCCAGCATCGCCGGCAGCACATTGGCGAGCAGGCGCAGCTTCTTGATCTGGCGCACCGACTGGGCGAGCGCGATGCCGATCGCTTCCTCGGTCCACCCGAGCGCCACGAGACGTTCGATGGCGCGCCACTGGTCGACGGGATTGAGTTGCTCGTGCGCGATCGTCGTGACGAGCGAGCGCATGGCACCACCATCCTCGGCCCGAGGCACGACCAGAACGGCGATCTCCTCGAGACCGGCGGCGATCGCCTGCTTGACGCGGCGGTGGCCCTCATCGATGACGAAGCCGTTGCCGCCATCGGCCTCGATGGCGACGACAGGCGGCTGCACAATGCCGACAGCCTTGATCGTCGCCAGCAAGAGGGCGTCGGCCTGCGGGCTGGACTTGGAACGGCGCGCCTTGTCGGGATTGTCCTTGAGCGAGCGCGGATCGACAAATTTCAGTTCCATGGAAATGCTCCTTTGGGATTGCGGACACGGCCCATCGCCGGTCCTTTTCCGTCTTCTTCTCGAAGACATCCCCCGGCCCGCGGAGCGGGCGGGCCGGTGCAATTGCGCCCAAGCATCCCTGCCCGGCTGGCCGAACGGGGCTTCTTCAGCCCTGCGCAGGATGACGGGCAGGGATCGCGACGGGGGCGATTGAGCGTCAGCGTCGGCGGAACGATCGATCTGCGAGCGGGCTCATCCCCTCTTCATTTCCGCCTTTCCTTCCTCCCCGCGCCGCTCCATGCCGGCTAGGCCGCGGCACGTTCGGTGCCCGCCGCAACATCCTCGGCAAGCGATTTCTCGATCTCGCCAAGTTGCCGGCGCTTATCGGCCAGCTCTTCCGAGAAGGCGAACGTGCCGCCCTCGCGAGAACGGTAGGACGCGAGGCGCCGCTCGGCTTCGGCGAGCCTATGACGCGCGCGGTCCTGTTCGTCCTCGAGGTTGGCCAGGACGTGCTCCAGCTTGGCGATCGCGCCGAGCGGCGTGGTGGTGACGGGCAGTTCGATTTCCGTCTCGGCGCCGGTGCGCACCAGCATTGTGCCGTAGCGATAGCCATCCTGGCCGAAGCGCTCGCCGGAATATCGGACCTCGAAGCCGCCGATCGAGGCGATGTCGGTCTCGCCTTCGTGCTGAAGCTGCACCAGGGTCAGGATCTCCTTCATCAGCGCCCGCCCGGCGAGCTTGCGCTCGGTAAAGCGTTCTTCGCCAACCGCCATACCGAAGGCGTCGCCGGCGGTCGGAACACGACGGTCGAGGTCCTCGCCGATCTCGCCAATGCGGCGCGTCGAGTATTCGATATCGCGCTCGGCATCGCGGATCTGCCGGCGGATGGCAAACTGGTCGTCCTGGTGCGCGGCCCGGAGCCGCTCGAGCCGCGCGATGTCGGCTTCAAGGCCCGCCTTCTGCATCAGGCGTGGATCGCCCGAGGCGATAGCCTTGGCCATGGCGAACTGGTTGGCCTGTCCCTCACCGAGGTCCTCGAGCCGGCGCACCGAGGTGTCCCCGGAGAGAGCCGCGGCGATGAAGCGGGCCTTGCGCTCGTTGTTCTGCCACATCTGGGCA
>Ga0209793_1001494_pt1 | contig 14714 bp, 10 predicted proteins | sample EBPBio122009_DNA_FD_185863 | JGI IMG/M metagenome (GOLD analysis project Ga0209793, IMG submission 185863) | Wastewater treatment Type I Accumulibacter community from EBPR Bioreactor in Madison, WI, USA - Reactor 1_2/2/2009_ DNA (SPAdes) (version 2) | ecosystem: Engineered > Bioreactor > EBPR >... | reverse complement strand
GGCCGAAGGGGCGCTGCCATTGACGGTCGAGCGCGTCACCTCCGTCTCCGGCCCGAAGGACGGCGTCAACCAGTTCCGGGTCGAGGCTCGCCTGGCCGGCGGTTCGGAGGCGCAGTTGCGGCCGGGCATGGAAGGCGTCGCCAAGATCGCCGTCGACGAGCGCCGGCTCGCCTGGATCTGGAGCCGCGGCCTGCTCGACCGGCTGCGGCTGTTCCTCTGGAACTGGATGCCTTGAGCCATGGCCGAGGCCTTTCTCAGCCCCAGCTGGTATCGAGTCGCCGGGCGCCGGCTCGCCCTCAAGCCGCATGTCGCGGTCCACGTCCATCGCTATCGTGGCCGCATCTGGTACGTGCTGCAGGACGGCGCCTCGCGCCGGGTGCACAGGCTGACGCCGACGGCGATGACGCTGCTCGACCGGCTCGACGGGCGCCGGACGCTCGACGAGGTCTGGACCGAGGTCGCGGGCGAGCTGGAGGATCTCGCGCCTTCCCAGGAACAGACGATTCAGATTCTGACCCAGCTTCACGCCGCCGATCTGCTGGCTGGCGACGAAGCCCCGCTGATCGAGGAACTCGTCGAGCGCTATGACAGCCAGCGGCGGCGCGAGCAGGCCAAGCGTGGCCGCAACCCGCTCTCGATCTCGATCCCGCTTTTCGATCCCGACCGATTGCTCGCGGCTTTGTCGCGCAGGCTTCCCGAGCGCAGCGGGCTGATCGCGCTCTTGCTCTGGCTCGTGGTGGTCGTGCCCGCCGCCGTTCTGGCGGTGCTGAACTGGCGCGAACTGGCGCAGACGAGTTCGAGCCAGCTGCTCGCGCTCCAGAACCTGGCGCTGATCGCCTGCATCTATCCCGTGGTGAAGGCGCTGCACGAGCTCGGCCACGGGCTGGTCGCCAAGCGGTTCGGCGCCGCGGTGCACGAGACCGGCGTGATGCTGCTGGTCTTCTATCCCGTGCCCTATGTCGATGCCTCCGGCTCGGCCGCCTTCGGCAGCAAATGGCGCCGGGCCGCGGTGGCGGCAGCCGGTATCGCGGTGGAACTCTGGCTGGCCGGGCTTGCCCTGTTCGTCTGGCTTGCGGTCGAGCCGGGGACGGTGCGGGCGCTCGCCTACAATGTCATGCTGGTCTGCGGCGCCTCGACCTTGCTGGTCAACGGCAACCCGCTGCTGCGCTTCGATGGCTACTACGTCTTCACCGACCTGATGGAGATCCCCAATCTCGGTCAGCGCGCCAATCAATGGTGGGGCGAACTGGCCGAGCGGATTGTCTTCGGTCTGCGCCGCCTGCGGCCGGACATCGCGACGCGGCGCGAGAAGCTCTGGTTCGCGCTCTACGCACCGACATCCTATGTCTACCGGCTGGTGCTGGCCTTCTCGATCGCACTCTTCGTCGCCAGCGAATATTATGTCGCCGGCGTGTTGCTGGCGGCCTGGTCGCTGACGCAATCCGTCGGCAAGCCGCTCCGGACGATCGCGAGCCGGATCGCCACCAATCCGCGATTGACGGATCGCGCCGTGCGCGTGCGTGCGACGTTGGCGCTCGGAGCCGGCGCGGTTTTCGCGGCGTTGTTCCTCGTCCCGATCCCGCACCGGACCAGCGCGCAGGGCGTGGTCTGGTTGCCCGAGCATGCCCAGCTGCGCGCGCGGGCGCCGGGTTTCGTGGCGACGACGCTGGCCGGGCTCGACGATGCCGTCTCGCGCCGGCAGCCGCTCTTCCAGCTCGCCGATGCCGATCTCGACGGCCGCATCCGCCTGCAGAAGGCCAAGCTGCGCGAGGCGATGTTGCGGGCGGAGGCGGAGCGCTTCGGCGACCAGTCCAAGCTCGTGCTGCAACTGCGCGAGGTCGAGGACGAGCGTGCCATGCTGGCGAAATACGAGGAGCGCGCCGGCTTCCGCACGGTTGCCGCCGAAGCCGCAGGGCGTTTCGAGGTCGCCAAATTCGCCGATCTGCCGGGCCGCTATGTCAAGGAAGGCGAGACCCTGGGCCATGTCCTGCCCGAGACGACTGCCTTCCTGAGGGTGGTGGTGACGCAGGACGATATCGATCTCGTCCGCTATCGCCTGGCGGGGGTCAGCGTGCGGCTGGCGAGCGAGCTGGACCGGGTGATTCCGGCCCGCATCGTGCGCGAGATCCCGGCGGCGCAGGACGAGTTGCCGAGCCCGGTTCTGGCGCTGGATGGCGGCGGCCCCTTCGCCACCGAGCCGCGCGAAGGCGGGCGCCTGCGCACCTTGCAGCGCATCTTCCAGTTCGATGTCGAGATGGCGGAGCCGCCGCGCCAGGCAAGCTTCGGCACGCGCGCCCATATCCGTTTCGAACACAGCTGGGAGCCGCTCGGCCTGCAGCTTTGGCGGCGCGTACGGCAGACCTTTCTCTCTCTGTTCCATGCGTGAGGCGCCGCGATGATCGCTGCTTTCGCCTCAGCCCTGCGCCCACGTTCGATCCTGTGGCTCGATCGCGGGCACCGGTTGCATCCGCTTTCCGAGCGCGTGCGGGAGAAGGATACGGCGTTCGACCGTGTCGTACTCGGCTGCATCGATGCCTTTCGCCGCGCGACCAGCGAGCCGTTGCTCGTCGCCCGGGCCCCGATCTGCCGGGCCGTGGCGAAACTCGCGGATGAATTGCGCGCGCTCGACGACGAGGCGCTGCGTGAGGCGGCCGGCCAACTATCCCGCGAGGCCGTCACGGAAGGGCTTTCGGCGCGCCTGCGCGCCCGCAGCTTCGCACTGGTGCGGGAGGCGACGCGGCGTGAGCGCGGCATCGCCCATCATCCGGTCCAGCTTCTCGCCGCCGATGCCATGCTCGACGGCCGCATCGTCGAGATGGCGACGGGCGAGGGCAAGACGATCACCACCATGCTGGCGGCGGCCGGCGCGGCGCTCGCCGGCATTCCCGTCCATGTCATGACGGTCAACGACTATCTCGCCCATCGCGACGCGGAGGAGCTCGCGCCGATCTATGCGCGGCTCGGCCTGTCGGTCGGTTTCACCAAGCACGACCTGTCGACAGCCGAGCGCCGCGCCGCCTATGCCTGCGACATCGTCTATGCCACCAGCCAGACCATCGTCTTCGACTATCTCCGCGATCGACTGGCGCTCGGCGGTCGGCGCAGCCCGGCGCGCTTACGCTTGGCGACGACGAGCGGGCTGGTGGAACAGCCCGTCCAGCGCGGCCTGCATTTCGCGCTGGTCGACGAGATCGACAGCGTGTTGATCGACGAGGCGCAGACGCCGCTCATCATATCCGGGGGTACGCCCGGCGAGGTCGATGCCTCCAACGAGGAGGCGGCCTTGCGGCTGGCGCGCGGATTGGAGCAAGGCCGGCACTTCCTGGTCGAGCCGCAACTGCGGCGCGTGACGCTGACGCCGGCCGGCGAGGCGAGGCTCGCCGAGCAGGCGCGTGATTTCAGCGGCTATTGGCGGGCCAAGCGGGCGCGTGAGGAACTGGCCGTGCAGGCGCTTTCGGCTTTGCATCTCTACCGGCGCGACCACGACTATATCGTCCTCGACGGCAAGGTGCAGATCGTCGACGCCTCGACCGGCCGCGTCCTGCCGGACCGGCAGTGGCAGCAGGGACTGCACCAGCTCATCGAGATCAAGGAGGGCTGCGAGGTCTCCGGGCGTCGTGTCGTCACCGCGCAGATCACCTATCAGGAATTCTTCCGCCGCTATCTGCGGCTCGCCGGCGCGACCGGCACCGGCGCCGAAGTCGCCCGCGAGATACGCTCCGTCTACGGCGTGCCGATGCTGCGGGTGCCGACGCATCGCCCGCCCCGCCGGATCCATCGTGGCGTCCATCTCGCGCCGTCGCAGGCGGAGAAATGGCGGGCCGTCACCCGCTCCGTGGCGGAGCTGTCGCGACAGGGGCGGCCAGTCCTCGTCGGCACCAAATCCGTGGCGGCCTCCGAGCGGCTGTCAGTCGAGCTCGACTCCGCCGGCATTGCCCATCGCGTTCTCAATGCCCGGCAGGATGCCGAGGAGGCCGCCATCGTTGCCGAGGCCGGCGGGCGGGGCCGCGTCACGGTGGCGACCAACATGGCCGGGCGCGGCACCGACATCAAGCTCGAGCGCGCCGTCGAGGCGTTGGGTGGCCTGCATGTCATCCTCACCGAATTCCATGAGAGTTCGCGGGTCGATCGCCAGCTTTACGGCCGGGCGGCGCGGCAGGGCGATCGCGGTTCCTGCGAGGCGATTGTCAGCCTCGACGATGACCTTCTGCGCGAGCACGTATCAGGGCTTGCGCGCCTCGCCGGGCGCTTCGATCTCTGGCGGGTGAAGGGGTTCTCCTCCCTCATCGCGACCCTGCTGCGGTTGCTGGCGCAGGCGAATTGCGGCCGCCGTGCCGCCCGTTCGCGCCGCGCGACGCTGCTCGCGGCGGCAAAGCTCGATCATGCTCTGGCCTTCGGCAAGCGCGCCGAGTAGCGGCGTCACAGCAGATCAGCAATCTTCCAGGCGGCACAGCCCAGCAGCGCCAGCCAGCCTAGCATGACGCTGGCGATCGTAGCTCCAAGGACCGTTGTGTGCGCCCGGCCGGCATCCTCATGGCTTGACCGCTCCGCAACCTGGATGGCCGGAGCCTCGCGCCCCACTGCGATCCAGCGCCCGAGCCGGATCATCGGCCGCTCGACCGTGCGATAGACCAGCCAGGACAGAGCCAGCGTCGGGCCGATGCAGAGGAGCATCGTAGCGAGGTCGCCGAGCCGCCCCGTCAGCGGCAGGACGCGATAGACGGCGGCGTTGACCGGGCCGTGGAACAGATACATCGCGTAGCTGATCAGCCCGATCTGGGCGAGCAGGGGAGAGCGTGGCCGTTCCAGCCTGATTGCAGCGAGAAAGACCGCGACAGCGGCGAAGTAAGCGCCGAGCACAGGCTGGAGCCCCTCCATGATGAAATGGTCGCCGCGCGCCAGCGAAAATGGCGAGACGGCACAGACGGCGGCAAGTTGCGCGAGGCCGAGAACCAATGCCGGGAGCCGTGCACCCGGCTGCCGCTCGACGAGCCAGAGCCGCAGCAGCAGCCCGAGAAACAGGAAGGACAGATGCATGCCGAGATACTGGACCGGCAGCGCGGCGACCCCGTGTGCGCGCAACAGCACGGGCAGGACGGTCGCCGCGATCAGCCCCAGGCTGAGGCCGAGCAGGGCGCCGATATGGCGCAGCATCCCCACCGCGAACAGCGCAGCGACGAGGGCATAGAAAACGAGCTCGACGAACAGGGTCCAGTAGATCGGCGAGAGCCAGGGCTGGCCGAAGAGCGGTGGCGCCATCGTCATGTTGGCCAGCACGGCTGTGATCGGCGGCGCATCGCCGGACAGCCAAGCCGTCGTCGCGAGCACGGCCAGCGCCAGCCACAGCGCCGGATAGAGCCGAAACAGCCGCGAGATCGCAAAATGCCTGAGCGGTCTTTCGCCCTGAATGCTGAACGGCACCACGAAGCCGCTGATCAGGAAGAACAGCGCGACGCCGAACCGGCCGAGGCTCAGATGCTCCACGCCCGATCGGGCGACCATGCCCATTGGCCCGGCCGCGGAAGGAGCCTGCCCGAGCAGGTCGCCGAACAGGTGCTCGATCATCACCCCGAGCGCCGCGATGGCCCGCAAACCGTCGAGATGGGCATAGCGCTGTCGGGTCATGGCGGGCTCACCGCAGGCCGAGTGCGCGGCGCGTGGCGGCATCGAAGCCCGGTCCGGCGTCGTTCTCGGCGAGTGCAAAGCCGCCGGTACCGGCATAGGTCCATGCGGCCCAGGCGAAACCGTGGGCCTCGGCCAGCTCGCGCATGTCGCGCAGCCACTGCTCGCGGGCCGCGGCCCCCTCGGGCGTGGTCATATAGGTCGTGCGGTGGATGCCGAATTCGCCCAGCAGGATGGCGTGTGCAGGCAGGTGCTGGCCGATGCGCCAGGCATTCACCTGCCGAAAGGTCTTCTCGAGGCTCGACCGGTCGAAACCGGCATAGCGTGCCAGCGACCGTTTCGCCTTGTGGGCTTGCTCCCGTGCGGCGCCATCGAGGCCGAGGCTGGCGATGCGCAGCCGGGTCGCTGCCGTCATCGCCTCAGGCGAGACCGACGCCGGATAGGGGATTGCATCGAGCGTATAAGCCGGGCTGCCGCGCACGCCCTGATGCGTGAACTGCCAGGGCGCATAGTCGTGATAGGTGTAGATCAGGCGCGGATCGCCCGCGAAGGGAAGCCTGTCGAGAGCGGTCAGCGCTGCCGCCGCGTTCATCGATCCGCCGCCCAGAACCAGCGGCAGCCGGGCCGAGCCCTTGCGCGCGGCGCGATAGCAGGCTTCGAGCATGGGCTGCCAAATCGGTTGCGGGATTTCCGGCTCGTTCATCAGCTCGAAGGCGAGACGCGGCGCTCCGGCGCTGGCGCCATTCTCGGCAAGCTGACCCAGAAGGCCTGCTAGCCGCTCTTGCAGCGCAAGCACGGCGCGGAAGCTCGGCGTATCCACGCCTGCGGTCAAAGCGGCAGGCCGGTAGGCCGGGTTCATTGCGCTCGGATGCAAGTCGACGATCACGCCGAGATCGGCTGCAAGCAGGTCACGAACGGTTTGGAGCAACAGCGTGTCGAGGCCATCACGACCCGTGTCGCGAAAAGCGAGGAAAGGCCCGACATCGACGGCGAGGCGCACGAAATCGAAGCCGGCCGCGCGTATGGCCCGGCGCTGCGCCGCATCGAAGCGGAAGCGCGGCGCCGAAAAGGGCGCGTCGCCATAGGCGCCGTCAGACGTGACCTCGGCCCAGCCTAGGGCATGCGAGACGCCGATGCCGCGGCGAAAGAGCGGGATGTCGCTACCGGGGCTGCTCGCGGCTGGTCCCTGTCCGAGGCAGGCGCCTGCCGCGAGGCCGGCCATGCCAGCGAGAATGGAGCGGCGGCTCGTCATGGCGAGAGCGCCGGGTCGCTGCCGGCTTGTCCGGGAAAGCGTGCGGTCAGGGCGCCGTCGAGGATGGTCATGTCGTCCTGGCCGGCGAACGGGGCTGCCAGGCCGTGCAGAGAGGCAGCGCGCAGGGCCGGATCCACCGTTCGCGATGGCACGAAGCGGACGTCGTTCCAGCCTGTGCGCGTGAAGCTGCGGATGTAATCGGCGGGGCGCTGCCGGTTCGGCTGTCCGGGAAAGGCGAAGAGCCGGTAGAGCGGCTCGGGATAGCGATAGATGTTGTTGGGGTCGCGCTCGCGGATCCAGCGCGAATGCGTCTGCAGGTCGATGATATGCACGGTCTCGCAGCCGGGTTTCGCCACCTGCGTCATCGCCGCGATGGCGCTCGCCGGGTTGTCGTAATGCTCGAAGGCCGCGCAGCTGACGATCAGGTCGAACATCCGGCCTTCCGCCAGGCGCGGGATGTCGAAATCGCGGCCGACCGCATAGCCGAATTCGCGTGCTCCGGGGCTTTCAGCGAGGTCCAGCGCCCGCGCCCGGTCGGCCGCTTCGCCTTCGGGAAAGCGATCCAGCAGGCGTCTGTAGAAGCCGGGATCTTCGCTGCCGGCGAGGTCGAACACGTCGATCGCGTGATAGGATTGGGCGCCGAGCGCCAGGAAGAGCACGCCATTGCCGCGCGAGGCGCCGGGGCTCACTTCCAGAACGTCCCGCCCGCGCAGGTCGAAATCCGATGGCATGAAGCGGCGCAGCGAAGCGAAGATGTCGAGGAGATAGGCGATCTGTCCGTCGGGATCGGACTTCGCCATGCCATTCGGCGTGGTGTAGCCGTTGAGCCTGTTCTTGCCCCAGGCCAAGCCGAGGAAGCCGAGGCCGAGCACCGTCATTTCGAGGTTTCGCAGGAGCGGGTTCATCGTCAGCCTCCGAACTCGACGCGCTTGCCGAGGCCGCTGCCGGTCTGGCGGGCGCCGGTCGGCTTCCAGCCGCGCAGCGCGCTTTCGTAGACCTCCATGGTGCGGTCGACGATCGCCCCCCATCCGAAGGAGGCGAGGACCGAGGCGGCGCGCTGGGCCTTCTGCGCGGGATCGGGCACGGCCAGTTTGGCGCGCATCGCGCCGGCGAGGTGGTTCACCTCTCCCAGCGGGAAATAGCTGTCCTGCCCGAGATCGAGCGCGAGATGGGCGTCGATATCGCTGACGAGACAGGGCACGCCGTAGCTCAGCGCTTCGAGCAGCACCATCGGCATGCCTTCATGGCTCGAGGGCAGGACGAACAGGGCCGCGTGCCGATAGAGCTGGAACAGCGCGTCGCCGCATTGAAACCCGGTCATGACCACGCCGGGCGTGGCCCCGGCGGCCGCCTCGACCTCGCGCTGATAGGGGCCGGCATGGTCGGCCGCGCCGGTGATGACGAGCCTGAGGCCGGGATCGTTCAGATGCGCGAAGGCCTTGATCAGGTCGAGATGCCGCTTCTCCTCGACGATCCTGCCGACGGAGAGGATATAGCGCTGCGGCACCACTGCGATGCGGTCGAGATAGGAGGTATCGAGGCCGGGCCGCGGGGTGTCGACGCCGTTCGGGATGAAGGTCGCGCCAACGCTGAACTTGCGCCGGACGCTGTCGGCGATCGCCTTCGACACGCCGATATTGGCATGGGAGAACAGCATCCCCATCGCCTCGCCGGTCCGCAGGATGGACCTGGCGACCGGCCCCCATTTCTGGCGCTCGTAGTCGAAGCCGTGATGCGTCACCACGACATGCAGGCCGAGCAGGCGTGCGAGCGGCGTCAGCAAGGCCGGTCCGATCGCGTGGATATGCACGAGATCCGGATTCTGCCGGGCCGCGACTAGCAGGCTCAAGGCCGTGTGCAGCAGCGTCTCGAAGCTGCGCGAGCGGGGTGACCAGACCGGCGTGACGGTCACGCCTCTCCAGACATAGGGCGCGCGCGAGCGGAGATAGGGCGAGCGTCCGAGCACTTCGACGCGCCAGCCGCGTTCCGCCAGGCGCATCGAGATCGCGGCGACATGGGTCTCGATGCCGCCCTGGATCTCGGGGACGCCGCGCAGGCCGACGAAGACGACTTTGCGTGCACGCGGGCTGGTGCCGATCGGTGGGATCAGGGTGTACATCAGGAGATCGCCTCGTAGAGATTGAGGGTGCGTTCGCGATAGCGGTCGGGCGAGAAATCCCGGCCGACCCAGTCGCGGCCGGCGGCGCCCATCGCCGCGCGGGCGGCGGGGGAAAGCGCGGCGACGGCGGCGAGGGCTTCGGCGAGGGCGGCGGCATTGCCGGGTTCGACCAGGAGGCCGGTCTCGCCCTCGATGATCAGTTCGGGAATGCCGCCGATGCGGGCGCCGATGACCGGCCGCCCGAGCGCATAGGCCTCGAGGAGGCTGACGGGGGCGTTCTCGTACCATTCCGAGGGCAGGACCAGCGCCAGCGCCTCGCCGATCAATCGTTGCAGCTCCGGCTTGTCGAGATGGCCGGCAAAGCTGACATCGGCACCGAAATCCGCAGCGAGCCGGCGCAGGCGCGGCTCTTCGGGGCCGCTGCCGGCCAGGACCAGCTTCTGGCGGGCCAGAGCGGCGGCGCGCAGGAGCGTCGCCAGCCCCTTCTCCGGCGCGAGCCGGCCGGCATAGACGATGTAATCGCCTTCCTGATGCGCCAGCGCGAAGCCGCGCGTGTCGATGCAGTTCGGGATATAGGCGATGCGATCGGCATCCCAGCCCCAGGCGATCAGCTTGTCGCGGTAGAAGCGACTGGGCGCGATCAGGCGGTCGAGCGTGTCGCGATAGAGGCCGAGGCTGCGATGGACCAGCGTCTCCATCAGGACGAGCCCGCTGACCACGGCCGAATCCTTGACGCAGCGATGCAGCAGGACGTTGTGGATGTGCCCGCCCCGGCAGCGCTCGCAGACGCTGCCCCGGCTCAGCATCTTGTAGGCCGGGCACGCGATCTTCAGGTCATGCGCCGTCATCACCAGCGGCACGCCCTCGGCCTTGAGCGAGCCGAAGATCGACGGCGAGATATGGTGGTAGACGTTATGGGCATGGGCCACGCGCGGCCGCGTCTGCCCGATCAGCGCGCGGATCTTGCGGCGCGCTTCCAGCGAGAAGATCACCTTGGCCGCCTGTGCGGCCTTGGCGAGAGGCCCGCCGGGGCCGCCATATTCGATCTCGGAGACGAAATGCCCGGACCAGGGGCTGGGCAGGTTGGCGGGGTGCTGCATCGCGAACGGCACCACCTCCCAGCCGGCCGCGGTGAACAGGTCGATATGATCGAGGAAGACGCTTTCGGCGCCGCCGCGCCGGTAGAAGTAATTGTTGATGGCCAGGAGTCGCGGGGCGTCGCTCATCGCGCCTGCTCCCTGAACCCGATCAGGTCGAGCGCAGCGTCGACGGTCAGCACCCGGCAGCCGCGCGCGATCGCGTAGCCGACGAGGAGGTGGAAGCTCGGTGCGGTGCAGCCATGCGGCGTCGGCCGGGGCGAGACGTCATGCGTGAAGAAGATCAGCCAGCCGGGACGCGCGACCAGCTCGTCGATCCAGCGGGCCAGCCCCAGCACATGCTGCTGCGGCTGCCGGATCTCGACAGCCCGCAGGAAGGCAGGGTCCGTCGGGCCGCGATTGATCCCTTCGCCGCCGGCCCGGCAGCTGCGGAAGCTGCGGGCGAGCAGGGCCCGTTTCCCGAAGGAGCCGCTATTATAGGGATAGGCGAAATTGCGCGGTGCCCTGCGCGGGTCGACGGCATCGAGATAGGCGGCGTTGCGGGCGAGATCTTCGGCCAGGTCTTGCGTGCCGATGTGACGCAGATCGCGATGGCCGAAGCTGTGGCAGCCGATCTCGTGGCCGCGGAGTGCAAGCTCCCGGCAGCCGGCCCGGTCGATCATCTTGCGGCCGGGCTCGACCCGGCCCTCCAGCCCGCCCGAAATGTAGAAGGTGCCGCGGGCGCCGTTGGCTTCGAGGATGGCCGCGCCGGCATCGAGAGCGGAATCCGGCACGTCGTCGAAGGTGAAGGAGACGATCGGCTCCTGCGTCGGGACCTGCATGACCTCCCGCGGGACCGCGCGGATCAGCCGGTTCTCCAGGCGCGCGGCGTACTGGTCGATCAGCGCGGGCAGGCGGGCCGCTTGCTTCGAGGCAGCCGTCATCGTCGCGTCGGGATCACGCATGGGCCGGCTCCAGGCTGCGGGGATGGTTGGCCGGTTCGCGGATCTCGTGGGCGCTCGCCTGGAGATGCAGGCCGAAGATCGCGACGACCAGCATGAACCAGATCAGGCTGCCGGATTGGAAGAACAGGCTCTCGACGCAGGCCGCGAGGATTCCGTAAAGCCAGATCCGCACGAACAGGCGGGTCAGCGCCGGGTCGTTGGCGGTGGCTTCGGCGCGGCCGATGTCGCGCAGCGGCAGCCAGACGAGCAGGACCAGCGTCAGGGCGAGGCCGGGAAGGCCGGTGGTGATCGCCATGTCGAGATAGGCGTTGTGGCCGTTGAAGGCAGCGTAAGCCCAGCCGGCCGCGGCGCCGCCCTTGTGGACCATCGCGTCGGTCTGCCAGAACAGCTGGAAGCCATGGCCGGTCAGCGGCTTGTCCAGGACGGCGTTGGCGCCAATCTTCCAGATGTCGACACGGTTGGTGAAGGTAGGGTCGATGCCGAGCTGGGCGATCAGGCCGCGTATCGTCGGAGACATCGCGCAGCCGATGGTCAGGATGTTGATCGCCGCGATCCCGAGCACGACCATCGGCACCCGCAGGGCGCGCCAGCGCTCGAAAGCCCAGGCGATGGCGAGGATTCCGGGCAGGGCGGCGATCGCGGATTTTCCGCCAGTCTGGGTGAGGAACGCAGCCGCCAGCAGGACCATCACGCCGCCGATGAGGCGCCGCCCCGTGCCGAACAGGTAGAGGCCGACAAAGCTGATCACCACCATCGCCGCCGCAGCGACGTTCTTATGGGCGAAATGGCCGCGCCAGAGACCGGCGCTCATCGGCTCGCGGATTTCGCTGGCCTGGTGGATGGCGAAATGCGGCAGCAGCGCGACGCCGAGATAGGCGAGCGCCAGCGCGCCGAGGCAGCACAGCGTGAGCATGCCGGCGAACTGGCGTTCCGAGCGGGGCAGCAGGAGCAGGATGCTGCCGTTCACGAGCGTCAGCATCGCCAGGAAGACGCGCTTGAGCGCGAGATCGGGCTGCGCCGAGAGGGCCGAGGCGATCGCGAACCAGATCAGCATCACGATCAGAATGCTGCGCGGACGGGCGACCAGATGGCGCGCGCTCGACCGGAAGGCGGTGAGCCACAGCGCCGCGGTCAGCCCGAGATAGACGATCTGGTTGAGCGTGTTCGACTTGGCGGTCGCGGCATCGCCCGCGGAGGCAGCCGAGAGATCGATAAAAGGCGTCAGCGTGACCAGGTAGAACAGCAGCGTCGCCGTGAAGAGCAGGGGGGCCGCGATGCCGGCCATCGGGCGTGCCTGGGTCTGGTCCATCATGGCGTTGCGCTCCTGCGGATTGCGCGGAGGTATCCGAGCCCGGCGAGCACGCCGGCTGCGAGGACGAGGCCGAGCGCCATGCCTGCGGCGGCCGCGACGATCGGGCGGGGCGGCCAGGTCGGCCGCAGTGGCGCGGTGGCGGGCGTGATCACGCGCAGGTCGGTCGCGTCGATCCGCTGGCGCTGCGCGGTCTCGCCGGCGCGTGTCAGGAAGGTCTGGTAGAGTGCGGTGCGGGCTGCGGCCTCGCGTTCGAGCTCGCGCAGCTTGACCAGCGCCTGGTCGTCGACGGAGACGCTGCCGCGCAAGGCCTTCGTCTCGCCGTGCAGCGTGTCGAGCGCGCGCCTGGCCTGGTCGACCTCGATGCGGGCGGCGCGCCGCAGCCGCTCGGTCTCGGATTTGATCGCCTTGGCCAGCGCCTCGGCCTCGGCCAGCACATTCAGCAGGGCGGGGTGGCGCGGCCCCATCGTCTTGGAAAGCACCGCGACCTGCCGGCGCAAGCCGGCCTCGTCAGCGAGCAATCCGGCCAGCGTCTGCGACTGGACGGCGCCGCCCTGCACGCCTTGCGTCGATACCGAGCGCGACACTTCGTTATAGCGCGCCTCTGCCTCGGCCAGTCGCGCCTTGGCATCGGTCAGCTTTCCGCTCATCCGCTCCAGCGCTTCCGAGCTGAGCGGCTGTTTCGAGAGGCCTTGTTGCAGGCCATGGGCGCGGCGAAAGGCCTCGACCCGGTCTTCCGCCTCTGTCGCGGCCGCTTTGATCTCGCCGAGCCGGGCGGCTAGCCCTTGCGCGGCGCGGCCGACGCGCTCGGCATCGGCCCGCACGATCTCGCTGCGGAAGGTGTCGGCGATGGCGTTGGCGAGCCGGGCCGACAGGCCGGCATCGCCCGTCCAGGCCGACACCGACACCACATAGGACCGCTCCTGCCGGGCTACCGTCACGCGCCTTGCGATGGTGCGGGCGAGCTCGGCCGGATCGGGCGGCTGATCGGAGCCCTGCAGGAACCGCGGCAGCCACGGGCTGGGCGCGAATTCGGGGTCGTTCCCGAGATCGAGCGCCTCGACGACCTGCCGCAGGACATTGCCCGAGGTGATCATCCGCATCTTGCTCTCGACGTCCAGGATCTGGCTGTCGCTCTGGATATTCGTCGCGTAGAGGTCGTTCGGCGCGATCAGCAGGTTGGACGGCGCGATCGTCAGTTCCGTCGTTGCGGTGAAGCGCGGGGTGACGAGCTGGCCGGCGCCGACCGCCGCGACGGCGCCTGAAAGCGCGGCCACGGCCAGCCAGGGCCATCCGCGCAGGATCCAGCCCAGGACCCGTGTGGGGCTGATCGCATGGGCGGGCGGGAGAGCCTTTTCGAGGGCTTGTCGATAAGGGACATCGTTCCCGCCCCGCAGGGGGCTGGTCTCGGTCGTGATGTACATGTCGATCTGGCGTCAGTGAGCGAGGAGGCGGGCTTCGGGCCGTCCTGAGATCGGCCGGTGCGCTCCGCCGGGGGAGCAAGCAAAGCTGGCAGCGGGAATCTTGAGCATAGGCCCCCCAAACTTGCGTTTCTTCTCGAAATCACATCTTCAGATTGAAGTAATCCTTTTATGATAGAAAAATACAACCTAAGGTAGTGTTTTCAATTAAACATTAACCTTAACCCGAGGCGCGTGGATGATGGCTGGATGGGCGGGGACGGAGAGGCTGCGGCGCGCCCGTCCGGTGATCGTCAGCTATCTGCTGTCGAGCGGCTCCCTGGCCTCGGCTGCACTGTCGCAGCTGGTCACCTTCGCGATTCTGGCGCGCGCGCTCGGGCCGATCGAGTTCGGCCTGTTCGTGCAGATATCGGCCGTCGCCACGATCGCGGTGCAGCTCTGTGGCCTCGGCGCCTCAGACTGCCTGCTGCGCCGTGTCTCACGCGACCCCGCGAGCTATGCGGACCTGCTCGGTCATAATCTCTGCCTGATCGGCCTGACCGGAGCCGGGCTCGTCATCGGCGGCGTCGCGGCGCTGTCGGGCTGGCTGAGGCTGAACGCCGGCCCGTCTGTCGACCTGGCGACCCTGGCGCTGCTGCTCTTCGGCAATGTCGTCGTGCTCAGGCTGATCCTTCTGGTCGAGACCGCCTTCCTCGCCCTCGGACGGTTCCATCAGGCCAACCGCGCCGTTGTCGGCTTTGCACTGATGCGGATGGCGACCGCGGCGCTCGCCTGTCTCGCGTTCGGAGCCTCGACCCTGTCTGAATGGGCGCTCTGGCAATGCGCCGGGAATCTTCTCTACGCCCTGGTCGGCGCTGCCTGGCTTCGCCCGTTGGGTCGGCCCCGTCTCGCGATCCTGCGCGCGGAGCTGAAGCCCGGCCTCCTGTTTAGCTCCCAATTTGTGATGCGGG
>Ga0209793_1001490_pt1 | contig 14763 bp, 15 predicted proteins | sample EBPBio122009_DNA_FD_185863 | JGI IMG/M metagenome (GOLD analysis project Ga0209793, IMG submission 185863) | Wastewater treatment Type I Accumulibacter community from EBPR Bioreactor in Madison, WI, USA - Reactor 1_2/2/2009_ DNA (SPAdes) (version 2) | ecosystem: Engineered > Bioreactor > EBPR >... | reverse complement strand
CTCGGTCCAGGCTTCGAGATCGTCGATGGCATAGACGACGCGGCCGCCGAGCTTGCGATATGCGGGGCCGGTTCCGTAGGTGCGGTGCTTTTCCAGCGTTCGCGCCGACAGGCTGAGGAAGTCGGCGGCTTCCTTGGTGCGCAGAAAGCGCGGCGGCAGAATGACGGGTTCGTGCGGCATGGAACGGGCCTCCGTGGTGTTGGGACGGCCGCTGCGGATCAGCGGCGGGCAAGGACCACGGTGGCGAAGGAGAACCGGCGAGTTGCAGGGCGAAGTTGGGGGGTATCGAAATCACCCACCATCGGGCGTGCGAAGTTGCGCTAGTGTGGGCGGCGATGACGCAGGAGTTTTCGATAGCCGCCGGCGACCATCGCGCGGGCATCGCGCAACAGCGCCTTGACGGCATGGCGGGCCGAGGACGCCTGCCATTCGTCACGGTCGAGCGGGCCGATCTTCAGGACGACCTGTGCGATCTCCTGCTGCGTGGCGCCGGCTCTGTATCCGTCGAAGGCCCGCAGCATGCGCCGAAGACGTGCGCGCTGCTGCCGGGTCAGGCGCGTGTCGGGCGGGATGGCGCGGCCATGCAGGGCAGAGAGGAAGCGACGAATCGCCTCGATCCGATCGAATCCGTCGAGACCGAGCGGAACGATGGCGACCGCGATCGTTTCGCTGCGGACAGCATCGTCGAGGATCTGGAGCGTCTGCCCGTTGCCGAGCGCGAAGCGGAAATCGCTGTCGGTGCCGTCCACCGGCAGGTGGACGCGCCATATGGCCGGGACATCGCCGAGGCTGTCTTCAAATGCTGGCGGAGCTGGGGCCAAGAGGATCGCGCTCGTGTCCTCTTGCGGCAGCCAGAGGATGGGGGCGGCAGGAGGTGCGGCCTGTGGATCGACCGGGAAATCGCAACCCCCACCGCTGCCGAATGTGTTCGGTCAGCGGTTCGGGGTCTCCACGGCCAGCAACAGAGGCTTCAAAATCGGCGTCATAGGCTTCGTTCCGGCGAAGGCACTCCCATGCCAGGTCGGATGCCGTCAACGCATCCAGACGGTCGTATTCCACCGAAGAACGCCAGGTCGATGCGTCAGGTGTCATCACGGTCTCCCGAGTCTTCTCTAGGGGATTGGTAAGACTCAGGATTCCCGTGCGAGTTGAGTTGGGGAAGTCAGGCGCAGGTCAACGGGTGATGCGTCGCGCGCATCACGGTCAGGTCTTGCGCTGGCTTTCGCGGACCAGTTCGCGATAGCCCTGTTCGGTCATCCAACGCGCGCGTGCAAGGTGGGCGTCATGGATCGAGCGGCAATGCGCAGGATCGCTATCGGGATCGAGCCCGAACAGAATCCGCACCGCTTCGCGCCAGTCGGCACCGTCTCGCTCCGCATCGAGCAGCCGCATATAAAGCTTCATATGCTCGCGATCATAGGATGTGAGCGAGTCACCGGATGGCGGTTTGTCGAGAAATGCTTGTATTGCCTGTGCCATCACTTTCTCATCGTCGCAGGTAACGCATTTGTTAACCATCTCCGTTGGGAGATAGCCATCCTTTTTGACGAGAACTGGCCGTAACGGCAGCCGTGACGTCACCGTTTCGCGTTGCTGCCTTCGTGAAGGAGCAGCACGCCCTCGCCCTTGTCGGTGGACAGGAAAACGATCCCGGCGGCTTCGAGCGCCCGGCGCACCTCATCGCGCGTGGATTCAAACACCTCGAGTCCGTTCTCGGATTCGAGGCGCTTGAGCGCGGTAAGTGATACGCGGGCCTTGTCAGCGAGCGTCTCCTGTGTCCAACCCAGCAACGCACGCGCGGCCCGTGACTGTCGGGCGGTGATCATACATGATCACCTCCCATTCGGATCTGCACGCACTCCAGAACTACGACTATTTTAGTCGCTCTGTGGTGGCCCGCCAATCTGTTTTTGCGCGAAAACGCCTGATCTGGCGAAACTTGGCCTCACGGCCTCGCATCTGATTCGGTCGCCGAGCGGTTACTCCGATTGCGTCCTGGGAATGTGGCTCAACAGGTTCAGGGAGAGGAGGATGGGTTTGGGAAGGAGGGCGAGGGAGCCGTCGCCTCCTTCCCATGGGTGGGTTCAAGGGAGGGGCTTCAGCCCTTCCCTTGGGGAGGATGTTTGAAGGAGGGGGCCTTCCCCTTCCTTCATGGGGGAGAGTTTGAGAGGGGTGGCTTGCCCCCCTTTCATCAGCCTTGGTGGCCGGTCGATCCGGTCGACGGGGCTCCTGACGACGAAGCAAAGACGAGAGGCGGCTTTCGCCGCCTCTCGTCGCAGACTCAGTCGATATCCGGTCCCCAGAGCGGATTGCTCACCGGGTCCTCGATGTGGCCCCAGTCCGGTTCCAACCCGGCGATCACTGCCTTGACCTTGTGCCCACCGATGTCCGTGCGCCCCTGCGCGACGAGGATGCTCACCGCCGTCGGGTCCGCCTCGATGGCCCGGATCGCGTCCTCCATGTCATCGTGGGGACCGAGGTTTTCGATGGGGATCACATCGCCGTCCTCGTCGTAGCCGCCATGCAGATACATCGGCGCATCTGCCAGCCGCTCCGCCGCCAGTTCGGCCTCTCGGATGAGGCGGAAGGCGTGCTTGCGCTCGCGCCAGTAAGCTGCGCTGCCACCGTCGATGCTGATGATCTTGTGATTGCTCATGTCATGTCTCCTTTCGCTCTCTGACGGAAGGAGCCTGCACTGTAGCCGCGAGGGGTCAGGGATCGCGAAGCGACCGCCAGCGGCGGCGAGCGGGGGAGCCGATTTTCTGACGACGCCCTTGGGCGGCGGCTGAAAATTGGGGGGACCGCGATGTCCTTGACGCCGGAGTGGCTGGTGCATGATCCGAAGTCAGAGAGAGAAGAGCCCGCGGCCCCGACCAGGGGCCGCGACAATATTCGGCGCAACGCCAAAGGGGTGGTTTGGAGGGGAAGCCCCTCCATGGGTGGGGGAGCTTGAGGGGGCGGGGCTCTGCCCTGCCCCTTCATGGGGAGAGTTTGAGAGGGGCGGCTTGCCCCCCTTTCATCAGACATGCCGAGCGGTCGATCCGCTCGACATGTCTTCATGGACGGGGGAAAGGTGACGGGCGCCTTCCAAACATGGGGAAAACCCGGCGGCTTGCGCCGCCGGGCTCCGGGCTTCCCGCTCAGAACGGGATGTCATCGTCGTCGATGAACTTGCCGTCGTCGTTCTCGGTCTGCTTCGCCCGGCTCAGGAAATCGACCGTCTCGGCGATGATCTCGGTGCCGTAGCGGTCAACCCCTGCGGCGTCGGTCCATTTCGTGTAGTGGATGCGGCCGCGAACCAGAACCTTCATGCCCTTGTCGCAATGCTCCTGGACCGTCTTGCCGAGGCCGTTGAAGCAGGTGATGCGGTGCCATTCCGTGTCCTGGACCCGATAGCCGTTCTCGTCGCGGAGGACGCGGCCTTCCGAGTAGCGGGGGCGCGAGGTGGCCAGGGTGAAGTGGGTGATGCCGGTGCCGCCCTGGGTGGTGCGGGTTTCGGGGGCCTGACCGATGTTGCCGGCGAGGATGACGATGTTCTGCATGTGTTATCTCCGTTGCTCCTCGGAGGGACCATCCCTCCGACGAGACCCGGCCAAGGCCGTCGGGAGACTCCCGCAACTGCCGTCCTGACGGCAGCTTGCCCCTAAGGCCCGGAGTGGGGCGGGCAGCCGCGCTTGCGCGGCAACACGGTCCGGAGCCGCGGGGGTTGCTGGGGGAAACCGAACGGACTTAGGGGATCAGTCAGTCGGAGGGATTGGTGCTTTCGAGAGCGGATCGGAGATGCACCACATGTTCCATCGTCATCGCCGGTAGCAGCGGCCCGGTAGGCCCGAAACCGGCTCCACCCGGCACAGCACCGCCTACCCCCTTTTCCCGGACACCTTCGCGCTTCCCGCAGGAAGGCTACGTCGTCCGCGACGAGAACGAGGCAACTCTCGGGATTCCGGGCACGGCAGGGGCATCGCGCCGGCTTCGACAGCCGCAGGCCCGGTCCGTCAGCATTGCGACAAGGGCATGAAGGTGTTTGTGGCTGCATCCCCGGCACAAAGTGGCGAGGCGGCGGGGTTGACCGCCATGGCAGCGGAACTCATGCCGACGACAGATTTCCAAGCCGGGCGAGGCGGCCCGAGAGCGATTTGGCGAGGGTATCACTGGCGTGATAGCCCGATACCTGTGCGGAAGGCCGGAGCCCGGCGGCGCAAGCCGCCGGGTTTTCGCCTTGGAAGTGAGAGAACGACCCGCCGGTTCAGCGCGAGAATACGGACTCGCCGAGGACGTTCAGATTGACGATAGCCGAGACGCCGATGACAAGGCCGCCGATCCCGCCGAGCAGATTGAGGGCGAGGCTGGAGTCGATGGCGTTCTTCGTGATGCCATAGACAAGCGCATATCCCGCGATGACGGCGGGCACCGCGAAGAGTGCGAGCGCGATGAAGCGCAGAACCGGGTTTTTGGCGAAGCCGAGAACCGCGATCACGAGGGCAACGGACAGCAAGGCGGCACCAGCGGCGGCAAAACCGGACATCAGAACACCAGCTCCCGCGCCCCACGCAAACTGAGCGGCAGTAATGGCAGCCATGACCGGCAAGGCATAAATCGCGAGATTCCAGGCGATCACGCAGGCTGTGATGGTCAAGGAGATGGCAAGCAGAATCAACGTCATGGAAACCTCCAGCAGAACGGTTGAGGATCACAACAGGCTGCCGGGAGATACGCTCCGCCTGTGACTATGCTGCTTCGCCGGTTCTTCAAGGATGCTCCATCAAATGCCCGGCGTCGTTTTCTGTCAAGGTTCGGCGGCTGAAAGCCGCCGAACGCCGGGGCTTACGCCCCGCCGTCGAACTTCATGACCGGGATGCCGAGCTTGCGGGCCTTGTCCGCGAGGTTCTCCTGAATCCCGCTGCCGGGGAAGACGAGGACGCCGACCGGCAGCACGTCCAGCAGCTGGTCGTTGCGCTTGAAGGGCGCGGCCTTGCCGTGCTTCGTCCAGTCGGGCCGGAAGGCGACCTGGGGCACCTTGCGGTGATCTGCCCAGCGGGAGGCGATCAGTTCCGCCCCCTTGGGCGACCCGCCGTGCAGCAAGACCATCTCGGGATGCTTGGCATGGACCTGATCGAGCTTCGCCCAGATCAGCCGGTGATCGTTGAAGTCGGCACCGCCGGTCACGGCCACCTTGGGACCGGCAGGCAGCATCACCTCGGTCTCGGCCCGGCGCTTCGCGGCAAGGTAGTCGCGGCTGTCGATCATCGCGGCGGTCAGATGGCGATGGTTGACCATCGAGCCGCTGCGGGGCCGCCAGGCGCTGCCGGTGTGGTGCTCGAAAGCCTCGGCGGCGAGGTCGCGGAAGAGTTCCATGCTGTTGCGCCGTTCGATGAAGGTCTGCCCCTCTGCGGTGAGGCGTTCGAGTTCGACCGATTTCACCTCGCTGCCGTCCTGTTCCCGCTGAAGCCGCCGCTGCGCCTGCTCGTTGTCGTCGAGATCGCGCTCCACCCGGGCGTTGGCGCGGTGAAAGAGATTGACGGTCCCCCAGAGAAGTTCTTCGAGATCGGGCTCGAGGCGGGTGTCGGCGAGCGTCGCGACAAGGGCGTCGAAGATGTCGGTGACGGCACTGGCGACGGTATTGCCCTCGGGCAGCGGCCGGGGATCGGGTTCGTCCTGGAACGGGCGCCAGCCGTAGAGCTGGAGTTCGGTGAGGGCGTGATCGGTCTGGGAGGAGGTGTGGATCGGTTCGGCCCCTGCGTATTCGGTTTCGTTTTCCATCGGGAGCGTCCTTCGTCTGGAGACCGCGCCCATCGCGGCCTTCGCAGGCGTCGAAGCGCACGGGCGGGACGGGTTGGCAGCCCTCGCCCGCTCCGCGAGGGCCTTGATGGCCGGGGGTGGGCTATTTTGACTTTCGCGATGCAAAGGCGGGGCTCGTCCCCGCCGGCGGAAAATAGTCCAAACCCGGCCATTGCCTGCCCGTCCCGTTTGTGCGCCGATCGCCCTCTCAGAAGGCCGTGGGCGCGGGACTCTCCGACGAAGGATGCTCCTGGCGATGACCTGAGACCGAAACCGGCAGGGGGCGAAGCTGGGCCGCGCCTCCGGGACCGATCACGCCCTCACCCTTCCATGAAACGGCGGACGTCTTCGGGATGAAGCTGATCCTTCAGGGCCGCCCTGAGGGCATTGGCGCCGTGGCGTCGCAGATCATCGTTGAAATCGCCGTTGAGCGGCGTGAGCGACATCGCCTCGATCCCGAGGCTCGCTGCTCTGGCAACCAGGCCGGCTCTTGCACCGTCCCCGGCCGGGTCGCGATCCCTGACGACATAGAGCCGGCGCAGCGTCGGCGGGAACAGGACGGCAGCGAGGTGAGCGGCCGAAAGCGCCGCCAGCATCGGCATGCGGGGCAGAACCTGACGGGGCGACAGCACGGTCTCGATGCCCTCGCCGGCGGCGAGAACCTCAGCGGCGGTGCCGAAGCGGACAGCGTGGCCGAGAAGGTCGCCCATTGCCCGACGCGGTGTCTCGACAGACGCCTTGCCGGACCCGTCCGGGGCGAGCCAGGTGCGATGCGCGCCGGTCTGGTGGCCGGAGAGATCGGTGACGGCGGCAACGAGTGCCGGCCTGATCTCGGTGGGCGAATGCTCGTCGTGCCTGTAATAGCACCGCGGATGGTAGCGTAGCGCGGTTGTGTCCGAGAGGGAGGTGATCGCCCGCCCGTTGAGGTAGATCGCAGCAAGGGTGCCGTGGATCGGCTGCGCCATGGCGAAGAGGCGGCGCGACGCTTCAGGCGAACCGGGCGCGCTGCTGGATGTGCTGCCGGTTGGCGTCTTCGTCTTCTCTGGTTCGGGATGCGGGAGGGCGAGAAAACGGCGCGCTTCCTCGGCCACGTCCTTGAAGTGGGCAAGACCGAGTGTCTGCCGGATGACATCGAGCAGATCGCCATGCTCCCCGGTGGCCATGTCGGTCCATTTCCCCGCCGCGCCCTTGCCGGATTCCGGCGCGGCAAGGCGGACGAACATCGAGCGGCCAGGAGTATTCTGCACATCGCCGACCAGCCAGTATCGCCCGACGCGATGGCCGGACGACAGGTAATGGCGGCACACCGCCTCGGCCTCCCGGCCAAGGCGGATCGCCAGTTCGGAGGCGTCGTGACGCGGCATCACGCGGCCTCCCGCTCGCCGATGCGCTCGACCGGCCAGCGGTCGAAGAGTTTGCCGAGGATCGCCGGGCCGCTGGCATCGACCGGCACGAACATACGCAGCTTCCAGGAGATGATCTCGTGGAACAGGCCATAGGCCGTGAGACGCTGGCGCATCGTGTCGGTGAAGCCCGAGAGTTCGATTCGGTTCACGCCCATGACGCGGACCCGGCGAAGCTGGAGGCCCTCGGCAAGATCGAATATCGTCCGACCTTCCATCAGGGCCGCGAAGGCATCATCCGGTGTGACCTTCGCGATGCCGGTCGTGGTGGCGTTTGCGGCCCAGGCCGGGGAGACCTTGCGGCCGATGATGCGCTCGCCCGCATCGGTCTGGAGGCGATAAACGCGGGTGGACTCGTTCGGCAGCCGTTTCCAGATCGGCAGCAGCAACCCCGTCACCATATGGAGCGTGCTGTCGGCAAACTCCGGCACTTCCGCGACCTCAGCCTCCCAGGCGGCGGCGAATGCGTCCCGGTCGGCCTCGACCCAATGGGTCTCGCCCATCATCCTGATGGGGATATTGTGCGCTTCCATCGGGCGGATCAGCCTGACGCGGCGCTCGATTTCACCATCGTCGAGCATGATGCTGGTGGTGGGGATCTGCACCGCCGCGCGCCCCGAGCGCTCGTTGATCAGCAGCTTCGCGCGCGGATCGCCGAGTTCCGCCAGGGCGGCATCGAGCGTCACCGGGTGGTTGCGCTTGCGCTCGGTGATGGTCAGCAGGCTGGTTTCCGCCCCTGTGCGCGGGTGCGTGTAGATCACCTGCCGATCCGTCACCACGAAGCACTCCGCGCACAGGGTCTCCAGCCCGGCGTCATAGGTGCCGGAGGCGATGGCACCCTCGATGCGGGCGGTCAGCAGCCCTTCGAAGGCGGTGAACAGGAGGCCCTGAAGCTCGATGGTCAGGGCGAGCAAACGGTTGAGAAACGTGGTGATCGCGGGCAGATCATCCTTGATGCCATTCGAGTCCATCAGCTTCAGGCCGGTGGCAGCCTCGAACCGCTCCAGCGAGCAACCCTCGACCTTGCCCCGCACCAGCAGGAGATAGAGCTGGCGCAGCGCGTCGCGCGCATAGTGCGATTCCAGATTGTCCTCGGGGCGGAACAGGCCCTGGCCGCCGGTCTGCCGCTGGCCGCGCGTGATCGCGCCCAGCGTGTCGAGGCGGCGGGCAATCGTGCTGAGGAACCGCTTCTCCGCCTTCACATTGGTCGAGATCGGCCGGAACAGCGGCGGCTGCGCCTGGTTGGTGCGATGGGTGCGGCCGAGGCCCTGGATGGCGGCGTCCGCCTTCCAACCCGCCTCGAGGAGATAATGGACCCGCAGGCGGGTGTTCTTTGCCGAGAGTTCGGCGTGGTAGCTGCGTCCGGTGCCGCCCGCGTCGCTGAACACCAGCACGCGCTTGGCATCGTCCATGAAGGCTTGCGTCTCGGCGAGGTTGGCCGAGCCGGCGCGGTTCTCCACGACCAGCCGGTCGATGGTGACGCCGCGCTTGCGGACAATGCGGCGCGAGCGGCCCGTCACCTCGGCCACCGTGTCGGTGCCGAAATGCTGGATGATCTGGTCCAGCGCGCCGGGGACCGGCGGCAGGCTCGCAAGGCTCGCGATCATCTCGTCGCGCCGGGCAACCGCCTCGCGGCTTTCGACGGGCTGGCCATCGCGAGTGACCGGCCGCGACGACAGGTTGCCCTCCGAATCCGTGAAGGGCTCGTAGAGCTGGACCGGGAAGGAATGGGCGAGGTAGTCCAGGACATATTCGCGCGGCGACAGGTCCATTTTCAGGTCGCCCCATTCCTCGGTGGGGATCTCCGCCAGCCGCCGCTCCATCAGTGCCTCGCCGGTCGAGACGATCTGGATGACGGAAGAATGTCCCGCCTCCAGATCGCTGGTGATCGAGCGGATCAGCGTCGGGGTTTTCATGGACGTGAGCAAATGGCCGAAAAACCGTTGCTTCGCGCTCTCGAAGGCCGAGCGCGCCGCAGATTTGGCCTGCCGGTTCAACGTGCCGGAACCGCCGTCGCCGCCGGTGATGTTGGCTGCCTGCATCGCCGCATCGAGATTGTTGTGAATGATGGCGAAAGCATCGGCATAGCTGTCGTAGATGCGGACCTGCTCGGGCGTCAGCTCGTGGTCGAGCAACTCGTATTCGACGCCTTTGAAGGACAAGGACCGGGCGGTGTAGAGACCGAGCGCCCGAAGGTCGCGGGCCAGGACCTCCATCGCCGCGACGCCACCGCCCTCGATGGCCTCGACAAACTCGGCCCTAGTCGAGAACGGGAAATCCTCGCCGCCCCAGAGGCCGAGCCGCTGCGCATAGGCGAGGTTATGGACGGTGGTGGCGCCGGTGGCCGAGACATAGACCACGCGGGCCTGCGGCAGGGCGTGCTGGAGGCGCAGCCCGGCACGGCCCTGCTGGCTGGCAGCGACATCGCCGCGTTCTCCCTTGCCGCCAGCGGCGTTCTGCATGCTGTGCGCCTCGTCGAAAATCACCACTCCATCGAAGTCGGTGCCCAACCATTCGACGATCTGTTTGACGCGCGAAACCCTTTCTCCGCGGTCATCGGAGCGTAGCGTGGCATAGGTTAGAAATAGGACGCCTTCGCCTAGGGTGATCGGCTTGCCTTGAGGGAATCGGCTGAGCGGCGTAACCAGCAGGCGCTCCATGCCGAGGGCCGACCAATCGCGCTGCGCATCCTCCAGCAGCTTGTCGGACTTCGAGATCCAGACCGCTTTGCGCCGCCCCTGCATCCAGTTGTCGAGGATGATGGCGGCGGATTCCCGGCCCTTGCCGACGCCGGTGCCGTCGCCGATCATGAAGCCCTGCCGGAAACGGACGGCGTTCGGGGCGTCCTCTTGCGCGGCCGACAGGGTGTCGAAGGTATCGTCCACCGTCCACGCCCCGGCAAGAAAACCGGCATGGGCCTCGCCGGCATAGATCACGGTCTCCAGTTGTGCCTCGGACAGCTTGCCGAGGATGTCGGCCCGCAGCATCGGCCGGTAGCCGGGCTTCGGCGGCGCGATGCTCGCCATCGAGGCCGACTGCACGAGCTGGGTGGGATGCGCCTGCGCCCCGGCGATGCGGATCGTCTGGAGGCCGTATTCCTCATAGATCGCATCGGAGAGGCGACCGCCCTCAGCCGGTTCCCAATCCACGGTCTCGTAGGCGACCGGCACGGCCTCCGGCTCCGCCAGAGGCGCGGCGGGCGCGGATCGCGCGGCGCGGTTGACATAGCCGTGCACGGTGCGGGGCGTCGGGGTCGCGGCAACCGGCACGGCAATGCCGGGATCGACCGGCAGCCGGGCCGGAAGCTGATCCGCCAGCCAGCTGATCAGCGTCGCCACGTCCGGCGCGACACCGGGCGATGCCGGGAACACCACCGCGTCTTCGGCGGGCAGCTTGTCGATGACGGTCAGCCGCGTGTCGATGGTGGTGCCATGCTTGGCATAGACCGAACCATCGACGGCGGCGGAGAAGACCACGCGGCCGCGTTCCTGCAGCCGGGTCCAGGAGGCGGTCCATGCCGGATTGTCGGAGGCGAAGCTCGCCCCGGTGATGGTCACGAGCCGCCCGCCGGGCGCGAGGCGCGCCAGCGCCGAGGCGACATGGCGGAAGGCGGCATCGGCCATGCGGCCCTCGACATGGGCCATGACCGAGAACGGCGGATTCATCAGCACCACTGTCGGGATCAGGCCGGGATCGAGATGATCGTCGATCTGGGCGGCGTCGAAGCGGGTGACGGAAAGGGCCGGAAAGAGGGAGGAAAGCAGTCCGGCGCGAGCCTCGGCCAGTTCGTTGAGCAGCAGCGTGCCGCCCGCGATCTCGGCCAGAATGGCGAGAAGCCCGGTCCCGGCCGAGGGCTCCAGAACCCGGTCGGCAGGCGTGATCGCCGCCGCCGTGACCGCCGCGAAACCGAGCGAGACCGGGGTGCTGAACTGCTGGAAGGTCTGCGCTTCTTCTGACCGGCGCGTATGCGTCGGCAGAAGCCCGGCGATCTTGCCGAGCTGCGGCAAGATCATCGCAGGAGTGCCGGCTTTGCGGAAAAGCGGCTTTCCGTATTTGCGCAGGAACAGCACCGTCGCCGCCTCGCAGGCGTCATAGGCGGTCTTCCAGTTCCACGCGCCGGTGGCATCGGAAGCGCCGAAGGCCGCTTCCATCGCGCCGCGCAGCGTGGCGGCATCGACACGCTGACCACGTTCGAGGTGCGGTAGCAGCAGACCGGCAGCGATGAAGACGCAGGCTGCGGTCTCAGCGTCGTGGTCGAGCGGAAGCGGCGCCGTGGCGGATGCCGCCGCGGATGCGGAAATCATGTTCATCGGGGATTCCTCGGGAGAGCAAGACAGGATCGAGCCGCGCAGCGCTCTCTCTCGACCGCACCGGCTCAAATCCCTTCCGGCCGCTCTCTCCCTCTCAATTCGTGGCGAGAGCAGGCATGAAACAAGCGCCCGACCGGAAGGCGAGGCGCTTGTGAGGTTCAGCCAAAACGGCGTCCGGCTTCGGTGAAGGTGTATTCGTTGGCGGTGATGGCCTCATCTACCGCCTCGTCCGAGGTCAGATAGTCATATTCGCGCTCAAGGTGGCGATAGAGCCATCGGGCGAGGTCACGCAGCGCCTCAATGACCATCTCCTCGGCATCGGCGGTCATGTCCTGATATGTCGGACTGTCGCGCTCGACCGAGATCACCATGCAATACTCATGGCAGTAGTGGCCGCGATGCGTTGCCTCGGCGCGAAGCTGGTAGAAATTGCGCCGCTGGACAGCCTGAAGGGCATCGACGATGCCGTGCAGGATCGTATCCTGCGGTGCATAGGACCGGAGTTCAGTCGAGGCGTTCTTCCGGTAGGAATAGAACCCCTCCCAGCACGCGCCATCCCCCTGTGACCAGAAGCCTGAGAAGAAGATGCACGGCTGCTGCCGCGATCCGCCGCCATACAGGCGCACGGTGCGGGTCTTGAAGCGGATGCCGAGGATTTCCGCGATCCGCTGGAAATCCTCATAGACCGCATCATACCAGCCGTAGTCGAACCCGCCTTCGCGATACCAGGCGCGGGCCTTGTCCTTCGCCGTGTCTGAAAGCTCGTCGAGCCGATAGACCGTGGTTTCGATGATCTCAGGCATAGGGATCACTTCCGTCCAGGACGATCTCCAGCCAACTGCCGCTGAAAATCCAGTCCACGGTCTCACCCGTGGCGAGGTCCAGGACGTGCGCGCCGCCGCCGAAGGCGTTTACCTTGGGCCGCGAGCTGGTGTTGGCGTATTGGAAACCCCAGAGGCCCGTCAGGCCGAACTCGGCAGCGCAGCGCTTGACGAACTGGATGACATGCTCGGGATCGCCGGTTTCGTCATCGCGCATCCAGAGCTGCGTGCCGCCATGCTCGGGCTGAATCGAGAGCAGGAAACCCTCGGACGGAGGGTCTTCCGCGGCGTTTTCTTCGGACAACGCATTGTAGAGTTCGAGCGCGTGGGCGGCGTTTTCGGGGGTGCCTACATCGAGCAGGCAGGAGAAATGGGTGTAGTAGTTGGCCATGTCAGGCTCCTGAAACGACAAAGCCCGGCGCAAGGCCGGGCGAGGATGAGGGGGAAGCAGGGAGAGATCAGGCGGCTTCGGGCAGCCTCAGAAGTTCGTCCGCCGTCTCGCGCCAGAAGGGATCGACCAGCCGGGCCTCGAGGAGACTGGCGCGGTAGCGGAGATCGCGGGCGGATGAGGCATCGCCGCGCCCGGTTGCCGTGAAGGCCATGCCGCGCAGACGGCTGGCCTCGGTGACGACGCGGCGGGCCTCGGCGTCGGATGCGACGGGTTGCTGCCAGAGGACGATCCCGGCCCGGACCTCTCCGGCGAGGACAAGGCCCAGGTCGCTGTCCTGAATGACCATCACGCGCGGGCGGAAGCGCAGCGCAGCGCGCGCGTCGCTGAGGATGTCGTCATGCGCGACGCGCCGGCTGGCGACCATCATCGCCTCTTCGGGGGACGGGCATTGGCCGATGACGAGCGTGCGGTCGAAGCTGCCGACGTCACCGCTATCATCGTAGCTGGCGATACCGATGCAGGAGATGCGTAGCGGTAGCTTCTGGGCGTGACGCAGCCGCGGCAATACTTGCTGCGCGACGATCTCGCCGATCGGGGTGAAGGTGGCATGGCGGGGAAGGCTCATGGGACGAACTCCGCGACAGGCGGCGGAAGCCTCTCTCCCGCCTGCAACCCGTCACGGCCAACCGGCCCGCACTCTCACTCTCCCATTGCCATGAAGGGCCGTTCCGGCCTGCGCCATGATGGTCCGAAGGTCAGCACCAAGGTTCACGCCGTCCGGCCCAGGTTCTCGCCAGCCCTTCACTGACGAGAATATCGCCGACATCGTGACCTTCGACGCGGATCGCCGTCAGGGTCTGGCCATAGCGGTCAGTGCCTTGGCGCAGGATTTCGACCCGCCGGCCGTTCATGATTTCTGCCAGCCTGATCTTGGCTTGCCGGGCAAGGTCGGATTCATGGGTGCAGCGGGCCCTCGATCTCGGGGGCGTCGATGTTGAAGATCCGAACGGCTTCGGTTTGGTGTCCCGCACCCAGCCGGATCGAGTCGCCGTCCCAGACCCGGATTTCCGCCGGTTCGCAGGATACCGTGCAGAGCATGACGGAAACGACGATATGGCTGAGCATGGCGAATGGCTTTCATCTTGAAGGAGCGAAATCGGCGTGATCGTCGCCGGTTCTTTCCGATGCGAGCCGGGATCGCAATGCGGACCGGCACGCAAGCGGCAATCGGCGGCGATTGACGGGAAGAAGGCCCGGCTGCGCCTGGGCACCGGGCCGTCGGGGTGAGGCGCTTTCGCGCCTCAGCTCCATGGATCGAGTTCCAGCTCCACCATTTCCTCGTCGCCGTCGAACTCGGCGGCGGGGCAAGCGCCGTGGGTTCCGTCCCCGGCCTGAAACACGACGATCTCGACCATCAGCGTGGAAGCGAGGCTGGCGGCGAAGGCGGTGGCATCTGCATAGGACATGGGTTCCGGCTCCTGTCTTGGGAGGCGGGGGACCATCCCCCGCGCGACAGGCGCCCGAAGTGTCTGACCGTATCTGCAATCACCCTCGGGCGTTCGGACTCTTTCCGAATCCCCGAGGGCGGCACGCTCGCGTAAGCCGACCCCTTGCGGGTTGATTGACCAAGAGACGGTCGGACCAAGGTTCGCGAATGGAAGCGGGGGTGGTGTTTTGCCTCCGACAGGGGCCGGAAGCCCGTCGCAGATGCTCCGCCGCGTCAGCCTCGTTGCCGGGCCGATTTCCAGGACGTGTTTCAGGCCGGGGACGGAACCCGCTGCATCCTGACGACGAAAGGGAGACGCAATGGTGAAGCTGGAACTCGATCCATCGCTGCCTGAGCAGCGATACCCGACGGCCCCGGTACCCAGGCGCAACTTTCAGGGCCGGTCAGTCCCAGAGCCCATCGGCGACTTCACGGGCGATGATGGCGCGGGCCTTCATCATCACGTCGTCGCCAGAGGTGTCGATATGCCCGTAAAAGCGTGTCCGGGCGCCATCTGCCGTCCAGTCGGCATAGCGGCAGTATTCGCGGGAACCGAGCCGGAAGGCGCGCATGT
>Ga0209793_1001489_pt1 | contig 14764 bp, 14 predicted proteins | sample EBPBio122009_DNA_FD_185863 | JGI IMG/M metagenome (GOLD analysis project Ga0209793, IMG submission 185863) | Wastewater treatment Type I Accumulibacter community from EBPR Bioreactor in Madison, WI, USA - Reactor 1_2/2/2009_ DNA (SPAdes) (version 2) | ecosystem: Engineered > Bioreactor > EBPR >... | reverse complement strand
GATGTTCCAGTCCCAGCCGAAATGGCACTGCGGCTTGCGCAGCATATTGCCGTTGGGGATCGGCGAATTGCCGGGATGCCAGGGGATGAAGAAAGGCTGCTCCGCCTGCCGCGCCGCGCCGGCCGCGATGCTGGAATGGATCAGCACCTTCACCGTGTTTTCGCCGGCCTTCAGCGCGTGGGTGACGTCGGGCCGGTAACGGCGGAAGCAATTGTCCGTGTCCTCGACCAGCACGCCGTTCACATAGACGGAGGCGACGGTGTCGATGCTGCCGATATCGAGATACCAGTCGCCCTCCAGCATTTCGGGCGCGAGGTCGAAGCTGCGCTCGATCGCCCAGTCCTTCTGCGCCACCCATTGCACGTCCCGCTCGTTGCGGCCGGCATAGGGATCGGGGATGAGGCTGGCGGCAAGCAGCGCGCTGTGCACGTCGCCGGGCACGCGCATCGGCGCGCTGTGGGCGGCATCGGTGCTGGCGAGCCGCCAGGTGCCGGAGAGGTCGATGGTATCGGTTATCTGGGTCATGGTGTGATCTCTGAATCTCGCGGGCGGGGCCAGCCCCTCACCCTGCCCCTCTCCCCGCAAGCCGGGAGAGGGAAAAGCAACGTTTCCGCAAGTCTCCGTCTCCCCGCCTGCAAGGAGAAGGTGGCCGGCAGGCCGGATAAGGGGCTGCGCGCCTTAGATCCGCTCCTCCGTTTCCGCATCGAACAGCGAGGCCAGCCCCATGTCGAAGGAAAGCTTCACCGCCGTGCCGGGCGCAAAGCGGCGCGCGCCGGCAACGCGGACGGACATGGTATGGCCGGCATGTTTCAGCCAGAGCAGGTTGTCCGCCCCCATCGGCTCCTCGATATCGACGGTCGCCTGATGAGACTCGATACCGGGAGCGTCCTCGTTGACCTTCACATGCTCCGGTCGCACACCGAGCACGACCTTGCGGCCCGCCTGAAGCGCCTCGCCGGCCGCGTAGCCATCAAGAGAGACGTCGACGCCGTTCACAGTGAAGGCCGGCTTGCCACCCCGTTCCACGATCTCCCCGCGCAGGAAATTCATCGAAGGCGAGCCGATAAAGCCGGCGACGAACATGTTCTTCGGCGCATTGTAGATCGTGTTCGGATCGGCGAGCTGCTGGATGACACCGCTCTTCATGATGGCGATGCGGTCGGCCAGCGTCAGCGCCTCGATCTGGTCGTGTGTGACATAGATCATCGTGTTCTTCAGCGACTGGTGCAGCCGCTTGATTTCGACGCGCAGTTCCGAGCGCAACTTCGCGTCGAGGTTGGACAGCGGCTCGTCGAACAGGAAGACATCGACGTCGCGCACCAGCGCCCGGCCGATCGCCACGCGCTGGCGCTGACCGCCGGAGAGCGCCGAGGGCTTGCGTTTCAGGAGTGGGCCGATCTGCAGGATTTCGGCGGCGCGGGCGACGCGCCTGTCGATCTCCGCCTTCGGCATACGGGCGACCTGGAGGCCGAAGGAAAGGTTCTTCTCCACCGTCATCTGCGGATAGAGCGCATAGGACTGGAACACCATACCGATGCCGCGGTCCTTCGGCTCTTCCCAGGTGACATTCTTGTCCTTGATGAATATCTGCCCGCCGGTCGGCTCCAGCAGGCCGGCGATGCAGTTGAGCAGGGTGGACTTGCCGCAGCCGGACGAGCCGAGCAGCACGAGGAACTCGCCCTCCCCGATATCGAGATTGAGGTCCTGCAACACGTTGACCGCGCCGAAGGAAAGCGAGAGGTCCTTGATGGAGACGGAATGCTGCATGGCTTAACCCTTGACTGCGCCGGCGGCGATGCCGCGGACGAAGAGCCGTCCCGACACGAAATAAACGATGAGCGGAACCGCGCCTGTCAGCAAAGTCGCGGCCATGTTGACGTTGTATTCCTTCACGCCCTGCACGGAGTTGACGATGTTGTTGAGCTGCACGGTCATCGGGTAGGTATCCGGCCGGGTGAAGACGACGCCGAAGAGGAAGTCGTTCCAGATGCCGGTGATCTGCAGGATCATCGCCACGACGAAGATCGGCATCGACATGGGCAGCATGATGCGCAGGTAGATCTGCCAGAACCCCGCCCCGTCGATACGCGCCGCCTTGAACAGCTCTTCTGGCAGGGACGAGAAGTAGTTGCGGAACAGCAGCGTCAGGATCGGCATGCCGAAGATCGTGTGCACGATGACGAGGCCGGTGAGCGTGCCGTAGATGCCCATTTCCCGGAGCACGATGACGATGGGATAGATCATCACCTGATAGGGAATGAAGGCGCCGAGGATGAGGATGGTGAAGAAGATATCGGCCCCCTTGAACTTCCAGTTGGCGAGCGCATAGCCGTTGACCGAGGCGACGAAGATCGAGATCAGCGTCGAGGGAACGGTGATGCGCACGGAATTCCAGAATCCGCGCGAAAGGCCGTCGCAGTTGAGGCCGGTGCAGGCCGTAGCCCAGGCCTTGGCCCAGGGCTCGAGCGTGATTTCGACCGGCGGCGAGAAGATGTTGCCGAGGCGGATTTCCGGCATGCCCTTCAGCGAGGTGACGACCATCACGTAGAGCGGCAGCAGGTAGTAGAACGCGGCGACGAGAAGCGTGCCGTAGAGCATGATGTTGCGGCCGGAGAGAGCGCGGCGGGGCTTTGCGCCCCACGGCTCGGAACCGGTCTTGAGGGCGACGGTATCAGCCACGCTTGCGTCCTCCGAATTCGAGATAGGCCCAAGGCACGATGATGATGGCGACCGTGACGAGCATCATGGTGGAGGCGGCGAAGCCCTGGCCGAGGTTCTGGGCGAGGAACATGTAGTCGTAGACATATTTCGCCGGCACTTCGGACGAAATGCCCGGCCCGCCGCTCGTCTGCGCCACCACGAGGTCGTAGACCTTGACGATGCCGCTCGCGATGATGACGAGCGTGGTGATGAAGACGGGGCGCATCATGGGAACGACGATGAAGAGATAGGTCTTCCACATCGGAATGCCGTCGACGCGCGCGGCCTTCCAGATATCCTCGTCGATGCCGCGCAGGCCTGCGAGCAGCAGGCACATGACGAGACCCGTGCCCTGCCAGAGGCCGGCGATCAGTACGCCGTAGATGACGATCTCGGCGTTATAGAGCGGATCGAAGGCAAAGCTCTCCCAGCCTAGCGCGCGCACCACGGACTGCACGCCGAATTCCGGGTTCAGGATCCATTGCCAGACGAGGCCGGTGACGATGAAGGAGAGCGCGAAGGGATAGAGGAAGATCGTGCGGAACGTGTTCTCGAAACGGATCTTCTGGTCCATCAGCGCCGCCAGCACGAAACCCATCACGAGGCTGAAGACCAGCGTGAAGACACCGTAGATAGCGAGATTCTCGATGGAGACGATCCAGCGCGGCGCGCTCCACAGCCGTTCGTACTGGTCGAAACCGACGAACTTGGCGCGCGGCAAAAGCTTGGAATTGGTGAACGAGTAGACGACCGTCCAGATCGTGCCGCCGAGAAAGATGACGACGGCGGTGAGCATCATGGGAATGGAGGCAATCTTGGCGTTCAGATTGCGAAAAAGCCTGCTGGGGCGACCGGTGTGTACCTGGCCCGTCATGGGTCACTCCTCCTTGGTCTTCATCGGGGGGTGAACGGCCGGCGGAAAACCGCCGGCCCTGTCACGCGCGCCCGATCACTCCGCCGAAGCGATGATCTCGGCAAAACGCTTCTGGGCGTCTTCCGCGGTCAGCGACGGATTGGCGAAGAACTCGGAGAAGAGGTCTTCCTTCTGCTTCTGGCTGTCGGCGGACAGAAGCTGGTCCGTGCCCTCGATCACATTGCCCTTGGCAAGGATGTCGAGGCCCTTCTTCATGCAGTCGTTGGCGGCGGCGAGATCGACGTCGCCGCGCACCGGCAGCGAACCCTTCTTCAGGTTGAAGGCGACCTGTACGGCCGGGCTGACCAGCGTGGAGGCCAGCACTTCCTGCGCCTTCGACTTTTCCTCGTCCTTGAGCAGCGGGAAGTAGAAGGCGTCGCCCCCGGTCGAGATGATCTCGTTCACGCCGAGACCCGGAAGGCAGGTATAGTCCTTGCCCGCCGTCTGGCCGGCCAGCGCGAACTCGCCCTGCGCCCAGTCGCCCATGATCTGGCCGCCGGCCTTGCCGGTGATGACCATGTTGGTGGCCTGGTTCCAGTCCTGCACGTTCGTGCCCTTGGACATGCGGCGCGCATCGTCGGCCGCCTTGAAGACCTTGGCGATATCCGGGCCGGCGGCAACATCCGCATCCTTCTCGCCGAACACCTTCTGGTAGACGTCCTTGCCGGCGATGGCGACCATCAGCACGTCGAAGGCGCCGGCCGCCTGCCAGGCCTGTCCGCCAATGGCGAGCGGCACGATACCGGCTTTCTCCAGCGCCGGAGCCGCCGCGACGAACTCGTCCCAGTTCTTCGGAACGGCGACACCCGCCTTCTCGAAGGCGGCATTCGACAGCCATAGCCATTGCCAGGAATGAATGTTGACCGGCGCACAATAGATCTTGCCGTCGATCGTGCAGCTATCGAGCAGGCTCGACGGCTTGATGACTTCCTTCCAGTTTTCCTTGGTCGCGACATCGGTGAGGTCGCGCATCAGGCCGGCCTCGACCAGCTCTTCGGCCTGGCGGCCATGGTTGAACTGCGTGGCGGCCATCGGGTCGCCGCCGGTGATGCGGCTGATCATGATCGGACGGGCCGTGGCGCCGGAACCGGCGATGGCGCCGTCTACCCACTTGTTGCCTGTGGCGTCGAAGGCCTTCGCCAGCTCGGCGACCGCCGCGGCCTCCCCGCCGGACGTCCACCAATGGGTCACTTCGAGATCGGTCGCATTGGCTGCGGCGAACGGCAGGACCACGGTTGCTGCCAGCATAGCAGCCATAAGGCGAATTTTCATGAGTCTCCTCCCTCACTGAAACGTTGCAGTAAAAACCTAGACCAATCGATTTAAACACGCAACCGCGCCCAAGCCGTATTTGCGCGTTTTCTGCCGAAGGCCGGTCACCCACGGTGGATAACACGATGCAGACCGCCAGGGGGTAGACACACAATATATTGTTTTAATTTTACTTTTTATGAAGAAAAGCATAGCTGCAGGAAAACGGTTCGCTCGTGCAAAATTTATCGTTTTGTAGCACGGCGCCCGGACGAAAACAGGAAAGCGGGATGTCTTCGGAAATTTCGGCTCGACAAAACACCTGTATCGTTTCAGATTTACAGGAACTCCTCGTAGGGAGTGGCGAGCTTGGTTAAAATATGTATAACCGGCCGCCAGGGCGAAGAGGTGGGCGGCAGGGAATGGACAGGACGAAAAGCGAAGGCCGCACGACGACAGCGCCGCCCTCCAGCGAGCGGCCGACACTGAAGACGATCGCCTTCATGACCGGCCTCGGCATCACCACCGTCTCGCGCGCACTGAAGGATGCGCCCGACATCAGCAGCGAGACCAAGGAGCGCGTGCGCCTCGTCGCGCGGCAGATCGGCTACCAGCCGAACCGGGCGGGTGTGCGCCTGAGAACCGGCAAGACCAATGTCATCAGCCTGATCCTCAGCCTCGAGGAAGAGATCATGGGCCTGACCAGCCCGATGGTGGTGGGCATTTCGGAAGTGCTGGCCGCCACGCAGTACCATCTCGTGGTGACGCCCTACCGCACGCAGGGCAACGCGCTCGACCCGGTGCGCTACGTGCTGGAGACCGGCGCGGCCGACGGCGTGATCATCTCGCGCACCGAGCCGAAGGATCCGCGCGTCGCGCTGATGATGGAGCGCAACTTCCCCTTCGTCACGCATGGCCGCACCGAGATGGGCCTCTCCCACCCCTATCACGACTTCGACAACGAGCGCTTCGCCTATGAGGCGGTGCGAAAGCTGGTCGAGCGCGGACGCAAGCGGCTCGTGCTGCTCCAGCCGCCGCCTTATCTCACCTTCTACCTGCACATGCGGGCCGGCTTCGAGAAAGGCATCCGCGATTTCGGCGCGACGGCCGTGCCCTTCAGCGGCGTCGATATCGACAACAGCCTCGCCGATATCCGCGCGGCCGCCGAAGCCATGTTCGACGCGCCCGGCGCGCCGGACGGCATCGTCTCGGGCAGCGGGTCGGGCGCCATCGCGCTCATCGCGGCGCTGGAGGCCAAGGGCCGCAGGCTTGGACAGGATATCGACCTGGTCTCCAAGGAACCGCATGTCCTGCTGCAATGGCTGCGGCCGGAGGTCATGACCATGCGCGAGGATATCCGCCTCGCCGGCCGGGAACTCGCAAAGGCCGTCCTCGCCCGCATCGAGGGGCGTCCGCCGGAGGAACTGCAGACGCTGAGCTACCCCATCCCGACGGGAGAGGTGTAGCGGGTCGCCCCGGCGGCGAAGACTTTGCCACGAACTGTCCCTCATCCCCTTCAAACAAAACGGCCCGGTCTTGCAACCGGGCCGTTCCGTTTCAAATTTTCACTGAGCCTCAGCCGTTCAGCCCCGAACCCCACGGGCCGTGGTGGCTGTCCGCGCCGTCCACACGGTCGAAGCCGTGCGCGCCGAAGAAGTCGCGCTGGGCCTGGATGACATTGGCCGTGCCGCGGCCGCGGCGGTAGCTGTCGAAATAGCCCAGCGCCGAGGCGAGCGCCGGGACCGGCAGGCCATGCAATGCGGCGGTGGAGACGACGCGGCGCAGCGCGCCGTCGGTCTCCTTGACCATGTCGGCGAAGGCCGGGGTGACGATGAGGTTGGCGGCATCCGGCGTCTTGGTGAAGGCGCCGGTAATGGCGTCGAGGAACTGCGAGCGGATGATGCAGCCGGCGCGCCAGATCTTGGCAATCGTCGGCATCGGCAGGTTCCAGCCATATTCCTTCGAGGCCGCGGACATCACGGCGAAGCCCTGCGCATAGGCGCCGATCTTGCCGGCAAGCAGCGCGCTTTCGAGGTCCTTGATGAAGGCGGCCCTGTCGGAGACCTGGAGCGCCGGAACGGCGGGCAGGCCGAGAATCTTTTCGGCCGCCTCACGCTCGCCCTTGAAGGAGGAGATGGACCGGGCGGCGACGGCGGCCTCGATGCCGGTCGCCGGCACGCCCATGTTCTGCGCCTCGATGGCCGACCACTTGCCGGTGCCCTTCTGGCCCGCCTTGTCGAGGATCATGTCGACCATGGGATTGCCGCTGATCGGATCCCGGGCCGCAAGCACCTTCTCCGTGATCTCGATGAGGTAGGATTCAAGGCGGCCCTTGTTCCATTCGCCGAAGACGGCGGCAATCTCGGAAGCGCTCATCTTCAGGCCGTCACGCAGGATGCCGTAGATTTCGGCGATCATCTGCATGTCGGCATATTCGATGCCGTTGTGGATGGTCTTGACGAAATGGCCAGCACCGTTCTCGCCGAGCCAGGCGACGCAGGGATCGCCATTGTACTTGGCGGCAATCGAGGTCAGCACCTTCTCGACGCGCTTCCACGAATCCTCCGTGCCGCCGACCATGATGGACGGGCCGTGGCGCGCGCCCTCCTCGCCGCCGGAAACGCCCATGCCGATGAAGGTCAGGCCCGAATCCTTGAGGGCATCGAAGCGGCGCATCGTGTCGCGGAAATTCGCGTTGCCGGCATCGATCATGATGTCGTTCTTTTCCAGATAGGGCCGCAGCAGCTCCATCTGCTGGTCCACAGCCGCGCCGGCCTGGATCATGATGATGATGGGACGCGGCGGGCGGATGGCGGCGACGAATTCCTCGATCGTCTCGCAGGGCACGATCTGGCCCTTGAGGTCGCCGGCCTCCTCGTAGAACTCCTTCGTGCGCGCCGCCGTGCGGTTGAACACCGCGATCCTGTTGCCCTTCTCGGCAATGTTGAGCGCAAGGTTCGACCCCATTACGCCAAGACCGATAAGACCGATTTCCGCCTGTGCCACGATAATGCCTCCGTAGGATGGCGCGGCAGGGAGTGCTTCGGGCCCGGGCCGGAAACGCCGCGCGAAAAGAGAGTGGGGAGCTTAGCTCCAGTGGAGGTGTTTTGGCATTCAAATCGATTTACGACAAGCAATTGTTTGTTCGAACAGTGTTTTTAGAACCGCTCGAAATCACTGCCCCGGCTTGTCGTCACCATCGTCGAGGACGCGCCATGCGGCTCCCTCGACATCGTCGTACTGGCCGCTCTTGAGCGACCAGAGGAATGCGCCGAGACCGAGCGCGCCGAGGAAAAGCGCGATGGGAATGAGGAAGATCAGCGTGTTCATGCGGCTTTCACCATGGCCTTGACCGGGCGTGCCTCGTCCGCCGCGCGGATGGCGAAAGCCGGCAGCTTGCCGCGCAGGCGAAGCGAGTTCACCACCACGATGATCGAAGAAGTGGACATGGCTATGGCGGCGATCAGCGGCGTCGCATGGCCGAGAATGGCGATAGGCACGGCGATGACATTGTAGCCGATGGCAAGCGCGAAGTTCTGCCGGATGAGGCGACCGGCGCGGCGCGCGGTCTCATGGGCGAAGGGCACGGCTTCGAGGCTTTCGTGGAGGAAGACGAAGTCCGCCGCCTGCCGGCCGACATCGGCGGCCGTTGCGGGCGCTATCGAGACATGGGCGGCGGCAAGCGCCGGCGCGTCGTTGATGCCGTCGCCGACCATCAGCACGCGATGACCGGCCGCCGCGCGCTCGGCGACCGCCTCCGTCTTCTCGCGCGGCGACAGCGCGGCGCGCCAGCGGCCGATGCCGAGCAGGCCGGCAATGCGCGAGACGGCCGGGGCGCGGTCGCCGGAGAGGATCGCCATGTCGATGCCATCCTGCCGGAAGGCGGCGATCGCCTCGGTCGCGCCGGCCCGCAGCGCATCCTCGAAGCGGAAGGTTTCCAGCACCTTGCCGTCGCAGGAAAGGACGACTTCCGAAAGGCCGTGCGCCTCCTCTCCCGGGGCAGCATCGCCGCAGGCGAAGGCGCGGTTGCCGAGACGAAGCACGCCCTGTGCCGTCACGGCTTCAAGACCGCCGCCGGCAATCTCCGTCACCGCGTCGATGACCGGCGCGGGGCCGGCATTGGCCCCGGCAAGCGCCATGGAGAGCGGATGGCGCGAATGGGCGGCAAGCGCGGCGGCAAGGGCGAGATGGGCGCGGTTCAGCTTCGCGCGGTCGACGAGGCGCGGCTTGCCGAGGGTCAGCGTGCCGGTCTTGTCGAAGACGGCGGTGTCGATCTCGGCTAGGCGCTCCATGGCCGAGCCGTCCTTGACCATGACGCCGCCGGCAAAGAGCCGCCCCGCCGCGACGACCTGCACCACCGGCACGGCAAGGCCGAGCGCGCAGGGGCAGGTGATGATGAGGACGGCGATGGCGACGAGCATGGCATGCTTCCAGTCACCGTCGTAGAAGCCCCAGCCGAGGAAGGAGGCGAGCGCCAACAGGTGCACGGCTGGCGAATAGATCTGCGCCGCGCGGTCGGCGATGCGGCGATAACGCGCCCTGCCCCCTTCGGCCGCCTCCATGAGGCCGATAACCTCCGAGAGGAACGAATTGCGCGCGGTGGCGGTGGCCTCGACCGTCAGCGAGCCGGTGAGGTTCATCGCCCCGGCTTCCAGCCGCGTGCCGGGTGCGGCGGCGAGCGGGTCGCTCTCGCCGTTGACGATGGAACGGTCGACGTCGCTGACGCCCGAAAGGACGCGGCAATCGACAGGGATGCGCTCGCCGGCGGCAATCGACAGGTGCTCGCCGACCGCGATCTCCTCGACGGGGCGATAATCCCTCGTCCCGTCCGGCCGGACGACCATGGCCCCGCGCGGCGAAAGGCGGGCAAGGCCAGTGATGGCCGAGCGGGCGCGATCGCGCATCACGTGGTCGAGCGTGCGGCCGATGAGCAGGAAGAACAGGAGGCTGACGGTCGCGTCGAACCAGGCGTGCTCGGCGCTGTGCAGCGTCTCCCAGAGCGAGACGGCATAGGAGAGCGTGATGGCGAGCGCGATCGGCACGTCCATGTTGGTGCGGCCGTGGCGGACGGCGTTCCAGGCGGACTGGTAGAAGAAACGGCCGGAATAGATCAGCGTCGGGCCAGCGATGAAGGCGGAAATCCAGTGGAAAAGGTCGCGCGTCGCATCTTCCGCGCCCGACCAGACGGAGACCGACAGCAGCATGATGTTCGTGGCGGCGAAGCCCGCGACGGCGACGGCGCGGATGAGCTGGTTGCGCAGCTTATCGTCCCCCTCCGCGGCGAGCGAGAAGAGATGCGTGTCATAGCCGGTGGCGCGGATGGCGGCGGCGAAGCCCTGCGGATCGATGCGCCGGCCATCGACCTCTTCCTTCCAGACGACAGAGACGCGACGCGTGGAAAGGTTGACGCGCGAGCGAACGACCTCCGGCAGGGCGTTCAACGCGCCTTCGACGGTGGTGATGCAGGTTCCGCAATGCACGCCCGGCACGCTGAGATCGCTCTGGCGCAGCCCCTCGCCCACCGTGCGGCTGGCGAGCAACAGCTCCTCCGAGGAAGGCAGCGCGTGGCTCGCGCGTTCCGCCTCGACGGCGCCTTCCGTACCGGGTGCGCAGCAGCTCATTTCACGCTCCCCGCGACGACCATCCGCAGCGTCTGGTGGAACACCTTCCGGCCGTCCCGTTTCGTGCTGATATCGATGACCCACTGGCCCGGGATGATGTCGCGCTCGGCCGTGAACAGGCCCTGCCCGGCCGGCTGCAGCGCAAGGGTGAAGTCCTCCCGCTCGTCCACCGGACGCTTGAAGACGGCGGAAACGTCGTCGGCGATCACCGGCGCACCCTTGGCGTCGACCACGCGGTAGGCGACGCGATTGCCCTCGATGGCGAGGCTGCCCTCGATGCCGCTGGCGGCGAGCGCCTTGGCTTCGGCAACCTTGCCATTGAATTCCTGGCTGGCGACATAGGTGTTCTGCACCACGAGGCCGCTCCAGCTATGCGTGGCGTTCCAGGCCATGACGAGATTGACCGTGATGATCGTCCCGAAGAACAGCACCATGACGCCCAGCATGTGCCAGCCGGTGAAGACGAAGCCCTGTTGCCTACGCTCTGCGGTCATCACTTTGCTCCCGGCGCGTTGAAGTTGGCGGAATAGACGTCGCGCTCGTGGCCCTGCCGGTCCTCGGCGATAATCTGGAAGCCTTCGGCCGCTTCCGCAAGTCTATCCTTCGGCAGGGTGACGAAAACACGCAGCGCCGTCACCTTGTCCGGGTCGACCGGCACGTCGACGGTGCGGCCGTCCGCGCTGTCGTGACCGGCAACCTTCATGGTCGCGCCCGGCATGCCCTCGATGGAAACGGTGATGACGCGCGGCTCGGGGATCATGTTTAGCAGCTTCACGGCATAGCCGTTGCGGATCGAGCCATCCGATTCGACGACGAATTGCGGATTGCGGTCATGGATGACGTTGAGGTCCAGCCGGTCGCGCGAGAGGAGCGCGAAGAGAAGCGCCAGCCCCGCCAGCGACCAGACGCCGAAATAGAGCAGCGTGCGTGGACGGAAGACGATGCGCCAGTTGAAATGCTTGATCGTATCGGCGAAACGGCCTTCGTCGTCGCGCACGCGCTTGGGATCGATGGGCGTGCTGCCGCCGGCGGTCGCCAGCGCCATGTTGGCCGAATAATCCGAAAGGGTCGCATAGGCGATCAGGCCGCGCTCCTTGCCGAGCTTGTCCATCACGTTGTCGCAGGCGTCGATGCAGAGCGCGCAGGTGATGCATTCCATCTGCTGGCCGTCGCGGATATCGATGCCCATGGGACAGACGACGACGCAGGCGTTGCAATCCACGCAGTCCCCGACGCTCTCGCCCGCGGCGACCGCCTTCTTGGCATGGCGGGTGCGCGGCTCGCCGCGCCAGTCATTATAGGTGACGACCAGCGAGCTTTCGTCGAGCATCGCCGCCTGGATGCGCGGCCAGGGGCACATATAGGTGCAGACCTGCTCGCGCATCAGCCCGCCGAAGACGTAGGTCGTGGCCGTGAGGATGGCGACGGTGATATAGGCGACGGGCGGCGCCTGCAGCGTCGCGAAATGGACGAGCAGCGTCGGCGCATCGGCGAAATAGAAGATCCACGCGCCGCCGGTCGCAACCGCGATCACCAGCCAGATCGCATGCTTGCTGAGGCGCTTCCAGACCTTGTCCAGGGTCCATGGGCCGGCGTCGAGCTTCATGCGGGCATTGCGGTCGCCCTCGATGGCGCGCTCCACGACGAGGAAGAGATCGACCCAGACGGTCTGCGGACAGGCATAGCCGCACCAGGCGCGGCCGACGGCGGAGGTGACGAGGAAAAGCCCGAAGCCCGCCATGACGAGCAGGCCCGCCACGAAGAAGAATTCCTGCGGCCAGATCTCGATGAAGAAGAAGTAGAAGCGGCGGCCGGCAAGGTCGACCAGCACGGCCTGGTCCGGCGCATGCGGCCCGCGATCCCAGCGAATCCAGGGCGTCAGGTAATAGATGCCGAGCGTGATCAGCATCACCAGCCACTTGAACTGCCGGAACCGGCCCTCAGCGCGCTTGGGGAAGATCTTCTTGCGCTTCTCGTAAAGCGGCTTGCGCACCTTGGCGGAGTTGACGGGTTCCGCCTCGTGACGCTCGACGGAATTGTAGATGGTCGTGGAATTCTGCTGCATGGGATCGGCCGCACCTGTCGTTGTGCCGGCACAATGACGCCAAGCGAGGCCGCTATCGTTGATCTACGTCAAGTTTTCGGCGGGGCGAGGCGTGGCGGGTTGCCGCACGGATTCGCCCGCAGCAAATGTTCTCTTTTTGTTCGACATACGCCGCGCACTCTTCTATTGTCGAGGAAAGGAGACAGCCATGGCCCCCCTTCCCGCGCGCATCATTCACCGCTCGATCCGGCGCGACTGGCGCGCGGTCTACGAATTTACCGCACGACCGGAGAACATGCCGCTCTGGGCCTCCGGCCTCGCATCAGGGCTGACGCGCGACGGGAAGGACTGGATCGCCGATGGCGGGCCGGTCGGCACCGTGCGCGTGCGCTTTGCGCCGGAGAACGATTTCGGCGTCATCGACCATCGGGTGACGCTGCCCGACGGCAGGCATGTGGAAAACGCGCTGCGCGTCGTGCCCAACGGCGACGGCGCGGAGGTGATGTTCACGCTGCTGCGGCAACCGGATATGGACGATGCGGCCTTCGAATCGGACGCGGCGCATGTGGCGCGCGACCTCGACACGCTGGCGGGATTGATGGAAGAAAGGGAGACACGGCGATGAGCGGCAAGGGTGCGGATCGCAAGATCGACTATATCGAATTCAACGTCACGGATATCGCGAGAAGCAAGGCCTTCTATGGCGGCGCCTTCGGTTGGACCTTCACCGATTACGGTCCGCATTATTGCGAATTCCAGGACGGCCGCCTGACCGGCGGCTTCACGACGCTCGCGCCGGTCAACGCCGCCGGCGGGCCGCTCGTCATCCTCTTCGCGGACGACCTGGAAGCCACCCTCGCCCGCGTGGAATCGGCCGGCGGCGGGATCGTCAAGCCGATCTTCGAGTTTCCCGGCGGCCGGCGTTTCCAGTTCGCCGATCCGGACGGCTACGAACTCGCCGTCTGGAGCGACAAATGAAAAGGGCCGCGGAAACCGCGGCCCGTTCTCGTTCGCACATGTTCAACCGTTATTCGCCGCCGCCCAGCGAATGGACGAAGACGGCAAGCTGCTTGACCGTCGGCTCGCCGAGGCGGGGAAGCCAGGCAGGCATGACGCCGTGCTTGGGCGCGCGGACCTGGGCGGCGATGGCCGCCTCGCCCTCGCCCTTCAGCCAGATGGCGTCGGCAAGGTTGGGAGCCCCCATATCGCGCATGCCCTTGGCGTCCTCGCCATGGCACGAAGCGCAGTTGTCGGCGAAGACCTGCTTGCCGGGTTCGACCAGCGAGGCGTCGGACGGCGTGCCGGTCAGGCTGACGACATAGGCTGCAACCTGCTTGATCTCGTCGGGCTGGAGCATGTCGGCAAAGGCCGGCATTTCCGAGACGCGGGTCTCGTCGTCGCCCGCATGGCGGATGCCGTGGGCGATCGTCTGGAAGATCTCGTCCACCGTGCCGCCCCAGACCCAGTCGTCATCGTTGAGGTTCGGGAAGCCCGGCGCGCCGGCCGCGCCCGATCCGTGGCACTGTGCGCAGTTGACCTTGAAGGCCGAGGCGCCGCCGGCGATCGCGAATTGCGAAAGCTGCGGGTCGGCAAGGATTTCCTGCAGCGACGCCGTGGCGATCCTGTCGACGAAGCCGGCCTGCGCCGCCTTGGCGTCTGCAAGTTCGACAGCGACATTCTGCCGGCTCGACCAGCCGAGCATGCCCTTCGTCGCGTCGGTGATCATCGGCAAGGCCGGGAAGGCGACGATATAGCCGATGGCCCAGAGGATGGTGGCGTAGAACGTCCAGACCCACCAGCGCGGCATCGGGTTGTTCAGTTCGCGGATGCCGTCCCATTCGTGGCCGGTGGTTTCGACGCCCGAGATTTCGTCAATATGCTTCTCGGCCATGATCAGTCCTCCTTGAGAGGGATTTCGGCGGCCCGTTCGGCGGCCTTGCGGGCACCGGGGCGGAGGGTGAAGAGAACGACGGCCAGGAAGAACAGCGTCATGGCGAGCAGGCCCCAGCTATCGGCGAAGTGACGCATGGCGGTATAGGTTTCCATGGGTCCCTCCTCAGCGATAGCCGGCGGCGTCGTCATAGGTGGAGAAGTCCACCAGCGTGCCGAGCATCTGCAGATAGGCGACGAGCGCGTCCATTTCGGTAAGCTGCGTCGGATCGCCGTCGAAGTCGCCGAACTTGGCCTTCGGATAGCGGGCCTCGACGCCGGACGTATCGGCGTTCGGGTCGGCCT
>Ga0209793_1001487_pt1 | contig 14778 bp, 8 predicted proteins | sample EBPBio122009_DNA_FD_185863 | JGI IMG/M metagenome (GOLD analysis project Ga0209793, IMG submission 185863) | Wastewater treatment Type I Accumulibacter community from EBPR Bioreactor in Madison, WI, USA - Reactor 1_2/2/2009_ DNA (SPAdes) (version 2) | ecosystem: Engineered > Bioreactor > EBPR >... | reverse complement strand
AGCAGGCGTACCTGGCCCGCCCGCCCTACCAAGTCCGGATCCACAACGAAAGGAAGTCGCAACCAGGGGTGCCGAGTGGGGCCGAATCAAACCGTCACACCGGAGCCAGCACCGGTTGACAGACTCAAGCGGAGGTCGTTGGTGCGGTGAAGGCGCCCAAGAGTGACCTTGCGGCCCAATCTGAAGAGGTCAACAAGAGTGGGGCCGTCGGCACCCACTGCGGCAACTGCGTCCACCAATGACTGGAGCAGGCGGTTCGTCAACTCTTCGTCGAGTTCGTGCCCTGCCGGACGGGAGTATGCAGGACCGGTACTTCTGGGCCGCGGCCCGTCGACCACCTGGCTCCCTGTTGGCCAAGCTCACTAACGCTGGCGATCCCTCGCGATGCGTCGTGGCTCGGCGCGCCAATTGGTGCCAGCTAGGGTGACGGGCGCAGATCCGGCTAGTCGTGGCTGGCGTGGGTGAGGATCTGTTCGATCATGGCGCGGACGTGGTCATCCTGAAGGCTGTACACGACGTTGTGGCCTTGGCGGTCCCCTGCGGCGAGGTTGAGGTGGCGCAAGATCCGCAGGTGGTTGGAGATCGCGGACTGGGAGATTCCAAGTTCTGCGGTGAGTTCGCTCACTGTTGCAGGGGCCTGCAGCAGGCGCGCGAGGATCAGCACACGGGCTGGGGTGGCGAGTCCACCCATCACTTCTGCCACTCGTTCTGCTTCGACCGAACTCAGGCGCATCCAGATACCTCCAACAGTTGTAGACCCCTCATCAAACCAGATCGACCTGGCCACTCGCGCGGGGCACACTCTAGCAACATATCATCACGTCATGATATGTTGAGGTCATGAGTGATGGAGATCGAACGGTGTCGAACGAGGACGCCCATGGGGATGGCCGCTGGGAGCTGTGGTTTGCGATCGCGTCGGGGGTGACGTATGTCGCAGGTCTGGTGAGTGAGTTCGGTCTGAGAGCACCCGAAGCGGTGTTCTTGGGCCTATACCTGTTGACGTACTTCTTCGGCGGCTTCTTCACGGTGCGTGGCGCGTGGCAGTCGGTGCGGCGGGGACGGTTCGAGGTCGACTTCTTGATGATCGTGGCAGCGGTGGGGGCTGCTGCAGTCGGCAAGCTCGCCGAGGGCGCGGTGCTGTTGTTCCTGTTCAGCATCGGGCACGCGCTGGAGGAGTTCGCGATGGCGCGCGCGACCCGCTCGATCGAGGCGCTGGCCGAGCTCGCCCCCCGGACCGCGACTGTCCGTGTCGGGCAGGACGCCACCGAGGAACGGCCGGTCGAGGACCTGGTCGTGGGCGATGTGGTGGTGGTGCGGCCCAACTCGCGGGTACCGGCAGACGGGTTCGTCAGTATCGGGTCGACCGCGATAGACCAGTCCGCGGTTACTGGGGAGTCGATCCCCGTGGAGAAGGCACCGGTGCCGAGCGTGGAGAAGGCGCTGGCGAACCCGGAGGCGATCTCCAGCGGATCTCGGGTCTTTGCCGCGACGGTTAACGGCCCAGGCGCCTTCGACATGGTGGTGACCGCCGCCGCAGCCGACACGACCCTGGCCAGAGTGATCACGCTGGTCAAGGAAGCCGACACCGCCCAGTCACCGACACAGCGGTTCATCGACCGATTCCAGCGCTTCTACGTACCTGCTGTCATCGCGGCGGTGGCCGTGGTCTTCGCCGTGGGCGTCATGTTCCTCCAGGAACCGATGGTCGACAGCTTTTACCGCGCGATGCTGGTGCTGGTGGCCGCCAGCCCGTGCGCGCTAGCGATCGCGACCCCGGCGGCAGTGCTGGCAGGGGTAGCTCGAGCGGCGCGCGCCGGGGTCTTGGTCAAGGGAGGGGCACCGCTGGAGACCCTGGGGAAGGTCGAGGCGATGGCCTTCGACAAGACCGGCACCCTCACCTGGGGACACCCGACCGTGACCGACACCATCGCGGCACAGGGAGCCACAACCGCAGAACTCACCGCGGTCGCCCTGGCCGTGGAGGCTCTGAGCGACCACCCACTGGCGACCGCCGTAGTCCGCGATCTCGCCGGGCTCGTGCCCGACGACGCCCGGCTGGCCGCCGCCGACTTGGAGGCTGTCACTGGCCGGGGCGTGCGGGCAGTCGTCGATGGCCAGCCCACCCTGCTGGGCAGCCTCCGGATGCTGTCCGAAGCCGGCGCCGAGCCTCCTGCTGATGTCTCAGCTGCCGTCGAGCAGCTTCAGTCCGAAGGCCGCACAACGATGCTGGTCCTGCACGGGGACCGGTTCCTCGGCGTGATCGGTGTCATGGACACACCCAAGCAAGAGGCCAAGGACACCCTGGAGGCGCTGCGCACCGCCGGGGTCGGGGAACTCGTCCTTATCTCCGGCGACAACCAGCAGGTCGCCGAGGCCATCGGCCGGTCAGTGGGCATCGACCGCGCGATAGGCGAACTGCTCCCGCAGGACAAGGTGACTGCGATCCATGACCTCGGCCGCGAGGATCGAACCACCTGCATGGTCGGCGACGGCGTCAACGACGCACCAGCCATGGCCAACGCCAGCGTGGGCATCGCCATGGGGGCCGCCGGATCCGCCGTGGCCCTGGAGACCGCCGACATCGCCTTGATGGCCGACGACCTCGGCCGGGTCCCGTTCATGCTGCGACTGAGCCGAGCGACCACCCGGCTGATCCGGCAGAACCTGATCGCCGCGCTCGCGATCGTCGCCTTCCTCGTGCCGGCCAGCCTGCTCGGGCTGGCGATGGGACCGATCGTGTTCATCCACGAGGGCTCCACCGTGCTGGTCGTCCTCAACGCCCTGCGGCTGCTGAGGTTCGACAACAACCGTGACCACCACGGCATCATCCACGAGGACAAGCCCAGCCGACAGCCCGGGGACTCGCCCGCGCCACGCGTGCAGCTGACAGGTCGTTCATGAGCCGAGGTCAAGCACCACAACAGAGCGAGATCGCCGATGACCTGCTCGCAGGGAAGGCGGCGGTGCGTAGCTCAGAGAAGCCAAGTGCCTCGGTTCCTCAAGCCAAGGGCCATTCCTGGTTCGCGGTCGCGGTCACCGTGGGGGCCGGAGCCACCGTGCTCGATCAGGTCAGCAAGGCCCTCGCCCGGTCAATGCTGCACCAGGACACTCGCATCCCGCTCATCGGGGACCTACTCGGCCTGCAACTGACGTTCAACCCCGGCACGATCCTCTCGCTCGGTTCGGGAGCAACCTGGGTCTTCACCATGATGAGTGCGATCGCGGTGATCATCCTGGGACCACTCGCAGCCCGCGCACGATCCAAGGGCTGGGCCATCGCCCTGGGCCTCATCTGGGGCGGGGCCCTGGGAAACCTGATCGACAGGATCCTCGGACAACCATTGCCCGGCCTCGGCCACGTCACGGACTTCCTGTCCTACGGCAGCCTGTTCATCGGCAACCTCGCCGACATCGCCCTCGTGATCGGCGTCGCCGCCGCCATGTACCTGGCGTGGCGTGACAACCGTTCGCAGCCATCCCCACCGGGCGGCCTGACCAACGGCACCCAGCCAGCAGGGGACGGGCATGGCTGACACACCGGGCCCACCCGCCTGCGCCGCAGACACGAGCAACACCCGCATTCTCGTGCTCGGCGCAGGCGTGATCGGCACCCTCTACGCGGTGTCGCTGGCCAAGGTTCCCGGCGTCACTGTGACGCTGGCAGCCCGCGGCGAGCGCCTCGAACAGATCGCCCCAGCGGTGAGCGTCAAACGAGGCAACTCCATTGAGATCGTGCCCCTGACCGTGGTCGCCGCCCCGGTGCACGTCGCCGCCTCGTGGGACTACATCCTGGTGTGCGTCCGCTACGACCAGGTCGACACTGCGCTCCGCGACGCCGCCACATTGGAGTGCCCCACGATCGTCACCCTGGTCAACGGTCCCGGCGACTACACGGCATGGGAGCGCATCGTTGGTGTCGGCCGACTCGTTCCGGCGTTCCCTGGTGCAGGCGGCAGCATTGACGCAGACGGGGTGCTTGACGCCTCGGCGACGCCCGCGCTCATTCAGCGCACGACGCTCGGGGAAGTGTCGGGGAAGCGCAGCGCCCGCGTCACCCGTCTGGCTGCCCTGCTGCGACGGGCAGGGTTCCCCACCGCCGTTAGCGCTCGCATGGGCGCGTGGCAGCTGACCCATCTTGCGCTTGTCGTCAGCCTCACCGACGCGGTCTACGCATCCGAGGAGGCCGGGTGGTCGCAGCCTTCCGAAGACACCGCCGCGCTCGGCCAGGCCGTGGACGACTTCCGCAAGTATGTCGCCCGGCTCGGGGCAAGCGGCGTGCAGCCGGCACCCCTCAAGATTGCACTCCTTGCGCGCCTGCCCCGAGGCGTTCTGCGCCTCGCCGTGACCGCAGCATTCCGGTCGGACTTCGGCGACAAGTTCATCAACCGCCACGCCCGACGCGCGCGAGGTGAGATGGGCCTAGCCAAGCAAGCCCTGTTGACCAGACTGCACTGACCATTTCTGCTTCATGAATGTGGAGCAGACCTCGAACTCGTGATTCTGTCTTCATCGTGGCTGGGTTCAATGCCTCACTAGAGTGCGTCCTCGCCCACGTCTGGACGCTCTGGCGTGAGGAGCGGGACGTCCACGCGATCTGGGGCCAGATGCCGGGCCAGCCTCCATCGCACTACGGCTGTGGCGTGGAGCTCGGCGCGTGTTCGTCGCCCAGGCATGGGGCACCTCACCCAGGGCCCCACCGCTGGGCCAACCACGCTCCACGAGCACCACAGCTCCGTATCCCCTCGGTCCTGTCCTCCTCTTCCGGCCCGGCCTGCTGAGCTCGGCGCGTCAGCCCTGGCGGCCCCTATCGTTGAGCCGCCTCCCAGAGCGAGCACGCCTCTTGCAGGTCGAGGTTGAGTCGGGCATTGCCGCTTCAGAAGTCACCGGGTGCGGGTGCTCACCTGCCCGGCAGGAGCGGAGGTGGGCATGACGGTTTCGATGCGCGTGATGTCGGCAGGTGACGGCTACAAGTACCTGCTCAAGACCGTCGTGGCAGCCGACGGAGACCGACCGCTCTCGACGCCGCTTACCCGCTACTACATGGAGGACGGCACCCCGCCTGGTCGCTGGCTCGGCGCGGGCGTAGCGGCCCTCGGCAAGGGCGAGATTCAGGTCGGCGACCGAGTATCGGAACACCAACTCCAGCTCCTGATGGGCACAGGCTGTGATCCGATCACCGGCGACAAGCTCGGCCTGGGCTTCGCGGCATACAAGAGCCAGGAGCAGCGAATCGAAGCGCGGATCGCTGACCTCGAACCGACGATGACCCCCGGCGCCAAGGGAGAGGCCGTCGCGCAGATCGTTGCCGAGGAGACAGCCCGAAGTACACGGCGTGCTGTGGCGGGCTTCGACTTCACCTTCTCGATCCCGAAGTCCGCGAGCGTGTTGTGGGCAGTCGCCGACGCCGGGGTCCAGGCACTCATCGCCGAGGCGCATCATCGCGCGGTTGCGGAGGTGGTTGCGTTCATGGAACGCGAGGTTGCAGCCACGCGCACGGGCGCAACCGCCGGAGACGGCGCGGTTGCGCAGGTCGATGTCACCGGGCTCATCGCGACCGCCTTCGATCACTTCGACTCCCGCGCCGGCGACCCCCACCTCCACACGCACGTCGTCATCAGCAACAAGGCCAAGACCGTCCTCGATGGGAAGTGGCGCTCGCTCGACGGCAGACCGATGCACGCCGCCGTCGTCGCGCTCTCCGAACTACACGAAGCCGTGTTCGCCGACCACATGACGCGCACCTTCGGCGTCTCCTGGGAGGCGCGCGAGATGGGTCGGGACCGGAACCCAGCGTGGGCGATCACCGGCGTGCCGGAGGAGCTGGTCGCGGAGTTCTCCACCCGCGCCCGCCACATCGACGCGGAGAAGAACCGGCTCATCGACGAGTACGTTGCCCAGCACGGACGCCAACCATCGAACGCGACCATCCTCAAACTGCGAGCCCAAGCGACGCTTGCGACCCGGCCCGAGAAGCAGGTCCGATCCCTTGCCGAGCTCACTGCGGAGTGGCGATCCCGCGCAACAAAGACCCTCGGCCAGGACGCGATGACGTGGGCACGCGAGGTCACCGACAACGACAAGCCGCTCCTGCTGCGCGCCGACGACGTGCCGCTCGATGTGATCGGCGAGCTCGGGCGTTCAGTTGTCGAGGTGGTTGGTGAGAAGCGTTCGACCTGGCGGCGTTGGAATCTCATGGCCGAGGCATCCCGGCAGACGATGGGCTGGCGGTTCGCCACCATGCAGGATCGGGAAGCCATCGTCGCGATGGTCGCCGATTCTGCCGAGCTCGTCTCGCTTCGCTTGACTCCGCCTGAACTCGCGGCCTCGCCGGTCGTGTTCCGCCGACCAGATGGCACCTCAGCGTTCCGACCGAAGAGCTCGACCGTGTTCACCTCCGAGTTCCAGCTGGCGGCCGAGGACAGGCTACTCGAACGCGCCGCCAACCTGCGCGGGCCGACGGTACAGCTCGCGACCGTCGAGAAGGTCACGCGCAGCCCGGATGCGGACGGCCGGATGCTTGGCGACGACCAGGCCGAGGCACTGACCCGCATTGCGGTGTCGGGGCGGGTGCTCGACGTGCTGGTCGGTCCCGCCGGGGCGGGCAAGACCACCGCCATGAACGCGCTCCGCCGCGCCTGGGAAGCGGAGCACGGCTCCGGGTCCGTCGTCGGGCTCGCGCCGTCCGCGGTCGCTGCGCAGGTCCTCGCCGACGATCTCGGGATCGCGACGGAGAACACGGCGAAGTGGTGGCAGAAGCACCTCCTCCACGGCACCACGTTCGACGCGGACCAGCTCGTCATCATCGACGAAGCCTCCCTGGCCGGCACCCTGTCACTGGACCGCATCACCCACCTCGCCCAAGACGCTGGCGCGAAGGTGCTGCTTGTCGGCGACTACGCCCAACTGCAATCCGTAGATGCCGGCGGCGCGTTCGCGATGATCGCTAGAGACCGGGCCGACACTCCCGAACTGGTCGACGTTCACCGCTTCACCCATGCCTGGGAGAAGACCGCCTCACTCGAGCTGCGTCACGGGCGCACAGCGGCTATCGACACTTACCTCGCCCACCAGCGCATCGCCGATGGCGACGCCGAGGCCATGACCGACGCGGCTTACAACGCCTGGCGCGCCGACCGCGACGCGGGACTCGTTTCTGTGCTGATCGCTGAAACCCACGAAGACGTGACCGCGCTGAACGGTCGCGCCCGCGCCGACCTGATCCTCAACAAGACTCTGAATCCCGACCGCGAAGTCGAGCTGCGCGACGGCACCGCCGCTGGCGTCGGCGACACCATCATCACGCGACTCAACAAGCGCGAACTGCGCACCCTGGTCGGGCGGGACTGGGTGCGCAACGGCGACATCTGGACCGTCACCGCCGTCGGCGACGACGGGACCATCACCATCGCACGCGACTACGGGACCGGCACCACAGTCCGCGACGACGGAACCATCAGAGCTCACGGGCGTGGGCGCAGGCTCGGTGGCAGCATCGTGCTTCCAGCCTCGTACGTGGCCGAGCACGTCGATCTCGGCTACGCAGTCACCGCCTACCGTGCCCAAGGCGTCACGACCGACACTGCGCACGTGCTGGTCGAACCGACCTCGACGAGGGAGACCTTCTACGTCGCCATGACCCGAGGGCGGCACTCGAACCACGCCTACGTGACGCTCGACCGCGCCGACGACCACGCACAGCCACACCCTGGCGACGACCCGCATGCCACCGCGCGAAGCGTGTTGCACGGAGTTCTGCAGCACAGCGGGGCCGAACTCTCGGCTCACGAAGCCATCGTGGCCGAGCAGGAACAGTGGGGGTCGATCGCTCAACTCGCCGCTGAGTACGAGACCATCGCCGCCGCAGCCCAACACGACCGCTGGGCCGCCCTCGTTCGTACCTCCGGACTCACCGACGAACAGGCCGAGAGCGCCATCGAATCCGACGCGTTCGGCCCGCTCGCGGCTGAACTCCGCCGCGCCGAGGCCAACCACCACAATGTCGATGCGCTGCTGCCGCGCCTCGTCGCCGCGCGCGGATTCGGCGACGCTGACGACATCGCCGCGGTCCTCCACTACCGGGTCGAGCGGGCGACCGCCCGTCCAGCAGGATCAGGCAGGACTCGCAAGCCAGCGCGCCTCATCGCCGGCCTAATCCCATCGGCGCACGGCGTCATCGACGTTGAGATGCGAGCCGCTCTCGACGAGCGAGAGGAACTGATCGAGGCACGCGCCGACGCTGTACTCGAAGCTGCGCTCACGGTGAGCACACCGTGGACGAACGCTCTTGGAGCAGCGCCCACCGACCGGCGACGAGTCGCGATCTGGCGCAAGTCCGCACGCGTGGTCGCCGCCTACCGAGACCGTTACCGCATCACCGACGACGCACCCCTCGGCGCCCCACCCGAGTCTGCGGCCCAGAGGATCGACGCTGCGCGGGCGCGTACAGCCCTGGACAGAACGATGAACCTCGCTCGCGTCGAACAAGATCAAGAACACTCCCGACACTCTCGGACCCAGCGAACCGGGCCGTCGCTGTGAGCCAGAACGAGCTTCGGAGCGCCGCGGCCGCTGTGTCGTCCGGCCCGACCCCCGACTCCTCAGGCATGATGGACAGCACCATGACAGTTCGAGCTGGATCGGCGACACGTATCTCCTGACACCGTTCGCCAGGACGGAGGCAGACGTGGCCGCTGAAGAGGTCTCGGTCAACTTGGGAGACGCGACGCCCCGACGCTTGCTCGTGGGTTGGGCGAACGGGCAGGACGCATGGGTGCGTCAGATCACTGCCGAAACGATCCTCTCTCGCCAGGCGCCGAGCGATGCCCTGCTGGACGCCGCCTACACCACCTTCCTTGCGGAGAAGGGGCTTGGCGATGGTGAGGCCCCGGAAGTTCCGAAGCTTGAACTCGTCGCCACGGATGCGGCGGAAGAGGAGACTCTTGAACTCGTCAGTCTGGCGAGCATCGAAGGCGTCAATGCGCTCGCCGCTGACCAAGAACTTGGCTTCGACCCGGAACTGACCGTGCTCTTTGGGCAGAACGGATCGGGGAAGACCGGGTATGCACGAATACTGAAGCGCATCTCGGCTGTTCGGACCGCTGAAGACATCCTGCCGAACGCGCACACCGCCTATCTCGACAGCCCGCCGTCGCCCAGCGCCACCATCCAGTACCGACTGTCTGGCATGGACTCCTCGGTGATGTGGAAGGACGAATCCGGCCTTGCGCCATTCACCCGCATCAGCGTCTTCGACGCGAGCGCAGTCTCGTTGCACGTTGACAGCGATCTGGGTTACGTCTACACACCGGCCGAACTCGCACTGTTTGGTCACGTCGCTGCCGGGCTGCAAGGCATTCAGCAGCGGATCGCAACCGAGGTCAAGGCCTTGGCGCCGGGGAGCAACCCGCTGTTGTCGAGGTTCACGCGAGGTACGAAGGTGTATCCCGTGATCGAGACCCTGGGTGCCACCACAGACCTCGCGGAGCTTGACGCACTGGCAACGCCGCCTGACGGTGCCGAGGCCGACCGCGAGCGGCTCGAAGGTGAGATCGCGGCGCTCCGTTCCAACTCGCTCGACGCGATTCTCTCCAGCACACAGGAGACGGTACGTCACCTCAATCGGCTGCACGGCGTGCTTACAACGGCGATGAACTTCGATGTGGTCGTCTACGAGAAAGCCCGGGTGAAACTCCAGGAAGCGGAAGGTCGAAGGACAGAAGCGCGAGAGCAACTCTTCAGTCAGGATGAGCTGCCAGGCCCCGCAGATGGGGAATGGCAGGAGTTCATCGTTGCGGGAGACTCGTACCGCCAACACCTTGACCGCGAGCACTATCCAACTGCCGGAGACAAGTGTCTCTACTGCATGCAGGAGCTCAGCCCGACGGCCTTGAACCTGCTGACTCGCTATCGCACGTTCCTCGATGAAACGCTTGTCCGTCAGGTCGCGGACGCGAACACCGAGGTGCGCAACTCCAGCCTCAGGTTCGACGAAGCCGAGCTCACCCGCGCGAACGAGTTCGCCACAGAACAGCGGGATGGTGAAGACCCACCGGTATGGGCGAGCCAAGCATGTGACGTGCTCGCGGCGGCCCGAGCCGCAGCTCAGGACACCGCGAATGGGAAGCCCGTGACCGCAGGCACCCTCCGAGAGAGCGCAGAAGCAGTGGCCTCCAAAGTCGGAGCCGAACTGGCGACTGCACGGGCGGCCGTTCAGCAGATGTCGGAGGACAAAGCAAATGCGGCGAGCGCGCTCACCGGAAAGCAGAAGGAGCTTTCAGAACTCACGGCACGCATTGAATTGAACCGGAACATCGCCGCAGCCCGCGAGTACGTCCGACGTGCGCGAAGAGCGCAACAACTTGACAAGCTCTCACGGGTCATTTCAAGCGGCGCGTCGAAGCAACTCACGGTCCAGTCCAAGCTTGCCAGTGAAGACCTCGTGAACAAGAACTTCGAGACGCTGTTCGCCGAGGAGTGCGCTCGTCTTCGAGCGCCTCAGGTCGCACTTCGATTTCAGGGGCGTAGCGGACAGGCGCAACGCAAGAAGGCGGTCGCCTCCTACAAGCCCTCTGCGGTGCTTTCGGAAGGTGAGCAGAAGGTGTTGGCGCTGGCCGACTTTCTTGCCGAGAGTCGGATGCGAGGGACCAAAGCACCTCTGATCTTCGATGACCCGGTCACAAGTCTCGACTACCGCAGACTTGATGAGGTTGCTGCACGCATCCAGAATCTCGCCGAGACACATCAGGTTGTTGTCTTGACCCACAACATCATGTTCGCGTCAGCGCTGATGGCCGCCAGGCAGAACAAGAAGCTCAGGACGAAAATCTACGAGGTGCGCGACGGTGGAGAGGCCAAGGGAATCCTGGCTCCGGACGTCGAGCCGAGGCTCGATACGCCGGCCGATCTAGCCAAGCGGATCAACGTCAAACTTCAAGAGATGACCAGCGCGGAGCCCGTGGTCCAGGATGCACTCATCAAAGAGACCTACGACCTCATTCGCGCCTGGTGCGAAGCATTCGTTGAGCAGGAACTCCTGCAGAACGTCACACAGCGATATCGCAAGAACATCATGATGACCCGCCTGTCGAAGATCGACAGTTCTCGGCTCGATGCTGCCATCGCAGTCATTGAACCTCTCTTCGATCGTGCTTGCGAACGGATGACCGGACACTCTCACGCCGCCGAGTACATGAGCACCAAGCCGACTGTGAGCGAAGTGCAGGAGGACTGGGAGAAGGCGAAAGCAGCGCGCTCGGCATATATCGCCACTTGAGCGGCAGATCGTAGAAGCGGCTCGCAGGCAGCTACAGGGCGCGGGTGCTCATCGACTTCGTGGCTGTTGACGGCCGCCCTGAATCGCGGGAAGCCGCAGATGCCCGGATCGCGCTTGCGCCGTCACGTCCGCGTGGAGAGAGCAGGTCCGCGGCATCCGTCACCAGTGACGCGCCATCTCGCAGGAGTTGGTGCGGCCCGGCGCTCGCTGCGCTGGTCACCGGGCCGGGAACAGCTCCGACAGCGCGGCCAAGCTCGTGCGCACGCCGGGCGACGGTCATTGATCCAGAGCGAACGCCAGCCTCGACCACGACGGTCGCTGTGGAGAGCGCAGCCATTAGGCGCGCCCGAGCAATGAAGCGATGGCGCGTCGGGACTGCGCCGGGTGGCATCTCACTGACCATGAGGCCCAGGTCGGCCACCCGCTCAAGCAGTTCACGGTGACCCATCGGGTACATGCGGTCTGCGCCGTTCGCCATGACCGCGATCGTGTCGCCGCCGGATGCAAGGGCCGCTCGATGGGCCGCTCCTTCGATGCCGTACGCACCGCCGGCCACGACAAGCCGCTCAGCGTTGGCGAGGTCGGAGGCAAGCTGCCCGGCCACATGGTCGCCGTAGGAGGTCGAGGCCCTCGCGCCGGTGATCGTGACGAAATCGCTGAGCGGTCGCGCGAGGAACGATGTCGTGCCACGAGCCCACAGGACGTATGGCCGTCGGTCGCCAAGATCGTCGAGCGCGGAAGGCCACTCCTTGTCGCCGGGGACTAGCGCGCCGATACCAGCGCGCTCGGCTTCGACGACGTTCTGCTCAAGTGTCCGAGCGTCTGAGCGCTCGAACTGGGAACGCCACACCTGGGCGTCAACGTTACTGAGGCCCGGCACCACGTCGTCACGTTCGGCGAGTCGGAGCAACTCAAGCGCTCCCAGCTCGCCCAGGAGTCGGCCTGTTACCGCGTCGTCTGGTTCGACGATCATCGACAGCACCATCCGTGCTGTGCGCTCGTCCTGGACTACGTCGCTCAGGTTCGTCATCGTCGGGCCCTCTCACTCCTACAGAGAGGTGCGCGCGGCAACTCGGGAGCGAAGGGTTCCGTGAACGCCGACCCCGGCGTACAGTGGATGGTGAGGCAGGTTCTCCTCATATTGCGGGTCCTCCGGGACGGCCTTCGGGCACTCACACACGTTCTGCCTCCTCGACGGAGTAACACGTGTGACGAGAGGCCCGTCATGTTCCGCCTTATCTGGACGCTCAGCGTTCACACCCGCGACTATCTGCACCGCTACATGCCGAGCAACCGACTGCTCGCTGCCATCCGCACCCGCCGCGGACTCAAGTGGGGGATACCAGCGATGCTGGTCGCGCTTCCGTACATCCTGATCGGCAGCATCTGCTCTGGCGCGGCAGCCGACGGCGGCCCAGGCTGGCTCCACCTGATTGTCCTCTGGGCATGCTGGAACGCACTCAAGTTCATCATCATGGGACCCGTGAGCGTCGCTCTGCTCATCCGCGCGCGCCTGCGCGAGGCTGCGGTCCGTCGTCACCAGCGCCACGACTCGCGCGTCGAAGCGAGCCTGCGTGAGCCAGCTCTTCGTGTCTAGGCTCAACCGCCCACGGCAGTGGATGCCGTGATGCGAGAACCACAGCGCCCGCCAGGCCGGATCACGACGCCGTGGGAAGCGAGCGCTCGCCGGACAGCCTGAGGCCCCGCCCCGACCTTCATGCCGACCTCTACCAGCGTCAACCCGCTGAGGTAGAGGTCGGCTGCTTCGTGGATGCGGGAGGGATCGAACCGTCCACGGCGGATCGTCACCTCTCGCCGGGTGAGGTGGGTGGCGACCGTGCGGCGGTTCACGCCGAACACGGATGCCAGCTCCACGAGCGTTGCGCCCTCGCGGTACTGCGCTACCAGATCGTCGACCTGCTCCGGGCGAAGGAGGGTTTGAGCCATCCCAAGTGATCGCACCACTCGCCCCCTGGAGTCGGACACAGTAGGCTCAGAGGAGCGCTGGTCGTGGTTGTAGAAGCCCCGTGACCTGCGCAAAGACAGAGTCTTCAGGTGTGGGCAGGGGTTCTCAAACTCTCTACGGAGGTCCACCACATGGTCGATGTTCAAACCCTCGTCACCAAGGGTTTGAACATCGACCTTCTTGTTGTGGTCCTGAGTGATGAGCGCGTGGGCTTGGACCTCGGGGCTGAAGAGGGCGTCGAAGGGTGTACCTGGTTCGGCGTTGATGGTGTCGTCGTCATCGGTGATGAGGATGCGTTCGAAGAAGGCTTGGTTGGCGATGCGGCGTAGTGAGTCGTCGATGCTCATGTAGATGGCGTGACAGTTGCCTGCCAGAGCGAGGCAGTCCTCGAGGTGGGCTCGTGCTTGGTCGTACTCGCTGTCGCCTGCGTCGATCCTCGCGTCCAGGTGGGCGGTGCGGCGAGCGATGCGGTCTTGCTCGGTCTTGAGGAGATCGAGGGGCACGGCTCCGGCGTAGTGGGCCTGGAGCAGCTTGGTGCGTTCGTCGCGGAGTTGATCGCGTTCGGCAGTGAGGGTGCGTCGTTCTTGTTGCTGTGTGTCGTGGAGCTGGTTGAACTGGCGGGTGAGCAGGTCCCTTAGCGCGGCGATGATGTGGTCGGGGATCTGGATGCGCTGGTAGTAGTCCTCAACGGCGGTCTCGATGTCGACGACGTGCATGGCCTTCTGCTGACATGGTGTGCGTTTGGCGTGTCGGCCGGCGCAGATGAAGTAGGGGTAGATGGTGCCGCGTCGGCTCTTGGCGTTGGTCAGGATGAGCCGCGAGCTGCATTGTCCGCAGTACAGGCTGCCCTTGAGGTAGTGGTCGTGGGCTTGGGTCTTCTCTCCGGAGACATGATGGGCGGTGAGGACGTGTTGGACTCTGTACCAGATCTCGGGGCTGACTAGGGGCTCGTGCATGCCGTCGTAGCTGGTGCCGCGGAAGGTCACATCGCCCTTGTAGTAGGGGTTGGTCAGCATGCGGTGGATCGTGGACAGCGCCGGTGGTTTGGCGGGTCGCTTGGGGGTGGGCAGGGTCGTCAGGCCACGATCGATCAGTTCCTCGCGCAGGGTGATGGTGGAGAAGTTCCCCGTGGCATAGGCCTCGAACGCCCACTTCACCAGAGCAGCGCGCTGGGGGTCGAGCTGGACGGTTGCCATGTCTCGGCCGAGTTCGTCGCGGGTACGAACGTTGAGGTAGCCCAGGGGTGCCTTGCCGTTGGTGCCACCAGAGGCGGCCTTCTGGCCCATGCCCTTGGAGACTTCGGTGGCGAGGTTGCGAGAGTAGAACTCCGCGATGGAGGACATAATGCCGTGCAGCAACATCCCGGATGGGGTTTCGTCGATGTTTTCCGTCGCTGAGATGAGCATGACCTGGTTCTGACAGCCTGAGTTGGCCCCACCATGACGGTCTGGGGTGGCTCCACCTGGTCGGCGTGTCGGGTGGTGTGACGGTCTGATCTGGCCCCACCCCGCGCCAGCGTGAACGTCATGGCGACTCA
>Ga0209793_1001486_pt1 | contig 14780 bp, 11 predicted proteins | sample EBPBio122009_DNA_FD_185863 | JGI IMG/M metagenome (GOLD analysis project Ga0209793, IMG submission 185863) | Wastewater treatment Type I Accumulibacter community from EBPR Bioreactor in Madison, WI, USA - Reactor 1_2/2/2009_ DNA (SPAdes) (version 2) | ecosystem: Engineered > Bioreactor > EBPR >... | reverse complement strand
CGCGGATCGTGCATGCGATGGAAGGCGTCGAAGGCCGAGGAAAAGCCTTGCCGCTGCAGCAGCGTGGCGTCGATCCATTCCGGCAGGTGCGGCACGCGGGCAAGCGCCGCTTCCACCGACTTGCGCAGCACGCGCGATGTGAGACCCGCCGTGAGACCGTGCACCGGTTCGACCAGCGGCACGTTGTCGGCTTCGCCGAGCCGCGCCATATAGTCGGGATGCACCATGGAGGGGCGGCCGTTGAACCAGTCGACCTTGCCGCTCACCACCACCGTCTCGTCGATGGGCAGCGCCTTTTCCAGCCAGTTGCCCTTGACCCGGAAGAAGGTCAGCGCCAGTTCCCCCGTCTCGTCATGCAGGAACACGCGGTAGGGCTGGTTGGACCGGCCCGGCGGCGGCTGGTGGCGGTCGACGCGGCCGGTGATGGTGACGATGACGCCCTGCGGCGCGTTGGCGATGCCCGGCTGGTTGCGCCGGTCGACGATCGAATGCGGGAAGTGGAAGACGAGATCGACGACCCGGCAATCCTCCACGCTCTCCTGCCCGAACAGGCGCGCATAGAGTTCCCCGAGCTTCGGGCCGATGCCGGGAAGCGAGGAGAGGGGAGCGAAGAGCGGATCGAGCAGGGCGGGTCTCATGGCCGGCAAAATCGCCGGAGATCATGCCTTTGGCAAGGCTGACAAGCGGCTTTTGCCGGTCTATAGAAGCGCCAATCACGTTGCGGGTTGAAAAGCGAGGACGATCATGACGGGAACGACACGCTCGAGCGCCGAGATCGACCCGCGCCGCAAGCGCATCCTCTTCCGCTGCTGGCACCGGGGCATCCGCGAGATGGATCTGGTGCTCGGCGCCTTCGCCGATGCCGAGATCGCCACGCTTTCCGAGGCCGAGCTGGACGAGCTGGAGCGCATCATGGCCGAGGAAGACAACGACCTCGTCAAATGGGTGACCGGTGAGAAGCCCGTGCCCGAAGAATTCCAGCGCGGCCTCTTCCCGCGCATCGCCGCCTACCGCCCCGATTTTTCGCCGCTCTTCAAAGACATCAGCGCATGATCCCCGGATTTTCCCCAGAACGCATTGCCGGCGCCGGCCGGCCGATGACCATCGGCGCCGTGCCCTCCGGCGTCGAGCCGCTGATCCTCGCCGATCTCGCCCGCAAGACCGGCCCGGTCGCCTATGTGCTGTCGGACGGCCAGCGCATTTCCGATCTGGAACAGATGCTCGGCTTCGTCGCGCCCGACATTCCGGTTCTGACGCTGCCCGGCTGGGACTGTTTGCCCTATGACCGCGTTTCGCCCAGCGCCGAAGTTTCCGCGCGCCGGCTTTCCGCGCTCTCGGCGCTGATCGCCCACCAGAAGAAACCGCATGCGGCCATCGTGCTCGTCACCGTCAACGCCATGCTGCAGAAGACGGCACCGCGGCCGACCATCGAAAGCCTCGCCTTCTCGGCAAAGCCCGGCAACCAGATCCGCATGGATGATATCGCCGCGCGGCTGGAGCGCAACGGCTTCGAGCGCGTCGCCACCGTGCGCGAGGTCGGCGAATTCGCCGTGCGTGGCGGCATCCTCGACGTCTTCGTGCCCGGCAGCATCGAGCCTCTGCGCCTCGATTTCTTCGGCGACACGCTGGAATCTATCCGCTCCTTCGACCCGGCCAGCCAGCGCACGACCGGGCAGGCCCGCTCCCTCGATCTCAACCCGATGAGCGAGGTGACGCTGACGCCGGAGACGATCTCGCATTTCCGCAAGCAATATCTCTCCTCCTTCGGCGCGGCGACGCGCGACGACGCGCTCTACCAGGCTGTTTCCGAGGGCCGGCGCTATGCCGGCATGGAGCACTGGCTGCCGCTGTTCTACGGCGAGCTGGAAACCGCCTTCGATTACCTCCAAGGCTTCCGTATCGTCACGGACCATACGGTACGTGAGGCGGCCGTTGAGCGCTCCCGCCTCGTGCGCGACTATTACGACGCGCGTCTCGCCTCCGCGACGCCCGGCAAGGGGCAGGTGGCGCAGGCGACGCCCTACAAGCCCGTACCGCCGGGCCTTCTCTATCTCGACGCCGAGCGCTTCGCCCGCGAACTCGATGAACGAGACGCCATCCGCCTCTCGCCTTTCAACGAGCACGAGGGCGAGGCGCGTCATGTCGAGACAATCACCGCGCGGCCCGGCATGCGCTGGGCGCGGCCGGCCGGCAGCGAGGATGCCGACGGCGCGCGCGTCAATGTCTTCGACCAAGCGGTCAAACACATCGCCGACAAGCGGGCCTCCGGCGCGAAGGTGCTGGTGACGGGTTGGTCGGAAGGTTCGCTCGACCGCCTCTTGCAGGTGCTTGCCGAACACGGTCTCGGCAATGTCGTACCCGTCGAGAAATTCGGCGATATCCGCAAGTTGAAGCCGGGCGAGGCGGGGTCTGCCGTCCTCAGCCTCGAAAGCGGCTTCGAGGCGGGCGATATCGTCGTCATCGGCGAACAGGATATCCTCGGCGACCGCATGGTGCGCCGCGCCAAGCGCCGCAAGCGCGGTGCGGATTTCATCACCGAGGTCGCCGGTCTCGACGAAGGCTCCATTGTCGTCCATGCCGAGCACGGCATCGGCCGCTTCGTCGGCCTGCGCACCATCGAGGCCGCCGGCGCGCCGCATGCCTGTCTCGAACTCGTCTATGCGGACGACGCAAAACTCTTCCTGCCCGTCGAGAACATCGATCTTCTCTCGCGCTATGGTGGCGAGGGCACCGACGCGCTGCTCGACAAGCTCGGCGGCGTCGCCTGGCAGGCGCGCAAGGCCAAGCTCAAGAAGCGCCTGCTCGACATGGCGGGCGGTCTCATCCAGATCGCCGCCGCCCGCCTCGTGCGCCACGCGCCGGTGCTTGCCGCGCCGGATGGCGTCTACGACGAATTCGCCGCCCGCTTCCCCTATGACGAGACGGACGACCAGGCGAATGCCATCGACGCCGTGCGCGAGGATCTCGGCGCGGGCCGGCCGATGGACCGGCTCGTCTGCGGCGATGTCGGCTTCGGCAAGACGGAGGTGGCGCTGCGCGCGGCCTTCATCGCGGCGATGAACGGCGTTCAGGTGGCCGTCGTCGTGCCGACGACGCTACTCGCGCGCCAGCACTTCAAGACCTTCTCCGAGCGTTTCCGGGGCCTGCCGATCCGTGTGCAGCAGGCCTCCCGCCTCGTCGGCTCGAAGGAGCTGGCGCTGACGAAGAAGGAATTGACCGAGGGCAAGACGGATATCGTCGTCGGCACCCATGCGCTGCTCGGCTCGTCAATCAAGTTCGCCAATCTCGGCCTTCTTATCATCGACGAGGAGCAGCATTTCGGCGTGAAGCACAAGGAGCGGCTGAAGGAGCTGAAGAGCGACGTGCACGTGCTGACGCTCTCGGCGACGCCCATCCCGCGCACCCTCCAGCTCGCCATGACGGGCGTGCGCGAACTCTCGCTCATCACCACGCCGCCGGTCGACCGCATGGCGGTGCGCACCTTCATCTCGCCCTTCGATCCGCTCGTCATCCGCGAGACGCTGATGCGCGAGCACTATCGCGGTGGCCAGAGTTTCTATGTCTGCCCGCGCCTCAGCGACCTCTCGGAAATCCACGATTTCCTGCGCCAGGACGTACCGGAACTGAAGGTCGCCGTCGCGCACGGCCAGATGCCGGCGACAGAACTCGAAGATATCATGAACGCCTTCTACGAAGGCCGCTACGACGTGCTGCTCTCGACGACCATCGTCGAATCGGGCCTCGACGTGCCGACGGCGAACACGATGATCATCCACCGCGCCGACATGTTCGGCCTCGCCCAGCTCTACCAGCTTCGTGGCCGTGTTGGCCGTTCCAAGGTGCGCGCCTTCGCGCTCCTGACCCTGCCGGTTAACCGCACGCTGACGGGCACCGCCGAGCGCCGCCTCAAGGTGCTGCAATCGCTGGATACGCTCGGCGCGGGTTTCCAGCTCGCCAGCCACGACCTCGACATACGCGGGGCAGGTAACCTGCTCGGCGAGGAACAGTCCGGCCATATCAAGGAAGTAGGCTTCGAGCTTTACCAGCAGATGCTCGAAGAGGCCGTTGCCGAGATCAAGGGCGACGAGGAAGTCGCCGACAGCGGCTGGTCGCCGCAGATCTCCGTCGGCACGCCGGTCATGATCCCCGACGATTACGTGCCGGACCTGCATCTGCGCCTCGGCCTCTACCGCCGCCTCGGCGAAATCACCGAGCTCGGTGACATCGACGCCTTCGGCGCGGAGCTGATCGACCGCTTTGGCCCGCTGCCGCTGGAGGTCCAGCATCTCCTGAAGATCGTCTACATCAAGTCGCTCTGCCGCGTGGCCAATGTCGAAAAGCTCGACGCCGGCCCGAAGGGCGTCGTCGTGCAGTTCCGCCACAAGGAATTCCCCAATCCGGCAGCACTGGTCGGCTATATCGCCAAGCAGGGTACGCTGGCGAAGATCCGACCCGACCAGAGCCTCTTCCTCGCCCGCGACTACCCGACGCCGGAAAAGCGCCTGACGGGTGCCGCACAGGTGATGACGCAGCTTGCGGGATTGGCGAAACAATAGGAATCAAAAAAGCCGCCCGGATATCGCCGGACGGCTTTTCCAAACTCTGTTGCTAACTCAGTTCTTCCCGACGCGCTCCTGCGCCTTCATCGCCGCGATCTCGCGGAAGGCGTTGGTCAGCACGTCGACGGACTGCGCGCCCATCACGGCATATTTGTTGTCGATGATGAAGCAGGGGACGCCGGTGACGCCCATGTCGCGGGCCATGCCGATCTCCTCCTTGACGGCATCGACGTCGGCACCGGCAGAGAACAAGGCGGTGACGACGGCGCGGTCCATGCCGGCGCTCTCGGCGACGTCGAGCAGGACGGCGCGGTCGCCGACATTGCGGCCTTCTTCGAAATAGGCCTTGAAGAGCGCGAGCGCGACGCGGCTCTGGACGTCCTGTCCCTCGATCATCGCCCAGCGCAGCAGGCGGTGGGCATCCAGCGTGTTCGGACTGATCTTCACCGCCGGAAAATCGAAGTCGATGCCATCTTCTGCGCCGAGGCCGGCCAGCATGTCATGGGCGCGATTGACGGCGTCCGCACCGCCGAGCTTTTCGGCAAGGTGCTTCTTGTGGTCGACGCCTTCCGGCGGCATGTCTGGATTGAGCTGGTAGGGGCGGAACGTCACCGCGACGGCCAATTCCTCCTTCACGTTGTCGATCGCCTTTTCAAGCCGCTGGCGGCCGAGATAGCACCAGGGGCACACGACGTCCGAGACGACATCGATCGTAATGGCTTCCATCCGGTTTTCCTTTCGATGGGCCGGAAAATTCCGGTTGAGACTTTGCGCCGAGATAGGCTGGCTTGCCCCCGCTTTCAACAGGTTACCTCAAGGTAACCCCAAATCTGGGGATACCCTCTTTATTGCGCCCGCGCATCCCACCATGCGGGGAACTGGAAACCGTAGAGCGGAACCGTCTCCGGCCGCGCGATATGCCTGGAATGGGCCACCCATTGCTCGCCGAGGTGATAAAGCGGCACGACATAGTAGCCCGAAAGCAGCATCCTGTCGTGCAGGCGCACGGCCGAGCGGAAATCCTCCGCGGTGCGCGCCTGCAGCATGGCCTCGATGATGCGGTCGACGTCGGGATCGGCGACGCCGGCGAAATTGGAGCTGCCGTCCCGGTCCTTCGAAATCGATCCCCAATAGCTGACCTGATCGATACCGGGTGAAAGCGAGGAGGGGAACGCCTTGATGATCACGTCGTAATCGAAGGTCTGGCTGCGGCTCTGGTATTGCGAATCGTCCACCGTGCGGATCGATGCCTTCACGCCGAGGGCGGTGAGGAAGCGCTGGTAGGCGAGCGCCAGCTTCTCCTGATCGGCGTTCTGCGTCATGATCTCGAAGGTGAGGGGCATACCCGCCGCATCGACCATCTGCCCGCCCTTGATGGCGTAGCCGGCCTTCTGGAACAGGTCCATCGCCTCGCGCAGCACCTTGCGATCCCGGCCGGAACCGTCCGTCTTCGGCAGGAGATGCGTGCCGGCAAGGATATCCGGCTCGATGCGGGAAATGGCGCGGCCGGCAATCTCGCGCTCGCGCGTATCGGCGGGCGCACCCATCGAGCTGAGATCGGAATTCTGCCAGTAGCTCTGGGTGCGCTTGTAGGCGTTTTCGAAGAGGCTGCGGTTGACCCATTCGAAATCGAAGACGAGCGTCAGCGCCTTGCGCAATTCCTGCTTCTGGAACAGGGGTCGGCGTGTGTTGAACACGAAGCCGAGCATGCCGGAAGGTGTCTTCGGCTTCACGCTGTCCTTGATCACGGCGCCGGAAAGCGCGGACGGAAAATCGTAGCCCCGCGCCCATTTCGTCGGGTTGCCCTCCTGGAAGAGATCGATTTCGCCCTTCTTGAAGGCTTCGAACAGCGAGTTCTCCTGAAGAAAATACTCTACGGAGATCTCATCGTAATTGTCGAAGCCGACCTTGGCGGGGATATCCTTGCCCCAATAGTCGGGATCGCGCGCATAGATGATCTTCTCACCCGGCTTTACTTCTTTCACCTTGTAGGGACCGGAACCGAGCGGCGGGGCGAGCGAGGTGCGGTCGAAGGTCTGCACGTCGATGGCGTGCTTCGGCAGAATGGGCGAAAGCGCAAGCAGCAGCGGCAGTTCGCGGTCCGCCTTGTCGCTAAAGGTGAAGCGAACGCTTTGCTCGCCGACCTTCTCGAGCTTGTCAACGGCCTCAAGCCGGCGGCTGAAGGGCGCACGCCCCTTGTCGCGCAGCAATTCGAAGCTGAAGATCACGTCCTCCGGCGTCACCGGCTCGCCGTCCGCCCAGCGCGCCTTGGGATTCAGGTTGAACTGGATGAAGGTGCGGTCGTCGTCCCATTCCACCGTCTCGGCGAGAAGGCCGTACATGGTGAAGGCTTCGTCGCGTGAGCGCTGCATGAGCGATTCGTAGACAAGGTTGCCGAATTCCGGGTCCCACATGCCGCGCGCGGTCGTGCGCATGCTCTTCAGGATGAACGGATTGAGGTTGTCGAAAGTCCCGACGACGCCATAGGCGATGCGCCCGCCCTTCTTCACGTCGGGGTTGACGTAGCTGAAGTGCTTGTAGTCCGGCGGCAGGGCGGGTTCGCCGTGCATCGCGATGCCATGCACCGGGGCGGCGTGGCCGAAAGTGGCCGGCAGGCCGAAGAGTGCGGCGGCAAAGGCCATCAGAAAGGGGCGCAAGGGTGTCTCCTCGTCAGGTCCGGATGATTCTCGCTCATTATAGCCGCCGCAAGGGCGCGCAGGGGAAATAGAAGGGAAGCCGGAATTTCGCAAGGAAAGGCTGGATATCCGCTGCGGCGCATTGTAACAGGTTACGCCGAAGCGGGTCATGCAAATGCCTCATTTCGCCGACAGGAGAGCGCACGGCTGACCAGATGCCCGAGAGGGGCTTATGGGAGGGGCGCCGTCGCTCCGGCACCGGATTTTCAGGAGACCGAACTCGTATGATCTTCACATCGAATCTCATCAAGCGGACCGTGCTTTCCGCCTTCGCTGCCTCCGTTGCCATGGCCGCCGCGCCGTCGGCATCGCTGGCCCAGCAGCAGGCCGCGCCGAAGGGCTGGTTCAAGGTCTGCACCAAGCAGGAAGACAATGACGTCTGCATCGTGCAGAACCTTCTGACCGCGTCCAGCGGCCAGCTCATCACGGCCGTCGGCCTCATCACCGTCAGCGGCAAGACCAACCGCAAGATCATGCAGGTCTCGGTTCCGAGCGCGCGCCTGATCCCGGTCGGCATCCAGATGCAGATCGACGGCGGCAAGGCCCAGAAGCTCGACTACGCCATCTGCATGCCCGACAAGTGCGTCGCCGAAGTGCTGCTCACCGACCAGATGCTGGCCAGCCTCAAGAAGGGCGGCGAACTGGTCCTGACCTCGGTCAACTTCCAGCGCGCGCCGAACCCGATCAAGTTCTCGCTCGAAGGCTTCACCGGCGTATTCGACGGCGAGCCGATCGAACAGTCGCAGCTCGAAGAGCGTCAGCGCCTGCTGCAGGAAGAAATGCAGAAGAAGGCCGAGGAAGCCCGCAAGAAGCTCGAAGATGCCCAGAAGGCTGCCAAGAGCCAGTAATCCGCGGCTTCGCAGGATACGAAAAACCCGGCCGATGGCCGGGTTTTTTATTGCCGGAACGAAGGCGAGAGGCGGCTAATGGAAGATGCCGCTCTCCTCCTTCCAGCGATAATGCCCGTGATCGACGTTCATCAGCGCACGGACCTGCGGGTGGCGGATCGGCTGGCCACTGTCATCGGGCACGAGGTTCTGTTCCGAGACATAGGCGACATATTCGGACTCCTCGTTCTCCGCGAAGAGATGATAGAACGGCTGATCCTTCGAGGGCCGGATTTCGGCCGGAATGGAATTCCACCACTCTTCCGTATTGGCGAATTCGGGGTCCACGTCGAAGACCACGCCGCGGAAGGGGAAGACCCGGTGGCGAACCACGTCGCCGATGGCAAATTTTGCGTTACGCATCTTCATGGCGTACCTACCTTTCCGCTTATATTTGGGTAATTGCGCTGAAACATCAATAGTTCCATGCATCGCATCCGTTCTTCTCAGCGGGGGACGGCGCTTGCGTGTCCGGGCGTTTCGGCGTACCTCGAAAAGCGAATGTCTCAGCAGGTCGGATAGCATGAACAATCAATGGGGCAGGAGCGGCAACGGGCCGGGAACGGGTGGCGGCTCCGGCATCGGCGGCATCCTGTTCGCCTCCGTGGTCTGCCTCGTACTCGGCGCGGCCGGCGGCTACGGCGCTTTCCGCGTGCTGGGCGGCGCGCCTCCTTCGGACGAAATCGGCCAGCGCGACCAGCGTATCGCCGAGCTTGCCGGGGAACTCGATACGCGCGTCGCGGAAGTCGAGGCAGGCAGCGAAAAGGTAAGGGCGCTGACGGCGGAAAACGGTGCGCTCACCCGGCAGATCGAGGCCCTGCGCAAGAATGCCGGCGCCTCCGACGCAGCCACCACCCTCGCCGAGAATGCCCGGCTCACGCAGGATATCGTACCCGGCCTGAAGAACGAGTTGCAACTGGCCGGCCAGCGCGTCGCCGATGCCGAGGCCCTGAAAAAGCGGGCGGAGGAGGCGGTGCGCGACCGCGAACGCCAGCTTTCCGTCCGGGCCGACCAGATCGCGCGGCTGGAAACGGCGCTGGATCAGGCGCACAGCCAGGCAGATGCGGCCAAGGATACCGAGACCGAGCGGCTGTCGGCCGAGGCCGATGCATTGCGCCGGCAATTGAAGGAAGCGCAGCGCGACGCCGAAACGGTCCGCACGAAGGACCTGCCGACGCTCAAGGCGGAGCTTGCCCGCAAGGACAGCGAGATTGCCGCGCTGAACGCCCGCATCGACGCCCTCGAAGCCGCCCGTCCGAAGGGAGAGGCCGGCAATAGCGGCACGCCGGCGCTGGACAATGCCAAGCCCGCCGATAGCCGCAGCCCGCGCAACGCCGCCCTGGTGGCGGACGCAATGAACGACACGCCCGGTCTCGACCGCCTGACGAGCGGGCAGCGCGACCAGCTCGAACGCGTGCTGGTTTCCGGCGAGTGCGTCACCAATGCGCTCGGCGGCGTCTTCAAGCGCGTGCCGGTGCTGACGCTGCGCAACCTGATGCGCGACCTCGACAGCGACTGCTAGTTCCGTCGGCAGCTCCGGCTGCCGGTTTCATGGGAAGGAGACTTGGATGAAGCGATCTGTTCTGGCGGCCGCAATCGGCCTTGCGCTTTCGGCGGGCGGCGCGCCCGCGCAGGAATTCGAGCGCAACATCATGACCGGCGGCCCGCAGGGCACCTATATCAAGATCGGCCGTGACATCGCCGCGCTCGGCGCCGAATGCGGCCTGAAGCTCAATGTCGTCGAAAGCGCCGGCTCGCTGGAGAACTTCGTCGGCGTGCGCAACCGGCGCAACACGCAGTTCGGCATCGTGCAGAGCGACGTGCTCGAATACCTGAAGACCTTCGAGGCAAACGACCCGGAGGTACAGAAGGCGGTGAAGGGCGTGCGCATCATGTTCCCGCTCTACAACGAAGAGATCCACGTGCTGGCCCGCAAGGACATTTCCAGCATGAAGGACCTCGCCGGCAAGAAAATCGCCGTCGGCAAGAAGGACAGCGGCACGTTCCTGACGGCAACGCTCATCATGGACATCCTCCAGGTGAAGGCCGGCGAGCGCATGGACATCAACCCCGACGAGGCGCTGCCCAAGCTCCTTTCGGGCGAGATCGACGCATTCTTCTACGTCGCCGGTGCGCCCGCATCGCTCTTCACGGGCAATGCGATCGACAAGGCGAAATTCCATCTCGTGCCGATTACCGAGGCGCCGCTTCTGGCGACCTATACGCCCTCGCGCATCGAGGCAGGCACCTATTCCTTCCAGGACCAGCCGGTCGATCTCATCGCGGTGAAGGCCGTGATGATGACCTACGACTACGACATCAAGCGCAACGCCTATCACCGCGACAGCTGCAAGACGGTGGCCGATTTCTCGAGCCTCATCATCGGCGGACTGGACAAGTTGAGGACGACGGGCCATCCGAAATGGAAGACCGTCGATCTTACGGCCCTGCCGCCCGGCTGGCAGGTCGGCGTCTGCGTCAAGGCCGGCATGGCGCTGGACTACAAGCCAAGCTGCAAGCCGAACGCCGGGACCGCCGGCGGCGCGGGCGACGAGAACGAGGAATACCTGAACCTGCTGAAACAACGGCTTCAGAAGTAATCCCTTAGCAGGACAACAAAAAACCCGGCCGATGGCCGGGTTTTCCGTCTCGGGGGACCTCCCGCCGAAGGACGGGAGGACTGTCGCGCCGATCAGGCGGAGTAGTACATGTCGAACTCGACCGGGTGCGGGGTCATTTCGAAACGCATGACTTCCGCCATCTTCAGTTCGATGTAGGAGTCGATCTGGTCGTCGTCGAATACGCCGCCGGCCGTCAGGAACTTGCGGTCCTTGTCGAGGTTCTCGAGAGCTTCGCGCAGCGAGCCGCAGACGGTCGGGATCTTCTTCAGCTCCTTCGGCGGCAGGTCATAGAGGTCCTTGTCCATGGCCTTGCCCGGATGGATCTTGTTCTTGATGCCGTCGAGGCCGGCCATCAGCATGGCGGCGAAGCCGAGATAGGGATTGCCGAGCGGGTCGGGGAAGCGGATTTCGACGCGCTTGGACTTCGGACCCGTGCCGAACGGAATGCGGCACGAGGCCGAGCGGTTGCGGGCCGAGTAGGCGAGAAGAACCGGCGCCTCATAGCCCGGGACGAGACGCTTGTAGGAGTTCGTCGTCGGGTTGGTGAAGGCGTTGATGGCCTTGGCGTGCTTGATGATGCCGCCGATGAAATAGAGGCAGCTTTCCGAGAGGCCGGCATATTCGTCGCCGGCGAAGGTCGGCTTCGAATCCTTCCAGATCGACAGGTGCACGTGCATGCCCGAGCCGTTGTCGCCGAAAATCGGCTTCGGCATGAAGGTGGCCGTCTTGCCATAGGCGTGGGCGACCTGGTGCACGGCATATTTATAGATCTGCACCTTGTCGGCGCTGCGCACCAGCGTGTCGAACTTGACGCCAAGCTCGTGCTGGGCGGCAGCCACTTCGTGGTGCTGCTTTTCGACCGTGACGCCCATCTCCGTGAGCACGGTCAGCATTTCCGAGCGCATGTCCTGGCAGCTATCGACCGGGGGAACCGGCAGGTAGCCGCCCTTGACGCGCGGACGATGGCCGAGGTTGCCGGTCTCGTAGTCGGTGTCGTCGTTGGAGGGCAGCTCGGACGAGTCGAGCTTGAAGCCGGTGTTGTACGGGTCGGCCTTGTACTTGACGTCGTCGAAGATGAAGAATTCCGGTTCCGGGCCGGCATAGACGGTGTCGCCGATGCCCGATGCCTTGAGGTAGGCTTCGGCCTTCTTGGCCGTGCCGCGCGGGTCGCGGTTATAGGCTTCGCCCGAGACCGGCTCGAGGATGTCGCACAGGATGACCATGGTGGACTGCGCGAAGAACGGGTCCATGTGCGCCGTCGCCGGGTCGGGCATCATCACCATGTCGGACTCGTTGATGGCCTTCCAGCCGCCGATCGAGGAGCCGTCGAACATGACGCCGTCGGCGAACATGTCTTCGTCCACGACGCCGACATCCATCGTGATGTGGTGCAGCTTGCCGCGGGGGTCCGTATAGCGCAGGTCGACGAACTTTACGTCGTTTTCCTTGATTTGCTTGAGGATGTCATTGGCAGTCGTCATTAGTGAAGTCCCTGTATGTGATGACGAGAAAGAGCCGCGGCCGGAATGGCCCGGCGGGATTAGATGGCGTCGACGCCGGTTTCGCCGGTGCGGATGCGGATGACTTCTTCGACGTTGGAGACAAAGATCTTGCCGTCGCCGATACGACCGGTCTGGGCCGCGTTGCGGATCGCCTCGATGACGGCCTCCGCGTTTTCGTCCGCCAGAACGACCTCGACCTTCACCTTGGGCAGGAAGTCGACGACGTATTCGGCGCCACGGTAAAGCTCCGTATGCCCCTTCTGACGTCCAAAGCCCTTCGCCTCGGTGACGGTGATGCCCTGCAGGCCGACTTCCTGAAGAGCTTCCTTCACCTCATCGAGTTTGAAAGGCTTGATGATCGCTTCGATCTTTTTCATGAGAAGATGTCTCTCCGCTTCCCCTGTTTGCGCGGGCCATGCCCGCTGCTCACTTCAAATGCACGTAGCATGCCAAGTTGAAGCAGGATGTGTGCCAGATGGAATGAAATCCGTTTTCCAGGCGCTCCCGCTCGTCCTCACGCCGGCGATGATGCGGCTTTCCGGGCAAAAGGACCAGAGGGAATCTGCCTAAAAAATGTATCCTTCCGCGGCCGCGTTTCGATTGCGGCGGCATGTCGGGCCTTGCCGGCGCCGAAAGCTGTAAATTTGAGCACATCCAATATGCATCTGCATAAAAAATGATCTTTGTCGCACAGCGAGGATACGGGCTTGTTTCCGGGGCGTCTTTGCGGGCATCCTGCGGACATGCACAAGGAAATCCAGACGCTGATCCTGTCACCCGAGGATATGGGGCGCATCGACCGGGCTGCCGCCGCATCCGGTCTTTCCTCCTATGGGCTTATGGAGCGCGCGGGGCAGGCGGTCGCGGCCGCCGCGCTACGCCGCTTTCCGGGCGCACGGCGCTTCGCCGTCCTGTGCGGGCCGGGCAACAATGGCGGCGACGGTTATGTCGCCGCGCGGGCGCTGCGCGCGGCCGGGGCCGAGGTCTCTGTATATGCGCTCGACGATCCCGCCGCACTGAAGGGTGACGCCGCGATGGCTCATGCGGTCTTTGCCGGCCCCGTCGCGCCGCTGGCCGACTACCGCGCCCGGGCAGGCGACGTCGTTGTCGATGCACTGTTCGGCGCGGGGCTGGCGCGGGATGTGCCGGAAGCGGCCATTGCCGTTATCGACACGGTGCGCCGCCATGTGCTGCCCGTGCTTGCCGTGGATCTGCCGTCCGGCATCGACGGACGGACAGGGCAGGTGAGGGGCGCGGCCTTCGAGGCTGCGGCGACCGTTACGTTCATGTGCCGCAAACCCGGTCACCTGCTCCTGCCCGGAAAGGAGATGGCGGGCGAGGTGGAGGTCTTCGACATCGGCATTCCCGCGCGCCTGTTCGCCGGGCATGCCGGCCATATGCGGATCAACACGCCCGATGCGTGGCGCGCGGCGATGCCGGTGCTGACCGGCGCGGCGCATAAATATGTCCGAGGGCACCTTGCCGTCTTCTCCGGCCCGGCGACCGCCACCGGCGCAGCGCGGCTTTCCGCCATGGCCGGCCTTCGTGCCGGCGCGGGGCTTGTCACCGTGTTGTCCTCGACCGGCGCGCTTGCGGCGAATGCCGCTCACCTGACGAGCGTGATGCTGAAGGCCCTGGACGGTGCGGACGACCTCACCGCGCTTCTGGACGACGACCGGCTGAGGACCTTCGTTCTCGGCCCGGGCTTCGGCGATGCGCCGGCGGCCCGCCGCCATGTGGAGCAGATCGCAGCGGCCGGCCGGCGCCTTGTACTGGACGCCGATGGGATCAGTGCTTTTCGCCAGGACCCGGAGAGGCTCTTCGCGCTCTTTTCGGATGGGGAGCCACGGCTGGTCCTGACGCCGCACGATGGTGAATTCGCGCGGCTTTTCCCCGATCTTGCCGATAACACCACGCTGTCGAAGGTCGAGCGCGCGCAAAAGGCCGCCGCTCGCGGAAACGCCGTCGTCATTCTGAAGGGCGCGGATACGGTGATCGCATCGCCGGACGGACGGGCGCTGATAAACGACAACGCCCCGCCCTGGCTGGCGACGGCCGGCTCGGGCGACGTTCTGGCCGGGATTGCCGGCGCGCATCTGACACTGGGCATGCCTGCCTTCGAGGCCGCGGCCGCGGCCGTGTGGCGTCACGGAGAGGCCGGGCGCTTGGCAGGCGGGGGCCTGACGGCGGACGATCTCATCAACAACCTGAATGGCCACGATCAAATCAAATGACTTTGCGGAGGCCGTTATTCCCGCTACAGCGGTTACACGCAACGCAGAGCTGTTCCGGTGGAATTTCCGCCGCCCCGCGCATAAGAATTCCGCAGTGCCCCACCCGCCTGCACCGTCGCGAACAAGCCGGGAGCCGTGACCATGCCGTTGATCGATGTCGCCCTTCTTCTCCTGGTCGCGGTAGTCTGGGGCTTCAATTTCATCGTCATCAAGATCGGCCTCGAGAACTTCCCGCCGATCCTGTTCTCCGCGCTCCGCTTCCTGTTCGCCGCCGTGCCTCT
>Ga0209793_1001482_pt1 | contig 14813 bp, 13 predicted proteins | sample EBPBio122009_DNA_FD_185863 | JGI IMG/M metagenome (GOLD analysis project Ga0209793, IMG submission 185863) | Wastewater treatment Type I Accumulibacter community from EBPR Bioreactor in Madison, WI, USA - Reactor 1_2/2/2009_ DNA (SPAdes) (version 2) | ecosystem: Engineered > Bioreactor > EBPR >... | reverse complement strand
GCTTCAAGCTCGCCGGCCTCGTCGCCCGACAGCCGCAGGCCGCGCTTGGTGCGCCGCCACAGCACGTCGTCCGCCGTCACCGCCCACTCGTTGGCGGCCAGGTAGCGCACCTCCGCCTCGTAGAGGTCGTCGCCGAACCGGCGGCCCAGATCCTCCGTCGACGCGGCGGCGCCCAGCAGCGCGCGCGCCCTGGTGCCGTAGAGCCGGGTCAGGCGGTAGGCGAGACCGGCGTCCAGGAACGGATAGTCGGCGCGCAGTTTCTCGACCTCGGCCGCAAAGCCGGTGACCGGGAAATCGCCGCCGGGCAGCGGCGCGTTCGCGGTCCAGGACGGCCCCTTGCGGCCCAGATGCTGCTCGATCTTCTCCAGCATCGATTCCGCCAGCCGGCGATAGGTGGTGATTTTTCCGCCGAACACGTTGATCGCCGGCGCGCCCTCGCCGGGGCTTTCCTTCAGCACATAGTCGCGCGTCGCTTCCTGCGCCTTCGACGCGCCGTCGTCATAGAGCGGACGCACCGCCGAATAGGTCCACACGATGTCGTCGCGCTTCACTGGCTGGGCGAAATATTCCGACGCCGCGGCGCACAGATAGTCGATCTCGGCGTCGGAGATCCTCACCTGGCCCAGCTCGCCCTTGTAGTCCTGATCGGTGGTGCCGATCAGGGTGAAATCGTCCTCGTACGGGATGGCGAAGATGATGCGCCCGTCGCGGTTCTGGAAGAAATAGGCGCGCGGATCGCCGAACTTCTTGCGCACCACGATATGGCTGCCCTGCACCAGCCGCACATTGTGCGTCTCGCCCTTGTGCACGACGCCGCTCAGCACATGGTCGACCCAGGGGCCGGCGGCGTTGACCAGCAGCCGAGCCTTGACGGTCTCGCGCCGGCCGTCGCGCCGGTCCTCCACCGTTACCGCCCAGTGGTCTCCATGGCGTGTCGCGTCGACCACCTTGGTGCGGGTGCGCACGGTCGCGCCGCGGTCGGCTGCGTCGCGCGCATTGAGCGCCACCAGCCGCGAATCCATCACCCATCCGTCGGAATATTCGAACGCCTTGGCAAACAGCGGCTTCAGCGGCCGCCCGGCGGGGTCGGTGCGCATGTCCAGCGTCCTGGTCGCCGGCAGCAGCTTGCGGCCGCCGAGATGGTCGTAGAGGAACAGGCCGAGCCGGATCATCCAGGCCGGGCGGATGCCCTTGGCGTAGGGCAGCACGAAGCGCAGGGGCCAGATGATGTGCGGCGCGTTGCGCCAAAGCACCTCGCGCTCCATTAGCGCCTCGCGCACCAGCCTGAACTCGTAGAATTCGAGATAGCGCAGACCGCCATGGATCAGCTTGGTCGATCCCGACGAAGTGCCCGACGCGAGATCGTTCATCTCCGCCAGGAACACCGAATAGCCCCGCCCCACCGCGTCGCGGGCGATGCCGCAGCCGTTGATGCCGCCGCCGATGACGAAAACGTCATGGACCTGGGTCGGTTGCAAGGACTCCTCCCCGCTTTCGCATTGCAGCAATTTCGCTGTCATTTCGAAGCCAATTAGAATTGGCATGAAATCCAAATGAATGTCAAACGAAAATGCCGCGTGTCGCGGGACGCGTCACGGGAAGGCTTCGACCAGGTCCACCTCATTGTCGGCGCAGATGCGGCGGATAGCGTCGACATCGCATCTGTCGGTGATGAATGTGTCGACTTGGCTGAGATGGCCGATGCGCACCGGCGCGGTGCGCTCGAACTTCTTCGAGTCCGACACCAGGATCACGTGCCGCGCATTGGCGATGATCGCCTGCGCTACTTTCACTTCGCGGTAGTCGAAGTCGAGCAGCGCCCCGTCATGGTCGATCGCCGACGCGCCGATCACCGCGTAGTCGACCTTGAACTGGCGGATGAAGTCGACCGCCGCCTCGCCGACGATGCCGCCGTCGGAGCCGCGCACCACCCCGCCGGCGATCACCACCTCGATAGAGGGATAGACCCGCATCCTGTTGGCGACATTGATGTTATTGGTGATGACCATCAATCCCTTGTGGTCGAGCAGCGCCTTGCTCACCGCCTCGGTTGTGGTGCCGATATTGATGAACAGCGAGGCGCTGTCGGGGATGATCCGCGCCGCCGCCCGGCCGATCGCCTCCTTCTCCTCCGACGCGATCTGCCGCCTCGCCTCGTATTCGAGGTTCTCGATGCCGGACGGGAACAGCGCCCCGCCATGGATGCGCGTCAGCAGACGTTCGTCGCACAGATCGTTCAGATCCTTGCGGATGGTCTGCGGGGTGACGCGGAAATGGTTGGCCAGGTCGTCGACCAGCACCCGGCCGTGATCCTTGGCCAGTTGCATGATCTCGGTATGCCGCGGCGACAGGAACAACCAAGCCTCCCGTTTTCGTTTGCCTGCAACATAGGCAAGAACGAAAGCAGGCGAAAGTCCGAAACGAAAATGGCTGCCGGCGGCCCGCCGGTTACCCGACCCTCCGGGTCGGCGCAAACATCCGCGCCCCATGGTGCGGAGCGCGGTTGCCGTCGTGAAGCTCGATCGCGCCGCCGACCTCGTCCAGCATGATCGGCTTCGAATAATAGTAGCCTTGCGCGTAGCGGATGCGGGTGGCCGCCTGCAGGTAGGCGACTTCCTCGTAGCTCTCGACGCCCTCGACGATGATCGACATGCCCAGTGACTGGCCCAGCGCCTCGATCGTCTTCAGCACCGCCTGGCTTCGCGGCCGCTCGTGCACATTGGTGATGAAGGAGCGGTCGACCTTGACCTCGTCGGCGGTGATGTCGGCGAGCGCCGACAGCGACGAATAGCCGGTACCGAAATCGTCGATCGACACCCGCGCGCCGATCTCCCGGACCATCGGCAGGATCAGCGACTGGAAATTCGACTTGGCCAGGAAGGCTTCCTCGGTCAGTTCCAGCATGAACCGGTGGGCGAAACCGGATTCGGCGATCGAGTGGGTCAGTTCGCGCATGAACCTGGCGTCGCCGGCCTGCCGCGCCGCGACATTGATGCTGATCGAACTGTCGCGGCCGAACGCTTCGTTGATCTTGTCGATCGAATCGATCGTCTGGTTCAGGATCAGGCAGGTCAGTTCGTCGATCAGTCCGAGTTCGATCGCCAGGCCGAGGAAATTGCCGGGCGGGCGGATCATGCCGTCCTCGTCGCGCCAGCGCATCAGCACCTCGACGCCGACCGTATTGCCCGATCCGATTTCCACCTTCGGCTGGAACGCGCAACTCACCCGCCGGTCGCGGATCGCCAGCCTCAGCCGCTGCTCCTCGCGCGCCCGCTCGTCCGACTGATGGCGGATGCCCTCGTCGAACAGTTGCACCCGGCCCTTGCTCGTCCCCTTGGCGCGATACATTGCCCGGTCGGCATTGGCGCGCAGCGTCTCGAAATCCCTGCCATGGTCCGGGAACATCGACACGCCGATCGACGCCGACGTCATGATCTCGTGGCCGTCGATCAGCAACGGCTGCTTGACCTGTTCGCACAACGCGTCGAAATCCGCCTTCGCCTGGTCGCCGTCGTCGATCGGCGACATCAGCAGCGCGAACTCGTCGCCGCTCAGCCGCGCCAGCATGTCGGTGGGTCGCAGGTTCTGCTGCAGTCGTTGTGCGGTGCGCCGCAGCAGTTCGTCGCCAACGTCATGGCCGTAATAGTCGTTGACCATCTTGAACCCGTCGAGGTCGAAGAACGCCAGGGCGAACAACTGCTGGTCACCGGCTTCGATCAGCGATGTGACGCTGCGCTCGATCAGCAGCCGGTTCGGCAGCTTCGTCAGCGTGTCGAAGAACGCCCGCTGCAGCAGGTTGTTCTCGCGGTCGCGCTGGTCGGTCTCGTCGAGGTCGATCTGGATCGACAGGTTTGCGCCGTCGACATCGACGGCGAACGACCGCGCTTCGAACGACGTCGGCCGGTCGTCGGCGTGGGCGTCGGCGATCCTGTTGCTGAACAGGGTTCGCCCGTCGGCGCCCAGCACCTTGAGGCCGAACGGAGCGTCGTCGAGCGCGCGCGCTACGGCTTCGCCGTCGGCGACCGGATCGATCCGGTCGGGAACGCCATGACCATGCTGGTTGGACATCGCGAACGCCTATCGCTTGTTCTGGTAAAGCCGCTCCAATGCGAGCCGGGTCGCATCGCGATCGGTTGCGAGCGCTTTCAGGCCACGTTCGATCGCGTGATTGCCGCCGCCGGGGTCGCGCAGGCCGCGGTCGCTGCGCGCTTCCGGCAGGACTGGCGCAATTCCGGGCGTTGCGGCCGGCGCAAGCGTCGTGGCCGCCGGCGCCGCCTCCCTTGGCTCATGCGGTTCGGGCCAGTCTTTGTCGTCGCGGTCCGCCTCATGCGGGTCCTCGGCGTTCAGGCGCGACTGGTTGGTGGTGGCGCGCCGCCAGCGAGCGACCGCGTTGCGAACCAGTTCGGCGCGAGTCACCGGCCCGTCCGGTTTGGTCACCTCCGCGCCTGGATCGCTGAACGGCAGCATGTCGCGCGGCAGCTTGCGGAACGAGAACCGCGCCGGCAGCGGCATGCCCTCGCCGATGCCGACGACTTCGCTGGTGCCCAGCGACGGCACGAACGACAGCAGGTGCTGCGCCGCGTCGGAGACCGCCGAGCGCAGGATCGACTGGTCCTCGTCATTGGCCATGCGCATGAAGAACAGCGTGCTGCACTGCGAAATGATCGTCGGATCGAGCTCGGCCGGGCGCTGCGTCACCAGGCCGACATAGATGCCGTATTTGCGGCCTTCCTTGGCGACGCGGGCGATGGCGCGCCGGGCCGGCGAGAAGCCGATCGTGTGGTCGGCCGAAGCGAAGCGGTGGGCTTCCTCGCACACCAGCAGGATCGGCACCCCACCGTCGCTCCACACGCCGAATTCGAACGCCAGACGGGTGGTGACGCACACCACCGCGTCCACCACTTCGCCGGGCAGGCTCGCCAACTTGAGGATGGTAATGCCGCGTTCGGTCGATTCCACATGAAACAACTGGTCGAGCACCGCCGCCATGGTGTCGCCGCCGACATTCGCGTTCTCGAACATGAAGGCATAGCGCGGATCGGAACGGATGCCGTCGAGGCGCTGCATCAGGCGATGGTGCACCATGCGCGTGGCCCGGTTTTCAAGCTTGCCCATCCGGTCGTCGATCAGGCCGAGCAGATCCTGGATCAGATAGGGCGTCGGTGTGTCGGCTGTGAAGCCCGAGGTGCCGCGGCTGGGCCGCCTGGAAATCAGTGTCCGCTCGGCATTGGCCTTGTAGCCCTGATACATGCCCTTTGCGGCTGGAATCAGTTCCGCGAGGATTTCCAGCTCTTCAGCCACCGCCGGCTTGCCGGCGAAGATGACGTCGGAAAATTCCTCGAAATTGAGCAGCCAGAACGGCAGTTTCAGATTGTGGCTGCCGATGACGCGCGCTTCACGTCCGAAACTGCGGCCATATTCATTGTGCACGTCCAGCAGCAGCACCCGCACATCGGGACGCACCCGCAGCAATTCGCCCAGGATCACCGAAACGCCGCTCGATTTGCCGACGCCGGTCGACCCGAGCACGGCGAAGTGCTTTGTCAGCAGGCCGTCGGCGTCGACCGCCGCCTGGATGGTCGAGTCCTGGTGCAGTTCGCCCAGCGACATCGCATGGCGCGTGTTGGGCGAATAGATCAGCCGCAATTCGTCGCGCGTGATCAGCCTGGCATGGTCGCCGATCGCCGGATAGCTGCGAACGCCGCGCGCAAATCTCGGCGAGCGGCCGTGTTCACGCACGATCTCGCCGACCAGGTCGACGCGAGCGACGGCGCTGAAATCCGACGACGAATGCCGTGTCCGGTCGGAAACCGACACTTCGGAGATCATGCCGACCAGCACCGTATCGGCATAGGCGATCGCCAGGAACTTGCCGATGGTGGCGCGATCGCTTGCGCCGTCGCGCAACAGGCCGATCATCGCCTCAGAGCCACGACTCGACAGCACCTGGCCGATGGCCGGCGCCGTCGTCTGCTCGGGTTCCCGAGGCGTCATGTCGTGATCCTGTCTTGTCATTCCATTCATCCGATGGGCGGAAGTCCACCATCAATACCGCGCCGACATTTCTTTCCGGTAAACCGCGCAATTACACAGTTGGTTAGGTTAATGCTTCGTTGCTTCGGGTTTGAACCGTCGCAGCGCCGCCGTTCATCGTCTATGTTGCCGCCGGGCTGCCGCCCCGTTTGACGCAGAAGGAATCAATGTGACCAGGACACGCATCGCACTCATCGGCCTCGGCATGGCGGTGACGCCGCACGCCAGGGGCCTCATGGACCTGGCCGACACGGTCGAGGTCGCCGCTGCCTATTCTCCCAGCCAGGCGCGGCGCCAGGCGTTTGGCGAACATTTCCCGTTTCCGCTCGTCGACAGTCTCGAGGCGATCTTCGACGACGCCGGCATCGAGGCCGTGGCGGTGCTGACCCCGGCCAACACTCATTGCGAGATCGCGGAACGCTGCGCGGCGGCCGGCAAGCATGTGCTGATGGAAAAGCCGCTCGACGTCACGACCGCGCGCGCCGAACGGCTGGTTGCAGCCTGCCGAGCCGCCGGCGTTACGCTCGGCGTCGTGCTGCAGCACCGGTTCCGGCCCGCCGCGCTGAAACTGGCCGCCATCCTGCGCGGCGGCGAACTTGGCGCCATCGTCGGCTGCTCGACCGCCATCCGGCTGTGGCGGCCGCAATCCTACTACGACGAGCCGGGCCGCGGCTCGCTTGCCCGCGACGGCGGCGGCGTGCTGATCTCGCAGGGCATCCACACGCTCGACCTGATGCTGAGCCTCGCCGGGCCGGTGGACCGGGTGACCGGTTTCGCCGCCACCACGCCGGTCCACCGCATGGAGACCGAAGACATGGTCTGCGCCGCGGCGCGTTTCGCCAACGGCGCATTCGGAACCATCGACGCCACCACCGCCGCCTATCCGGGCTTCGTCGAGGAAATCGTCCTGACCTGCGTCAACGGAACCGCGAGACTGGCCGGCGCCGAACTGCTGGTCCAGTTCCACGACGGCCGCAAGGTCGCGATCGGGTCGGATCTGACCACGGGCGGCGCCGGCGCCGATCCGATGGCCTTTCCGCACGACTACCACTGCGCGGTGATGGCTGATTTCGCCGACGCGATCCGCACCGGCCGCGAGCCGAAGGTGACCGGCGAAGAGGCGCTGAAAGTGCACCGGCTGATCGACGCGCTGATCGAGACCGGCCGCAGCGGCCGCGCGGTCGAGGTCGCCGCAGGCTGACGCCTGGCCTCAGGCGAACAGCGCGCGGTCTTTCTCGACCGCCTTGGCGATGAAGGCGGACACCGCCTGCACCCGCCGCAGCGGCCGCATGCTTTCGTGATAGACCAGCCAGTAGGCGCGCCTGATCGGCGGCGCCAGCGGCAGGTGCACAAGTTCGGCATACTCGCGGGCGATGAATGTGTGCAGGATGCCGATACCCGCGCCCGAGCGCACCGCCGCCGTCTGACCGAGCGCCGACGACACCTCGAAGCCCGCCTGCCATGACGGCATGATCTCCGACGCGTAGTCGAGCGCCGGGCTCACCACCAGGTCGCCGACATAGCCGACAAGCCGGTGCGCCTTCAGATCGTCCAGCGTCGCCGGCGCGCCGTGCCGGTCCAGATAGTCTTTTGAAGCGTAGAGGCCGAGCGTATAGTCGACCAGCTTCGCCGCCACCAGCCGCCCCTCGGTCGGACGCTCCACCGTGATCGCGATGTCGGCCTCCCGCCGCGACAGCGAAAACGACCGCGGCACCGGCACCAGTTGCAGCGACAGAGTGGCGTGCCGCTCCGCCAGTTCGCCGAGCCGGGGCGCCAGAAACCCGACGCCGAACCCGTCCGGCGCGCCGATCCTCACCGTGCCCGACATCTCGTCGCCTTCGCCGGCGAGGTCCGCCCGCGCCGCGATCATGTCCTCTTCCATGCGCTCGGCCATGCCCATCAGGTGCTCGCCCGCCGGCGTCAGCTCGCTGCCGGTGGTCAGGCGGCGAAACAACCTGACATTCAGGCTTTCCTCCAGCGCGGCGACGCGGCGCGACACCGTCGCATGGTTGAGGCCGAGCCGCCGCGCGGCGCCGAGAATCTGTCCCGAACGCGCCACAGCGAGAAAAATCCTGACATCGTCCCAGTTCATCCGGCATCCTTTCGCTTTGCAGCATGTCACGAACAAATCTGTCTGCCTATCGAAAAATGCACATCGGTTCCGGTGCGCCTCGCGTTGCAAATCGGCCTTAGGAAGCGGAAACTGGCATCAACCAGAAATGAGGGAGTACGCCCAATGGCTGTTGTAGGACATTTCATTGGAGGCAAGCATGTCGCCTCCAGCTCGGATCGCACCGCCGACGTCATGCAGCCGATGGACGGTACGGTGCGCGGCAAGGTGGCGCTCGGTTCGGCGGCGGACCTGCGCAAGGCGGTCGAGAACGCCAGGGCGGCGCAGCCGGCCTGGGCGGCGACCAATCCGCAGAAGCGCGTCCGCGTGCTGATGAGGTTCCTCGATGTCATGGCCCGCGAAAACGACGCGCTGGCCGAACTGCTGGCCCGCGAGCACGGCAAGACCATCGCCGACGCCAGGGGCGACATCCAGCGCGGACTCGAAGTGGTGGAGGTGTGCATCGGCGCGCCGCACATGATGAAGGGCGAGTTCACCGACGGCGCCGGGCCCGGCATCGACGTCTATTCGATGCGCCAGCCGCTCGGCGTCGTCGCCGGCATCACCCCGTTCAACTTCCCGGCCATGATCCCGCTGTGGAAGATCGCGCCCGCCATCGCCTGCGGCAACGCCTTCATCCTCAAGCCGTCCGAGCGCGACCCGGGCGTGCCGATGCGCATCGCCGAACTGTTCCTTGAGGCCGGCCTTCCGGCGGGCATCCTCAACGTCGTCAACGGCGACAAGGAAGTCGTCGACGCCATCCTCGACGATCCCGACATCAAGGCCGTCGGCTTTGTCGGCTCGACCCCGATCGCCCACTACATCTATTCCCGCGCCACCGCCAACGGCAAGCGCGCCCAGTGTTTTGGCGGCGCCAAGAACCACGCCATCATCATGCCCGACGCCGACATGGACCAGACCGTCGACGCGCTGATCGGCGCCGGCTACGGCTCGGCCGGCGAGCGCTGCATGGCGATCTCCGTCGCCGTCCCGGTCGGCAAGGAGACCGCGGACCGCCTGATCGCCAAGCTGACGCCACGCGTCGAAAGCCTCAAGGTCGGCCCTTCGACCGACTCGTCCGCCGATTTCGGCCCGCTGGTCACCAGACAGGCGCTCGAGCGCGTCAAGGGTTACGTCGACAGCGGCGTCAAGGAAGGCGCAAAGCTGGTCGTCGACGGTCGCGGCTTCAAGATGCAGGGCTACGAGAACGGCTATTACATCGGCGGCTGCCTGTTCGACGACGTCACCCCCGAGATGAAGATCTACAAGGAGGAGATTTTCGGGCCGGTCCTGTCGGTGGTGCGCGCCGGAAATTACGAAGACGCCATCAAGCTCACCAACGACCACGAAATGGGCAATGGCGTCGCCATCTTCACCCAGAACGGCGACGCCGCGCGCGATTTCGCCTCGCGCGTCCAGGTCGGCATGGTCGGCGTCAACGTGCCGATCCCGGTGCCGATCGCCTACTACACCTTCGGCGGCTGGAAGGCTTCGTCTTTCGGCGATCTGAACCAGCACGGGCCCGACGCCTTCCGCTTCTACACCAAGACCAAGACGGTCACCTCGCGCTGGCCGTCCGGCATCAAGGACGGCGCGGAGTTCGTCATCCCGACGATGAACTGATCCGGACAGTCTCCTCGTCTGCGCGTCCTCGCCTTCGGCTACGGGCGCGCGGGCAAGGCATCAAGGACGGCGCGGAGTTCGTCATCCCGACGATGAACTGAGCCGGACCTGCACTTGACTTTGAAGGGCGCGGCGCAAGCTGCGCCCTTTGGCTTGCCGGCTGTCAGCTTCTTTGGCGGGCCGAAGAATTTCCTGTCACATTTTCCGCCGCTGCCTCGTCATACGTGGCAAGGAGATTTGACATGCGAACCGTCGCCCTGCTTCTTGCCGTCTTTCACGGCCTCAACGGCATCGCCATGCTGGCCGCGCCCGATGCCTGGTATTTGGCCGTGCCGGGCGTCACCGGGACCGGCCCGGCCAACACCCATTTCATCCGCGATATCGGCCTCGCCTTCCTCGCGGCCGCCGCCGCGCTTCTGCTGTGGCGGCGGCAGCCGCTGGCCGCCATCCTTGCCCCTGCGGCGCTCTTTCTCGGCGGCCATGCCGGCCTGCATCTGGTCGAGATGGTCGCGCACAGAGTCAGCGCCGCCGAAGCGGTGCGCGACTTCGCCACGATCGTCATCCCCGGCTTTCTGCCGGTCTGGTTCACGGTTGCCGGGAGCCGGTCATGATCCGCTCGCTGCTTGCATTCGCCTTTCGCCGCTTCGGCCGGCGTTACGACTACGATCCCGCCTACATGATCGAGATTGCCGACGCCAACGCCATGGCCGGGCTCAAGCTGGCCATCGCCGCCAGCCTGCTGTCGCACGATTTTGATGTGCCCAAGCCGGTCTATTTCGCCGCCAAGGCGCGCAGCGCCCGCCGCGCCGACTGCGGCCCGTGTCTGCGGCTTATCCTGTCGCTGGCCGCCGAACAGGGCGTCCCGGCCGGGCAACTGCTGCCGGTGTTCGACAGCGGCGCAACCTCGCCAGACGCGCCGAGCGCACTGGACACGGCGCTGGCGATCGCCTTCGCCGACGCCGTCGTCGACGATTCTCCCGCGCTGCTGGAGATTTCGGACCAGGTCGAGCGCCGGTTTGGCAAGCAGGGTAGGATCGGTCTGGCGACAGCGGTCGTCGCCGGCCAGTTCTTCCCGCTCTACAAGCGGGCGCTCGGCCACGCCGCCGCATGCGAGCCGGTAATGGCCGAACTATTGGCGCAAATACGCGCTACGGACACCGGCCATGCGACTTGACACCGATGAGGCGGCGCGGCTGGCGGTCTTTCTAGCGCAGCGCACCAAACTGCTGCGGCTCGCCTATCGCCACCTCGGCTCGGTGAGCGAGGCGCAGGACATCGTCCAGGACGCATGGCTGAAATTTGCCGGCGCCGAAAACGTTCAGAACGGGCCTCGGCTTCTGTCGGTCATCGTCACCAGGCTGTGCCTCGACCAGGCGAAGTCGGCCGCTGCCCGCCGCCTGTCCTATGTCGGCGAGTGGCTGCCCGAACCTGCAGACGCCAGCTTTGAAGACGCTTCCGACGCCGCGCTCGACATTTCCTTCGCCGTCATGCGCACGCTCGAGCGCCTGTCGCCGTCCGAACGCGCCGCCTTTTTCCTGCACGATGTGTGGGACCTGTCCTTCGAGGAAGTCGGCGCAGCGCTTGCCAAATCGCCAGCCGCCTGCCGCAAGCTGGCGTCGCGCGCCCGCGCCGCGCTGATCGACGCGCGAACCCGGTTCAAGCCCTCAAGCGCCGAACTCGACCGGCTCGTCGCCGCCTTCGAGGCATCACTGCGATCGGGCGACCCCTCGTCGCTCAAGACGCTGCTGTCAGCCGATATTCAACTGGTGACCGATGGCGGCGGCAGGAAGATCGCCGCGCTGAATGTCATTGTCGGGCCCGACGCCGTCGCACGCTTCCTGCTCGGCGTCGCGGCCAAGACGCCTGAAGGCAGCCTGACCTCGATAAGCCGGCGCCTGCTTAACGGCTCGCCGGCGCTGCTTGTCATGATCGGAGGCGAACTGGATTCGACCTATTCGTTCGACCTAGACGCCGACGGTCGCGTTCGCGGCATCTATGTCGTGCGCAATCCCGAAAAGCTGGCCCACATTTCAGCTGACGGCGCGACACCCGAGGCTTGAACAAGTCGCGGCGCGGCCCGTCACCACCCGGCCGCGTCGAGCGCGTGGCCGCGCAGCAGCGCCATCAACCGGTCCGCTTCGTTGGCGGCCGCGTCGGCGTCGCCGTCGAGGATCGCCTTGATCAGCGCCATGTGGCGCGAGGCCGCGGCCTCCAGCCCGGTGTCGGCCTGGTAGCGGAACCAGAAACGGCGCGAATGCGTCTGCAACGGCGCCGCCAGCCGCGCCGCGAAGGCGTTGTCGGCAGCGGCGGCCATCGCCTCGTCCAGCGCCTTGTCAGCGTCGAGGAACGCCACCACATTGCCGGCCACAACCGCCTTGCGCATCGCCTGCGCCGCATCGTGAAAAAGCAGCGCGCTGTGCTGTGTGACGTTGCGGGTGGCGGCGCGCGCCAGCACCTGCTCCACCCCGCGCCGCGCGTCGATCACCTTCAGCCAGTCTGTCGGGTTCAGCGGCGCCACCGCCAGTCCGGCGCGCGGCCTTACCTCCAGCAGCCCCTCCCAGGCCAGCCGCTGGATCGCCTCTCGCACCGGCGTGCGGCCGAGCCCGATCCTGTCGATCAGCATGCCCTCGGTGGCGATCGACGCCGGCGCCAGCTCCAGCGTCACGATCATCTGCTCAAGTCTTTGATAGGCGCGCGCCGCCGCCGAGGCGGCGACCCCGTCTTGGGTCTGGTCGCTGGTCTGTGTCATCGGCGCTCCTTGACGAATTGATATATCAAGCCGGAAATCCGGTTGACAACCCGTCATCCGCCGTAATATATCACTGATATATCACAAGGAGAGAGATCATGTGGGCAGGCGTTTTCCCGGCGGTCACCACCAAATTCACCAAGGACGACAAGCTCGACCATGCCGAGATGGAACGCTGTTTCGCGCTCCAGATGGACGCCGGCTGCGACGGCATCATCGTCGCCGGCTCGCTTGGCGAGGGGCCGATGCTGTCGCATGACGAAAAGCTTGACGTCTTCCAGACCGCCCGCAAGGTCGCCGGCAAGAAGCCGGTCCTGCTCACCATCAACGAGGCTGGCACCCGCGAGGCGGTGGCGCTGGCCAAGCGCGCCGCCAAGGCCGGCGCCGACGGGCTGATGGTGGTGCCGTCGCCGATCTATCACACCAACCCCGAGGAAACCGTCGCTGCGCTGTCGGCGGTGGCGAAGGGCGGCGACCTGCCGGTAATGATCTATTCCAACCGTCTCGCCTACCGCGTCGACGTCACGATCCCGATCATGGACAAACTGGCGAAGGACGACCGTTTTGTCGCGGTCAAGGAATCGTCTGACGACATCCGCCGCTCGATCGACATCGTCAACGCCTTCGGCGACCGCTTCGACCTCTTCACCGGCGTCGACAATCTGGCGTTCGAGGCGTTGTCGGTCGGCGCCATCGGCTGGGTCGCCGGCCTGGTCACCGCCTTCCCGAAGGAGACGGTGGCGATCTACCGGCTGATGAAGGCCGGCCGCCGCGACGAGGCGCTGGCCATCTACAAATGGTTCCGCCCGCTGCTCGACCTCGACGTCTCGACCTATCTCGTCCAGAACATCAAGCTGGCCGAAGTCCACGCCATCGGCACCAACGACCGGGTGCGCGGCCCCCGCAAGCCTTTGTCGGGCGCCCGCCGCAAGGAGGTCGAGAAGGTGATTGCAGACGCGCTCGCTGTGCGGCCGAAACTGCCGAAGGTCTGACCCCGGCCGCCCCTCGATGCAGCGCGCCGATCCTCTCCCCTCACGAAGTGGGGGAGAGGTGGCCCGAAGGGCCGGAGAGGAGGGGCAGGCGGCAACCGATCCCGATCCTCCTCCCCGCGCCAATACGACACCACCCCAAACACAGGCTTCCGCTCCGGCCGCTCCGACGCTAGAAGCCGGGCATGAACCGTTTCGCCCCGCTCCTCTCCTGGCTCGCCTTCCCGGTCTATGTCTGGCAGGGGCTGGCGGTGCGCCGCCGCACCGAGCGCATGCTGCCGGCCAGCGGTCCCGTCCGCCACCGCATCGACGGCGCAGGGCCCGGGATCAGGCTGCTGGCGCTGGGCGATTCCTCCGTCGCCTCCGTCGGCATCGAGGAATCGCAGCACGGCGTCGCCGCGTCGCTGGCCAGGCTCTTGAACGAGCGCACCGGCCGCGCCGTGATGTGGCGCGCCGCAGGTTTCAGTTCCGCCACCTCCGGCCAGATCCGCGACCATGTCCTGCCCAATCTGGACAGCGAGCAGTGGTCGCACATCCTGCTGGTGGTGGGCACGAACGACGCCAAGAATTTTCATTCGGCGCGCCATTTCAAGCGCGAGTTCGGCGGCCTGCTCTACGCGCTGCGCGCCAAATGGCCCGAGGCGCGGGTGGTCTGGTCGCCGATCGTCGACATGTCGCGCATGCCGGCGTTGCCCGACATGCTCGGCCGGATTCTCGAAATCCGCGCCCAGACCCTCAACGCCAGGGGCGAGGCGCTGTGTTTCGAGCGCGGCGCGGTGCCCGCCTCGCGCCTGCCGATCCTCGATCCCCAGGCCGGATTTTCGACCGACGGTTTCCACGCCTCGCGGATCGGCTACGCCGCCTGGGCCGAACACCTGCTGCCAGTGGTTCTGGGCGACGAGTGAGCGGTTGGTGCGGCGGACCCAGCAATCCAACGCCGTGACCATCGGGATTGATGGCCGTGCTGCGCCGGACGTCAATGCCGGAGTTCAAACGCCGGCCGGGCGCCTTGGCGCGTCTGGAGCGCGACGCTTTAGCCGTGGCCCAGCACCACGGTTGCGCCCATCGCCGCCAGCGCAAACACCGCGATCTTCCACACGTCGCGGCGCGCTTTCAGCCCCGGCAGGCCGAGCGGACGGATCAGGTGCAGCGCCATCATGGCGAGGATAAGCAGCGCGAGGGCTTTCGACATCCGTCCCTTTGACCAGCGCCGTCGTCCGATGTCCAGCGGCGGACCCCAACCATAGTCATGTGGACTGCGACGCGACCGGTCCGGTATGAAGGGACAGGCTTGTGGAGGACAGGATGA
>Ga0209793_1001481_pt1 | contig 14816 bp, 13 predicted proteins | sample EBPBio122009_DNA_FD_185863 | JGI IMG/M metagenome (GOLD analysis project Ga0209793, IMG submission 185863) | Wastewater treatment Type I Accumulibacter community from EBPR Bioreactor in Madison, WI, USA - Reactor 1_2/2/2009_ DNA (SPAdes) (version 2) | ecosystem: Engineered > Bioreactor > EBPR >... | reverse complement strand
ATCGAGCCCTTCCTCGCCTTCCGCCGGCGCGCCCTTCTGGACGCCCGCCAGGATTTCCTGCTCCTTCAGCGGAATGCCGAGCTTCTCATAGACCTTCAGGATTTCCGGATCGACCTCGTCGAGCGATTTCGGCCCCGACTGGCTCTTGGGCGCGGCGTAATAATAAATGTCCTGGAAGTCGATCTTCGGATAGGCGACGCGCGCCCAGGTCGGCTCCTCGAGCGTCAGCCAGCGGCGATAGGCGCCCAGACGCCATTCCAGCATCCAGTCGGGCTCGCCCTTCTTTTTCGAGATGAAGCGGATCGTGTCTTCGGACAGGCCCTTGGGGGCCTTGTCCATTTCGATCTTCGATTCAAAACCGTATTTGTATTGATCCACATCAATGTTGCGGACCTGATCAATGGTATCCTGCACTGCAGGCATCGGAATTCTCCATCCATGCCAGGGTCAAGGCCTGGCCGTTTTCGAACTGAAGCCACGCGGGAAGCGCGCGCTTCAACTACCCTTTTGGCGACGGAAATGACAGTCCCGGAGGCGAAAAATTCGCCCCCTGCGTCAAGCCGCCCGCCCGTTTGTTCGTCGCGCCGCGATTGATCTCAACGCCGCGGCGAACGCATCCAGTTCCGCCTCGCCGGTGTCGTGGCCGATCGACACCCGAAGCGCCCCGAACAAAGAGCCAAATCCCATCGCCGCAAGCACATGGCTTGGCCCGACCTTGCCCGACGAACAGGCTGACCCCGCCGACAGCGCAATGCCCGCGAGATCGAACGCGATCTGCAGCGTTTCGGCCTTCATGCCAGGCACGGCGAAGAACAACGTGTTGGGCAGCCGTGGCGCGGCGGCGCCCAGGACTACCGCATCGGCGAAGGCTGTCCTGACTGCGTTCTCGAACCTGTCGCGCAGGGCGGCGACGCCCCGCATATAGGCAAGGCCAGCGGCCGCCTCAACCGCCGCCGCGCCAAAACCTGCAATCGCGGGAAGGTTTTCCGTTCCGGCGCGGTGGCCATGTTCCTGGCCGCCGCCGCGCACCAGCGGTTCGGGCATCAAGGCGCCGCCCGCCGACACCAGCGCGCCCGCGCCCTTCGGCCCGCCCACCTTGTGCGACGACAGGACAAGAAAGTCGGCGCCGAGCGCCTGCATGTCGAGGCCGATCCGGCCCGCCGCCTGCGCAGCGTCAAAGGCGACGATCGCGCCTGCGGCCCTGGCGATGGCGAAAATCTCGCGCGCTGGCTGGATCACCCCGGTCTCGTTATTGGCGAGGTGCATCGCCAGCAACGTCGCACCCTCATTCGCTTTGCCGCCGGCAAGCACGGAGCCGAGCTCGTCAAGACGAACCAGCCCGTCGCCGTCGACGCCGATGCGCACGACCCGCTCGGCCGAAAACGCGCCGCCGCCAAGCGTCGCTGGATGATCCGCGGCGCAAACGACCAGCCGCGAAACCTCGAGCGGCGCGCGGCCCATGCGCCAGTTGGGTCTGAGCAGCCAGGACGCCGCCTCGGTCGCACCCGAGGTGAAGACGACATTGGCCGGATCGGCGTTGACCATCTGGGCGACCGACCGTCGGGCGTCTTCGACGACGCGGCGCGCGGCGCGGCCTTCGGCGTGAACCGACGACGGGTTGGCGCTGCTCTCCATCGCGGCAAGCATCGCCGACCGCGCGGCGGGCCTGAGCGGCGCGCTGGCGTTGTGGTCGAGATAGATGCGTCTGGCGGCCATGACTGCTAGTTGATCCCAAGTCGCTGCTTTCGCCGGGGCAGCAGCGCATTTTCCTTGAATTTCAAGGGCCGGACAGCCTATTAACCCGCTTCCGCGTTGCGGTCGCCCTGCCCAGTTTTGAACAATTCTAAACTGGTTCTAGGCAGCCCCCGCGCCGCCGTCAAGGCGCGATTGCCGTTCCCCGGCGCCAGCGCCACGCAAACAGGTTGGAGTAGCCATGCCCGAAGTCATCTTTACCGGTCCGGCAGGACGCCTTGAAGGCCGCTATCAGCCGTCGACGGAAAAGAACGCGCCGATCGCCATTGTGTTGCATCCGCACCCGCAATTCGGCGGAACGATGAACAACAAGATCGTCTACGACCTTTTCTACATGTTCCAGAAGCGCAGCTTCACCACGCTGCGCTTCAATTTTCGCGGCATCGGCCGCAGCCAGGGCGAGTTCGACCACGGTTCCGGCGAACTGTCTGACGCGGCCGCGGCGCTCGACTGGGTGCAGTCGCTGCATCCCGATTCGAAAAGCTGCTGGGTCGCAGGCTATTCGTTCGGCGCCTGGATCGGCATGCAACTACTGATGCGCCGGCCCGAGGTCGAAGGTTTCATTTCGATCGCGCCGCAGCCCAACATCTACGATTTCTCGTTCCTCGCGCCCTGTCCCTCGTCGGGCCTGATCATCCATGGCGACGCCGACAAGGTCGCGCCGCAAAAGGACGTCCAGGGTCTCGTCGACAAGTTGCACACGCAAAAGGGCATCACCATCACGCAGAACATCATTCCCGGCGCCAACCATTTCTTCTCCGCGCACGAAGATCTGCTGATCGAGGAATGCTCGGACTATCTCGACCGCAGGCTGGCCGGGGAACTGGCCGACCCGCGCCCAAAACGGCTGCGCTGAGCAATCCACAGACTTCTATCGACTCGCATCCGGCCCGGTGTCACGCTGCGTCATGCGCGAATCAGCGCAGTAACGGGGAGGGTTTGATGAGCAAGTTTGAAGTCTACAAGGACAAGAAGGGCGAAACGCGTTTTCGTTATCGCGCCAAGAACAATGAAATCATGTTCTCGTCCGAAGGTTATGCGGCCAAGGCTTCGGCGATGAGCGCGATCAAGTCGATCATGAAGAACGCGCCCACCGCGACGATCGACGACCAGACGGTGGCCAAACCCGAGCCCAAGGCGGCGGCAAAACCGGCGGCGAAGAAGGCCGCTGCAAAGCCCGCGGCGAAAGCAGCTGCAAAGCCCGCCGCCAAGGCAGCAGCAAAGCCCGCCGCCAAGGCAGCAGCAAAGCCGGCCGCCAAGGCCGCGGCAAAGCCGGCCGCGAAGGCGGCTGCAAAACCCAAGGCGGCGGCAAAGCCGAAGGCCAAGGCTCCGGCCTGAAATATCGGCCTGACGCATCTGGCGGGCTTACCGGATCGGGCGGCTTCGGCCGCCCGAATGCATTTCTGCGTGCATTTGCCGCCGCCTATCCCGACTCGGCCAGGACGCCGCCGGTTGACGGCGCATCGCACCCGGTGGTGGTCGGAAACGTCAGCGGCAGGCCGCGCCGCGAGCGGATGGCGAGGTAGGCCCAGGCTTCCGCTTCCATCGCATCGCCATTGAGCCCGACATCCTCGGCGAGCACGACCCGTGCGCCCTGCCTCGCGGCCCCGGCGGCCATGTCGGCGACGATGTGCGGGTTCTTGCGCCCGCCGCCGCACAGGATCCACAGGCTTGGCGGTTCGGGCATCTGGCGCACGGCGGCAAGCACTGCCTCGGCCGAGACCGCCGCGAGTGTGCGCGCGCCGTCGGCAAGATCGAGACCGGCGGCAAGGTCGAGCGAAAAATCCAGCCGGTCGAGCGATTTTGGCGCGGCGCGGTCGAAGAACGGACTGGCGAGGTATTGTTCGACGACGCGGGCGACGACGCCGCCCTCGCTGGCCACCTGTCCGTTCTCGTCGAACGGCAAGCCACCCTCGCGCTGCACCCACATGTCAATCAGCGCATTGCCGGGACCGGAATCGAACGCCACCGGCGCGCCGTCGCCGCCGATCCAGGTGACGTTGGAAATGCCGCCGATGTTGACGAAACAGACCGGCGTCGCGCCGGCGAACCCGGCCGGCAGCGACCGCGCCAGCGCCGCGTGATAGGCCGGCACCAGCGGCGCGCCCTGCCCGCCGTGACGCATGTCGTTGGCGCGCATGTCGAAGACGACCGGCAGGCCGGTCTCGCGCGCCAGCAGGCCGCCGTCGCCAAGCTGGACGGTGAGCGCCTGCTCCGGTCGGTGAAGCACGGTCTGGCCGTGAAAGCCGATCAGTTGCGGCGTGCGCGACGCCACCTCGGGCATCGCCAGGAACTGCCGCACCGCCGCCGCGTGGCGGAGCGTGATGTCGCGTTCGAGCGCCGCCAGGTCGCCGGGCCGCTCGTCACGCCGGTTGATCGACTGGGCGGTCGCAAGCCCGTCTTCGAGACGGCGGCGGAAAGCGGCGTCATAGGCGACGAAATGGCTGGCGCCGCGCTCGACGACATCGGCGCCGTCGGAGCGGACCAGCGCAAGGTCGATGCCGTCCATCGAGGTGCCGCTCATCAACCCGACTGCTGAAATGACCGGCATCGACGCCCTTCGCCTTGTGATTCTTCGACGTGTGATGCTAGAGGCTCGGCAGCCTTCTGCCCATCGGGGCGAGCGCCAGTTAACCAAGAGAACCGACCATGTCCGCCTTCAAGTCCGATTTCCTGCGCATCCTTGCCGAGCGCGGCTTCATCCACCAGATCTCCGATGAAACCGGCCTCGACGACCTGTTCGCGAGGGAAATCGTGTCCGCCTATATCGGCTTCGACCCGACGGCGGCGAGCCTGCACGCCGGCGGCCTGATCCAGATCATGATGCTCTACTGGATGCAGCAGACCGGACATCGCCCGGTGCCGTTGATGGGCGCCGGCACCGGCATGGTCGGCGATCCCTCGTTCAAGGACGAGGCGCGCAAGCTGATGACGATCGAGCAGATCAACGCCAATGTCGAAGGCATCCGGCAGGTTTTTACAAAATATCTCAGCTTTGGCGACGGGCCGACCGACGCGATCATGGTCAACAATGCCGAATGGCTGACCAAGCTGAACTATCTCGAATTCCTGCGCGACGTCGGCGTGCATTTTTCAGTCAACCGCATGCTGTCGTTCGATTCGGTGAAGCAGCGCCTCGACCGCGAACAGTCGCTGTCGTTCCTCGAATTCAACTACATGATCCTGCAGGCCTACGATTTCGTCGAACTGAACAAGCGCTATGGCATTCGCCTTCAGATGGGCGGCTCAGACCAGTGGGGCAACATCATCAACGGCATCGATCTCGGCCACCGGCTGCAGACGCCGCAACTGTTTGCCCTGACATCGCCGCTGCTGACGACGTCGTCGGGCGCCAAGATGGGCAAGTCGATGAACGGCGCGGTGTGGCTGAACGCCGACATGCTGTCGGTCTATGATTTCTGGCAATACTGGCGCAACACCGAAGACGCGGATGTCGAGCGGTTCCTGAAACTCTACACCACGCTGCCGCTGGCCGAAATCGCAAAGCTTGCGGCGCTGGGCGGCTCGGAGATCAACGAGGCGAAGAAGGTGCTGGCGACCGAAGTGACCGCCATGCTGCACGGCCGCGAGGCGGCGGAGGCGGCGGCCGAAACCGCGCGGAAAACCTTCGAGGAAGGCGCCCTGGCGGACGATTTGCCGTCGATCGAAGTTGCGGCGGATGAGCTGGAATTCGGCATCGGCCTGTTGTCGCTGCTGGTGCAGGCCGGCCTGGCCGGCTCGAACGGCGAAGCCCGCCGTCACGTGCAGGGCGGCGCCGTGCGCATCAACGACGTCCAGGTGACGGACGAACGGCGACAGGTTGGACCGTCAGATCTGACGGGCGATGTGGCAAAGCTGTCGGTCGGCAAGAAGAAGCACGTGCTGGTGCGGCCGGTCTGAGCCTGGCTTGCCAAGCCGAAAAAGGCCTTTGGTCAGTCGGTTCGGGGTCTTTCAAAGAACGCTTCCTTTTCGGGAAGTCGGGAGAGCCGGACGCATGTCTGGGCTTTCCTGAATTGCTGGGTGAGGGCGCAGACCATGCGCCCGGCCGGCGTATGACCTCCGATGTTTCCCGGCCGAAGGACATTTCTTGTCCCACGGCTCCCGACGCCCGCCAGCCGAGGCTGAAGGCTTGCGGAACCGACCTGCTTGCCTCCAGCGCCACATCTGCATGGATGTCCGGTGGGCGCGCCCGATCCCGCAGCAGACCGCAAGGGAAAGGATAAGGGCGGACGGGAGGTGTGGGACAGATTCGGGGGCGAATTTTTCCGGCCGCAGGTCAAGTGATTGAAACGGCGGCGCGAATTCTTCACCGACCCCCCTCTGTCCTGCCGGACATCTCCCCCTCAAGGGGGGAGATTTGCTGTCATCTCCGGTTTCGCCAATCGCCAACGTTTCAGAACTGGCGGCAATGCCTGAGCTGCCAATCTCCCCCCTTGAGGGGGAGATGTCCGGAAGGACAGAGGGGGGTCGGGGAAGAATAAAGCTCGGCGGCGATGACGGAACCCGCACCGCCCCTGCCCTACAGCGGCACGACCTTGCCCGCGTCAAGCGTGACGCGGCGGTCCATGCGGTCCGAAAGTTCGTGATTGTGGGTGGCGATCAGCGCCGCGAGGCCAGACTGGCGCACCAGCGCGGCGAGCGCGTCGAAGACATAGCCGGCGGTTTTCGGGTCGAGATTGCCGGTCGGCTCGTCGGCCAGCAGCACCCGCGGCGCATTGGCGACGGCCCGCGCGATGGCGACGCGCTGCTGCTCGCCGCCCGACAGTTCGCCCGGCCGGTGCTGGGCGCGCGCGCCGAGCTTCATATAGTCGAGTAGTTCGGCGGCGCGGCTGGCCGCCTCGTCGCGCGGCAGGCCCTTCACCAGTTGCGGCATCATCACGTTTTCCAGCGCCGAAAACTCCGGCAAGAGATGATGGAACTGGTAGACGAAGCCGACCTCGTTGCGGCGGATGGCGGTGCGCTGATCGTCGGACAACGAGCCGCAGTCGCGGCCGGCGAGCATCACCTGGCCGGCATTGGGCCGCTCGAGCAGGCCGGCGGTGTGCAGCAGCGTCGATTTTCCGGTGCCCGACGCCGCCACCAGCGCCACCAGTTCGCCGGGATGCAGCACAAAATCGGCGCCGTCGAGGATGACCAGCTTGCGGTCGCCCTGCATGTAGAAGCGTTCGACGCCGTGAAGCGCGAGGATGGCGTCGGTCGTATTCATTCGTATCGCAGCGCCTCGACAGGATCGAGTTTGGCGGCGCGCCAGGCCGGCACGATGCAGGCGAAGAAGGTCAGCACCAGCGCCATCGCCACCACCATCAGGACCTCGTTGATATCCATCTTGGCCGGCAGCCGCGACAAGAAATAGAGTTCCGGATTGAACAGGATGGCGCCCGACAGCCAGGAGAAGAACTGGCGGATGGTTTCGACATTGATGCAGATGATGTAGCCGAGCACGACGCCGGCGACGGTGCCGGCGATGCCGACGGCGGCGCCGGTCATGACAAAGATGCGCATGATGGCGCTTCTGGTCGCGCCCATGGTGCGCAGGATGGCGATGTCGTGGCTCTTGTCCTTCACCAGCATGATCAGTCCGGAAATGATGTTGAGCGCCGCCACCAGCACCACAAGCGACAGGATCATGAACATGACGTTGCGCTCGACCTGAAGCGCGGAAAAGAAGGTCTGGTTGCGGAACCGCCAGTCGGTCAAAAACACCTGCCGCTGGGCGGCGGCCTCGATCGGCTCCTTCAACTCGTCGACAAGGTCGGGATTGTCGACAAAAATGTCCATCGTCTGGGCGACGCCCTCGGAATTGAAAAACAGCTGCGCTTCTTGGAGCGGCATGAACACCAGCAGCGAATCATATTCGCTCATGCCGATCTCGTAGATGGCGACGACCGGATAGGCTTTGACGCGCGGGGTGGTGCCGATCGGGGTGACGTCGCCGTCGGGCGAAATCAGCGTCACCAGATCGCCCAGCGACAGGCCGAGATTTTCGGCCATGCGCGAGCCGACCGCGACGCCCTCCGACGCATCGAAATTGTCGAACGTGCCCTGCTGCAGATTGCCGGAGACAAATGTCATTTTTGCGAGATCGGCGGCGCGCACGCCCTTGACCACCGCGCCGGTTCCGCCGGTTCCGCTCGGCCCCTGCGCCATCACCTGGCCCTCGACCATCGGCACCGCGAACTTGACGCCATCGACCTTGTTGATGCGCGCCGCCACCTGCTCGTAATCATCGAACTGGCGGTCGATCGGCTGCAGGATGATATGGCCGTTGACGCCGAGAATGCGGTCGAGCAGTTCAGCGCGGAAACCGTTCATGACGCTCATCACCACGATCAGCGTGGCGACGCCGAGCATGATGCCGAGAAACGAGATGACGGCGACCCAGGAGGTGACGCCCTCGCGGCGCTTGGCGCGCAGGTAGCGCCAGGCGACCATGCGCTCGAACGCCGAGAACGGTCCGGCGCCGACCGTCAGGGCGGGGGCCACCGGCGCGGCCGGGCTGTCGGCGACGACGTCCGTCATGCGGCGGACTTCAGCGACGCAATGAGCGTCGCGATCGGCTTGACGTCGCGCTCGCCGGTCGAGCGGCGCTTGACCTCGACCTCGCCGACGGCAACGCCGCGCGGCCCGACAATCACCTGCCAGGGAATGCCGATCAGGTCGGCGGTGGCGAATTTCCCGCCGGCGCGCTGGTCGGTGTCGTCATAGAGCACATCGAGCCCGGCGGCCTGATGGGCGGCGTAAAGCTGTTCGCAGACGCGGTCGCATTCGGCGTCGCCGGTCTTCATGTTGATGATGACGACATCGAACGGCGCGACGGATTCGGGCCAGATGATTCCGGCCTCGTCATGGCTGGCCTCGATGATCGCCGCGATCAGGCGGGTGGGGCCGATGCCGTAGGAGCCCATCGAGACAAAATGCTCCTTGCCGTCGGGGCCCTGCACCTTGGCGCCCATCGGCTTCGAGTATTTTTCGCCAAAATGGAAAATGTGGCCGACCTCGATGCCGCGCGCCGACACCTTGTCGTCGGCCGGGATCTTTGCCCAGGCGGCCTCGTCGAACATCTCGTCGGTGGCCGCGTACGGCGTCGTCCACTTCTTGACGATGCCGGCGATCCCGGCGTCGTCGTCATAGTTCACATCTTCGCCGGGCACCTGGTATTCCAGAAACTCCTTCTGGCAGAACACCTGGCTTTCGCCGGTCTCGGCCAGCACAATGAACTCGTGCGACAGGTCGCCGCCGATCGGGCCGGTGTCGGCGCGCATCGGCACCGATTTCAGCCCGACGCGCTCGAAGGTGCGCAGATAGGAGACGAACATACGGTTGTAGGCGGCGCGCGCGCCGTCATAGTCGAGGTCGAAGGAATAAGCGTCCTTCATCAGGAACTCGCGGCCGCGCATGACGCCGAAGCGCGGGCGCACCTCGTCGCGGAATTTCCACTGGATGTGGTAGAGGTTGAGCGGCAGGTCCTTGTAGGACTTGACGTAGGAGCGGAAAATTTCCGTCACCATCTCCTCATTGGTCGGCCCGTAGAGCAATTCGCGCTCCTGGCGGTCCTTGATGCGCAGCATCTCCTTGCCATAGGCGTCGTAGCGGCCGCTTTCGCGCCACAGTTCCGCCGACTGGATGGTCGGCATCAGGATTTCCAGCGCGCCGGCGCGGTTCTGTTCCTCGCGGATGATGTTGCAGACCTTGTCGAGCACCCGCTTGCCAAGCGGCAGCATGGTGAACGAGCCCTGCCCCTGCTGGCGGATCATGCCGGCGCGCAGCATCAGCCGGTGCGACACGATCTCGGCTTCCCGGGGGTTCTCCTTCAGGATCGGCAGAAAGTATCGCGACAGACGCATGTGAGATTCCGATTGGGGGGCAAGCGACCGGAATCGGCCGCGCGCGGTGGACGGTTGCGTGGCTTCATAGCGATTTCAAGGCGGCAAGGAAACCGCAACTTCGCCGCGCCGCAGCCGCCGTCCCGTCCGCCTATTCTTTGTGCGGTGCAGCATGTCACGCAATGTTAGAAAGCAAAATTCTGCGTGACTCCGGCTCATTAATTGGGCTAGTGTTGCCGCCATAACACGAGAGGGCGAAAAGACGTTCGCTCTCCTACGCGGTCAAAGTCTTGGGAGGATGCGATCTAGGCGCGATTACACGCTGCCGCCAAACACGGAACAGATCGGACGCGTTCATTTGCAAGGCCATCGCGGCCTTGCTTTTTTTTTGGCCGCGCCGCCCGACCGTTTTGGGGCTAGATTGAATCACCGCGACAAAGCGTCCGCCGACAGATCTTCCGCCAGGGCATGACTCCTACAAGAAACAGACCGGTATTGCTCGCCATCGGCGGCGCCCATATCGATCGGCGCGGGCAAGTGCTTGGCGACTATCATCCCGGCGCATCGAACCCCGGCGCGATGCGCGAGGAGATTGGCGGCGTCGTGTTCAACGCGCTCAGGGCGGCGGTGCGGCTGGGCGTTGCGGGCCAGCTCATCTCGCTGCGCGGCGGAGACACGGTGGGAGACGCGATCGCCCGCACCATCGTGGCGGAGCGGATCGACGACCGTTCGGCGGTGTTCCTCGACCGCGCCAGCGCCAGCTACACCGCGATCATCGACCAGTCGGGCGATCTGATCGTCGGCTTCGCCGACATGGGGCTGTACGACCAGTTTTCGCGGCAGTTGCGGCGCAACGCCTGCCGCGACGCCATCAAGGCGGCCGACGCGGTGCTGTGCGACGCCAATTTGCCGGCCGCCGCGCTGGAACTCGCGACCTCCGGGCCACCGGCCGCCAAACGCTACGCCATCGGCATTTCGCCGGCCAAGGTGGTGCGGCTGGCTGGACTGCTCGACCGGGTCGACTGCCTGTTCGTCAACCGCAAGGAAGCCGCCGCGCTGACCAGGCTGACGCGCGAGACGGCGGTGACGGAACTGGCGGCGCGGCTGCTCGCCGCCGGACTGGCGGGCGGCGTCATCACCGACGGCGCCGCGGCGTTGACCGCATTCGACGCCACGGGCCTGTGGTCGCTCGCCCCGCCGCGGCCGCGACGCATAGCCGACGTCACCGGGGCCGGCGACGCGCTGGCCGGCGCGACCATTTGCGGCCTGATGCGCGGGCTGACACTGCCCGAGGCGCTGCGCCATGGCGCGGCGGCGGCGATGCTGACGCTGGAAACGTCAAATGTCGTCGCGGCGCTCGAGCCCGAACCCTTCGCGCAGGCGCTGGCGATGACGCCCCCGGCCGTGCAACTCGACTGAAAGGACCTGAAGATGATCGACCGCGCCGCCAGACAGTTCGTCGACGTTCACCCCGAGGTCGCCGGCGCGCTCGCCAGCAAACGGCCGGTGGTGGCGCTGGAAAGCACCATCATCACCCACGGGATGCCCTACCCCGCCAACAGCGACATGGCGGCCGCCGTCGAGCGCATCATCGTCGACGAAGGCGCCACCCCGGCGACGATCGCGGTGCTTGGCGGACGGATCAAGATCGGCCTGTCCGACGGCGAACGCAACGCGCTGGCGACCGCCGGCGGGGCGATGAAACTGTCGCGCGCCGACCTCGCTTTCGCGGTAGCCGAGCGACGCACCGGCGGCACCACGGTGGCGGCGACGATGATGGCGGCGCATCTGGCGGGCATCGGCGTCTTCGCCACCGGCGGCATCGGCGGGGTGCACAAGGGCGCGGAACAGAGTTTTGACGTTTCGGCAGATCTCGACGAACTGGCGCGCACCCCGGTCATCGTGGTCAGCGCCGGCGCAAAGGCGATCCTCGACATCCCCAAGACGCTGGAGGTGCTGGAGACGCGCGGCGTGCCGGTGGTCGGCTACGGCGCCGACGTGATGCCGGCGTTCTGGTCGCGCCAGTCGCCCTTCCCTGCCCCGCTGCGGCTCGACAGCGCCGAAGCCATCGCAACATTCCAGCAGACCCGGTCGGCGCTGGGCGTCGGCGGCGGCATGCTGGTGGCCAATCCGGTTCCGGCCGAATTCGAGATCCCGGCCGCCGATATGGCGCGCCATATCGAGGCGGCGCAATACGCCGCGCATGAAAACGGCGTCATCGGCAAGGCCGTGACGCCGTTCCTGCTGGCGAAAATCCTCGAACTGACCGACGGCGCCAGCCTCAAGACCAACATCGCGCTGGTGGAGAACAATGCGCGCCTGGCGGCGCGCATCGCTGTGGCGATGAAGGCCTGATCAGCCCTGGCCGATCGGCGAGAGTTCGATCTCGACGCGGCGGTTTTGGGCGTTACCTACCCCAGCGCCAGGAAAATTACTCCTCAAGCCCCGGCCAAGGTACATCGCCTCCTCTTTCGACCATGCGACAGTGGCGATCCTTCCAGTGCTCGCATTCGGCGCGTGAGGCGGGTCCGAAGGCGGCGTAGTAGATTGCAGGCACCAGGCTGCCGGCGGGAGCGATGAAGCAATTGCCTGGCGGTTCGACCTTTGGCAGCTGAGCGTAGACGACAAATTCCTCATGTTTCATCGCATCAGCGAACGGCGCAGGAACGAAAGGATCAACAATCAGCACGTCGTGCCAACGGTCCGCATCGAGCACCCTGACCGTCCGGGCATTTCCGGCCGGCATGTAAACAACGGATTCGAATGGCTTGACCACTCGCAAGCAAACCGGCTGAACGTAGAAAACCATGTTCCATGTCGGAGGGAAGACTCTTTCTGGCCGTTGCTCCAATTGGGCGATGTAGTTGCCGCACGGCAAAAGGCCGGCCGCCGTCAACGTCACCATTCCCGTTCCCGGTGATCTCACCGCATGGTAATTTGCTACCCCAAGTACTCGCGACATCGACATGTGATCTCCTCCCAAAGACCCGCTCTCAGGAGCGCTCCTTTAGGAAAGCACAATTCCGCAACCAACGCGACATCAAACGACTTGATGCGCGCACAGGTTACTCGATTTCAGCGTCCGCTTGCTCGCGGTCTGATCAGCCCTGGCCGATCGGCGAGAGTTCGATCTCGACGCGGCGGTTTTGCGCCCGGCCCGCTTCGGTGGCGTTGGACGCGATCGGCTGACGCTCGCCATAGCCCAGGACCGAGAACCGGCGGGGGTCGTTGCCCTGGGCGCCAAGATAGTTGGCGACCGAGAGCGCGCGACGCTCGGAAAGCTTGAAGTTGTAATTGTCGTCGCCGGTGGAATCGGTATGGCCGTTCACGTCGACCAGGGTGCGATTGTATTTCTTCAGCACCAGCGCCACCGCGTTGAGGGTCGGATAGAAGCCGGGGCTGATCTGATCCTGGTCGGTGGCGAAGGTGATGTTGGAGGGCATGATCAGCTGAATGTTGTCGCCATTGCGAACGACGCCGACGCCGGTGCCGCGCAGCGCGCCGCGCAGTTCGGCCTCCTGCTGGTCCATATAGGCGCCGATGGCGCCGCCGCCCAGCGCGCCGATGCCGGCGCCGATCAAGACGGCGTTGCGCTGGGCCCGCGGCGAACCGCCGACCGCCATGCCGGCGAGCGCGCCGACGCCCGCGCCGATCAGGGCGCCGCCCGCGGTGTTGGAAAGCTTGGGATCGCCGGTGTACGGGTCGGTCGTGCAGGCGCTGATAAATGTGGCGGCGGCCATTGCGGCGACGATCTTGAGTTTCATGATGTTTCCCTCTCGCATATGCGCCTTTTCGGCGCTCAAAACCCTTCCCGCCAAGGCTTCTAACCCTGAATGAGGCGGAATGGTGAGCATACTCGCCGGCGTGGAGACAAAACAGCCCTGAAAGGGACCGCGCACAGCAAAGGGCGGAGCGGTCGCCCGCCCCGCCCCGCAGCACCGGATGTCCTGCAACCTCAATCAGGCGTTGGCGCGGGCCACGGCGCGCTTCGCCATCACGCCGATCAAAGCGGCGCGATAGTCGGCGCTGGCGTGCATGTCGGCCATCAGGTTCGAGGCGCTGACCGTGACCCCGTCGAGCGCCGCGGCGTTGAAGGATTTGGACAGCGCGGTTTCCAGCGCCTTGGCGCGGAAGACGCCGTCGTCGCCGGCCCCCGTCACCGCGACGCGCACGTCCTTACCCTTGGCGACAAAGACGCCGACGACGGCATAACGCGATGCCGGGTTCGGAAATTTTTCGTAGCCGCATTTGGCCGGCGCGGTGAATTTTACCGCAGTGACGATCTCGCCGTCCTTCAGCGCGGTCTCGAACAGGCCGGTGAAGAATTTGTCGGCGGCGATCTCGCGCTTGTTGGTGACGATGGTGGCGCCGAGCGCCAGCATCGCCGACGGATAGTCGGCCGCCGGATCGTTGTTGGCGATCGAGCCGCCGATGGTGCCGCGATGGCGTACGGCGGGGTCGCCGATATGCGCCGCCAGATGGCACAGCGCCGGACAGGCCGCCTTGAGCTTGGCGTCGTTGGCGACGTCGAAATGCGTCGTCGCCGCGCCGATCTCGACATTCTTGCCCGAGACCTTGACGCCCGTCATGGCGGCGATCTTCGACAGGTCGACGAGATCGGACGGCGCGGCGAGACGCGACTTCATCGCCGGGATCAGCGTCATGCCGCCCGAGACATATTTGGCGTCGTCGCCCTTTTTCTGCAGCTTGGCCGCATCAGCGACCGAAGAGGCCCGGTGATAATTGACCGAATACATTGTTCGTCCTCCCCTTACTTCTTCGCCGAGTTGATCGCGCGCCACACCTTCATCGGCGTGGCCGGCATCGACAGGTCGTTATTGCCGATCGCGTCGGTGATCGCGTTGATCACCGCCGGCGGCGATCCGATCGCGCCTGCCTCGCCGCAGCCCTTGATGCCGAGCGGGTTGGACGGCGACGGGGTGCACTGGTGCGAGACCTCGAACGACGGCAGGTCGTCGGCGCGCGGCATGCAATAGTCCATGTAGGACGCGGTCAGGATCTGACCCTGGTCGTCGTAGACCGCATTTTCGAGCAGCGCCTGGCCGATGCCCTGGGCGACGCCGCCATGGACCTGGCCCTCGACGATCATCGGGTTCATCAGATTGCCGAAATCGTCGGCGGCGACAAACCGCAGGATGTCGGTGACCCCGGTTTCGGGATCGACCTCGACCTCGCAGATGTAGCAGCCGGCCGGGAAGGTGAAGTTGGTCGGGTCGTAGA
>Ga0209793_1001476_pt1 | contig 14848 bp, 12 predicted proteins | sample EBPBio122009_DNA_FD_185863 | JGI IMG/M metagenome (GOLD analysis project Ga0209793, IMG submission 185863) | Wastewater treatment Type I Accumulibacter community from EBPR Bioreactor in Madison, WI, USA - Reactor 1_2/2/2009_ DNA (SPAdes) (version 2) | ecosystem: Engineered > Bioreactor > EBPR >... | reverse complement strand
CAAGACCCGCGCCCAGCGCCCAAAGCCCGGCCCGCCGCCACTTCGCCCGGATCAGCATGACCAGAAGGACGATCCCGATCACACCATAGGCGGCCAGCGAGATCAGCGCCGCCGCCATGTCGCTGGCGCAGGACCCCATGCATTCCGCCTGCGCCGGGCCAGCCGCCAGAAGTGCGATGCCCAATCCAGCCCGTCCTGCTCCGGCCACCCTGTCGCCCTCCCGCCCTTCGGACCAGAAAGCCACGGTTGCGCGGGCCCGGCAAGTCCGGCCCTCCTTGGCCGACTTCGTCTCCTCGTCGGAATATGCCGTCCCGCGAGGAGCCACGAAGTCTGCGACAAGCCCCCCGTCAGGCGCGAGCAATCCCTAACGAATCCTGAACGCCCACAACCAAGCCCTTGATTTCACTCAAGTCGAAACCCTGCCCACGCGCGGGCAGCCGACAGGGTCACACATAGTCCCCCCGGCTCAGCCCGTACTTGGCCATCTTCTCGTTCAGCGTCCGCCGCGGCAGGCAAAGCTCCTCCATCACCGCCACGATCGACCCCTTGTGCCGCCGCATCGTGTTGTCGATCAGCATCCTCTCGAAAGCCTCGACATAGTCCTTCAACGGCTTGCCCTCGGTGGTCAGCGCCGGCCCCGATGCCTCGTTCTCCGCCATCAGAAGCGAGGCGATCGACCCCGACCCCCGCCGGTTCTGCAGGACCGCCCGCTCGGCGATGTTGACCAGCTGCCGCACATTCCCCGGCCAGGGCGCCTGCAACAGCTGCGCCGCCTCCTGTGCCGTCACCTGCGGCGCGTCGCAGCCGTATTCCTCGGCGAACTGTTCCGACAGCCGGGTGAAAAGCTGCAGGATATCCTCGCCCCGCGTCCTGAGGGGGGGCAGCACGATGGTCATCGCCCCCAGCCGGTAATACAGGTCCGGCCGCAGCACCTGCTCCAGCGTGGTGTCCGGGGCGTGGCTGTTGCAGATCGCGATGATCCGGGTCTCGGGCGGGGTGCCCTGATCGTTGATGAAGGTCAGAAGCCGCGCCTGCAACGCGTTCGGCAGCGCCTCGATGTCCTCCAGGCACAAAGTCCCGCCCCGCGCCTCCTCGACCAGCGGCAGCGCCCCGTCCTCGCCCGGGCCGAACAGCCGCGCCGCCAGCTTGTCTTCCGACCAGGCCGCGCAGGAGATCGCGACGAACTTCTTCGACGCCCGCGGCCCCACCGCGTGCAGGGCATGGGCGACCAGCGTCTTGCCCGTCCCCGTCTCGCCGTCGATCAGGACGTGAGAATCCGCCTGCCCCAGATCGAGGATGTCCTCCCGCAGCCGCTCCATCGCCGGGCTGGTGCCGATCAGCTTCTTGATGATGGTGGACCCGTCAGACAGCTCCTTGCGCAGCGCGCGGTTGTCCAGCGTCATCCGCCGCGCCTGAGTGGCGCGCTTGGCAAGCTCGGTCATCCGGTCGGGGTTGAACGGCTTCTCCAGGAAGTCGAAGGCACCCACCCGCATCGCCTCGACCGCCATCGGCACGTCGCCATGGCCGGTGATCATGATGACCGGCAAGCCCGAATCCTGCCCCATCAGCCGCTTCAGGAAGGCCATCCCGTCCATCCCCGGCATCTTGATGTCGCTGACCACTACGCCCTGGAAATCCGGCCCGATCACCTTCAGCGCCTCTTCCGCGCTGGCATAGGTCTCGGTATCGAACCCCGACAGCGCCAGCCATTGGCTGATCGACTGTCGCATGTCGGCCTCGTCATCGACGATCGCCACCTTCATTGCGCGGGCCATTGGGACCTCTTCATTCTGCTGCTTCCTGTTTGTTGCCCAGGATCGGCAACTGCATCTCGAAAACCGCGCCGCCGCCTTCCCCGTTCCGTGCGGTCAGACGGCCGCCCAGGTCGGTGACGATGCCAGAGGAGATCGCAAGGCCAAGCCCCACGCCCTCACCGGGTTTCTTCGTCGTGTAGAAGGGTTCGAACAGGTTCTCGAGATCGATGATCCCGTGGCCATTGTCGCGCACCGTCAGGGTCGCGGTTTCGCCCGCCGACAACAGAATGTCGATCTGCGGGTCCTTGGTATCCTTGGTCGCGTCCAGCGCGTTGCGCAGCAGGTTGATGATCACCTGCTCCAGCCGCAGACGGTCGGCCATCACCATCACCGCCTGTCGCGGCATCCCGCGGCTGATCTTGACGACACGGGCCTTCAGCTGCGGCTCCATCATCGCCAAGGCCGAGGAGACGCAGGCGCGAAGGTCAACCTCTTCAAAGGCTTCTCCGCCCTTCCTCGCGTAAGACTTCAACTGCCGCGTGATCGCCCCCATCCGCTCGATCAGGTCGTCGACGCGTTGAAAGCTGGACAGGGCCTCGTCCAGCCGCTTGCGCTGCAACAGAAGCCGCGCGCCCGCCAGATAGGTCTTCATCGCCGCAAGCGGCTGGTTCAACTCGTGGCTCACCGCCGCCGACATCTCGCCCAGGGCCGCCAGCTTCGAGGATTGTGCCAGCGTCAGTTCGGCGACCTCAAGGTCCTTCTTCACCTTCTCGCGTTCCGCAATCGCCCGCTGCAGCCGCGCGTTCAACAGCCGCAGTTCCGCCGATTCCCGCTGGAAGGACAGCGACCGCGACCAGGCCCGGCGCGACAGAAGGTAGAAGGTGAAGGCCATCAGGATCGCGAATCCCATGATCTCCAGCGCCAGGATGCCGTTCACCTGTTCGCGCACCGAGCCATAGGCGGTGAAGGTCGCGATCTTCCAGCCCCGGAACGGTACCCGCGCCTCGGTCTTCATCACCGCCTCGCCGCGGACATAGGCGTCGGGCGGGTCCTGGGTCCATTCGGCGGTCGCGCGAAGCGCCCGCGCGATGGCCGAGGGCGGATCGCGCAGCGCCAGCGCATCGGTCATCGCCAGACCCCGCCAGCGCGGCTCGGTCGAGAGCACCACCGTGCCTTCGCTGTCGGTGACCATGATCGCGTCCTGCAACCCGGCCCAGGCGCGTTCGTATTTCATCAGGTCGACCGAGACGATAATCACCCCGAGCGGCTTGGCATCGGCCATGACCGTGCGCGAATACAGGAAGTCGAACCCGCCGGCATCGCGCTTGACGGCAGAGAAGATCGTGTCCTTCGCCCGCTGCGCGGCCACGAAAGAAATCTCGTTGCGCAGGTTCGTCCCCAGGACGTTGCGGTTCGTCGCCCCGACAACCCTGCCGTCGGCGCCGACCAGCCGGATCGAGGCCACGCCCAGCTCGCCTTGCAGCGCAATCAGCTTGGCCGAGGTGCTGGAGAAATTGTTGGCCTTGAGCGCCCGGATCAGGTCCGGGTCATTGGCCAGCAGCAGCGGCACGACCGAGGTCCGCTGCAACTCGGCCATCAGGTTCCCGGTGTAAAGCGCAAGCCGCACTTCGGCCCGGCTGCGGGTGGCGGCGCTGTAGCGGTCGGTCAGCAGGCGGTTCGACACCAGCACCACCACCACCGCCAGAATCACCAGCAGCACCACGGCCAGCTTGGCACGCCAGGGCAGGCCCGGTGCCGAGGGGGTAGCAGTGGTGGTATCTGTGGCGGTCATGGCCCAAGATTAGGGCCGGGCCGGAATGGCCTCAAGCCGAGGGGCCTCAGGCCAGCGCCATCCCGCGCATCAACGAGGCGAAGAGACCCTTGCCGTCGGTGCCCCCCAGTGCCGCCTCGGTCGCGCGTTCGGGATGCGGCATCATCCCCAGCACGCGGCGGTTCTCTGACAGCACCCCGGCGATGTCGGCCATGCTGCCGTTGGGGTTCTGGGCATAGGTGAAGGCGATGCGATCCTCGGCCTGCAGCCGGGCCAGCCCCTCGGCGTCGATGGTGTAATTGCCGTCATGATGCGCGATCGGGATGCGGATATCCTGCCCCGGCCGGTAGGCTCCGGTAAAATCGGACCGGGTGGTCGCCACCTTCAGCACCACTGTGCGGCAGACGAATTTCAGCGTCGCATTGCGCATCAGCACGCCCGGCAGGAGGCCCATCTCGGTAAGGACCTGAAAGCCGTTGCAGATGCCCAGGACATAGCCGCCCTTTTCGGCATGGGCCCGGACCGCCGCGCTGACCGGCGATTGCGCGGCAATGGCGCCGCAGCGCAGGTAGTCGCCGAAGCTGAACCCCCCGGGCACGCCCACGACATCCACGCCCTCGGGCAGCGCGCTGTCCTTGTGCCAGACCCGCTCCACCTTGAACCCCGCGCCCTCGAAGGCGACGGCAAGGTCGCGGTCGCAGTTCGACCCCGGAAAGGTGATCACGGCGGCTTTCATCGGGCGACTCCCATGGCGAAGGATGCGCGCCTGATAGCGGAAAGCGCCGCCAAGGGCCAGAGCTTGTGCCGCATCCGAAAGCCGCTAGGCTGACCGCATGTTGAAAGAACCTGCCCTTGCCGCACTGCGCGGGATTTTCGGTGACAGGGCCTCGGTCGCCGCGCCGGTGCTCTTGGAACATGCGCAAAGCGAAAGCCTGGTCACGGGCGCATTGCCCGACGCCGTGGTCTTCCCCCGCTCCACCGCCGAAGTGGCTGCGCTGGCCGAATGGTCCACCCTGCATCGGGTGCCGCTGATCGGCTGGGGTGCGGGCACCTCGCTGGAAGGGCACGCGCTGGCCCTCGATGGGGGCGTGGCCGTCGACTTCCGCGAGATGGCCGCCGTGCTGGAGATCCGCCCCGAGGACCGGCTGGTCCGGGTGCAGCCGGGCATCACCCGCGAGGCGCTGAACCGGGACTTGCGGACCACGGGGCTGATGTTCCCGGTCGATCCAGGCGCGAATGCCTCGCTGGGCGGGATGGCGGCGACACGGGCCTCCGGCACGACGGCGGTGCGCTACGGGACGATGCGCGATAATGTCCGTGGGCTGGAGGTCGTGCTGGCGGGTGGCCGGGTGATCCGCACCGGGACGGCTGCGCCCAAATCCTCGGCAGGCTATGACCTGACCGCGCTTTTCGTCGGGTCCGAGGGGACGCTGGGCCTGATCACCGAGCTGGTGCTGAAGCTGCACGGCCAGCCCGAGGCGGTGATGACCGCCGTTGCCGCCTTCCCGACGGTCGGCGCCGCGGTCGATTGCGTGATCGCGGTGATGCAGATGGGGCTGACCCCGGCCCGGATCGAGTTCCTGGATGCCGACACCGTGGCCGCCTGCAACGCCTATTCTCACCTGACCCTGCCCGTCACCCCGCAGCTTCTGGTGGAATTCCATGGGCACCCGGCGGGCCTGGCCGAGGATGTCGGCCGCTTCCGCGCCCTGGCGGAAGACTTCGGCGCCTCAGGCCTGGACTGGGCGGAAAAGCAGGAAGATCGCACCCGGCTCTGGGCCGCGCGTCATGCGGCCTACCGGGCGATCCTGGCCGCGCGGCCGGGGGCGAAGGCGGTGGTGACGGATGCCTGCGTGCCGATCTCGGCGCTGGCTCAGGCGGTGGAGGAGACCCGGGCCGATATCGCCGCCTCGGGGATTCCGGGGCCGATCCTGGGCCATGTCGGCGACGGGAATTTCCACGCGATCCTGCTGGTCGATCCCGCGCGGCCCGAGGAGGCGACGATTGCCAAGGCGCTGGCGAAGCGGTTGGCCGAACGCTCCCTCCGCCTGGGCGGCACGATCACCGGCGAACATGGCGTGGGCTTCGGCAAGCTGCCCCTGATGGCGGCAGAGCATGGCGAGGGCTGGCAGGTCATGGGCGCGGTCAAGGCCGCGCTCGACCCGCTGAACCTCATGAACCCCGGCAAGCTGGTGCCGGGTCAGCCATGATCAGTAGTCAAAGCTCGACCGGCGAAACAGGCCCTGGTCGATCTCGCGCTGGCGGCGTTCCAGGTCGACAAGCGACACCGAGCCGTTCAGATAGGCACGTTCCAGATCGGCGATGCGCGGGAAGGCTTTCCCGGAAACCAGTGATTTAAACAGGTTGAACATGATATGTCCTTTCTTCGTGCCCTGAAGATAGGACGCTGCAGCGCAGCATTGTAGGGTCAAGCGGGAAGTGCCGTCATGCGCTGAACGCATGGGTCGTCACAATTTCGCCGTGGCTTTGGGCAGAACGATCACCCAGCAAGCAAGGCGCGCGCCGCAGCCCGTGCCGCCTCGGTCACGGTGTCGCCCGCCAGCATCCGGGCGATCTCCTCCACCCGCTCCTCGGCGCCCAGCCCGGTGACGGTGGAAAGCGTCTGCCCCTTCGCCACCCGCTTTTCCACCCGCCAGTGCCGCGCGCCGAAGGCCGCGACCTGCGGCGAATGGGTCACCACCAGCACCTGCGCGCCCGCGGCCAGCGCCTTCAGGCGCCGCCCGACCGCATCCGCCGTGGCCCCGCCGACGCCACGGTCGATCTCGTCGAAGATCAGCGTCAGGCCGGGGCTGTCGCCGGTGAGGCACACCTTCAGCGCCAGCAGGAACCGTGATAGCTCCCCGCCCGAGGCGATGCGGTTCAAGGGGCCCGAAGGCGCGCCGGGGTTGGTGGCCACGGTGAACGTCACCGCATCCACCCCGTCCGGCCCCGGCTCGCCGCCCGTGATCTCGGTCGCGAAGACCGCGCGTTCCATCTTCAGGGGCGCCAGTTCTGCGGCCATCGCCGCATCCAGCCGCTTCGCCGCCTTCTTGCGCGCCATCGTCACGCGCGCGGCCTCTGCCGCATAGGCCGCCTCCGCCTCGGCCACCGCCTTGGCCAGCTTCGCCAGCCCCGCCGCCCCGCCGTCGATCGCCGCAAGCCGCGCGCGCAGCCCGTCGGCAAAGCCGCCCAGATCGTCGGGCGCGACGCTATGCTTGCGCGCCAGCGCCCGGATCGCGAACAGCCGCTCCTCGACCCGCTCCAGTTCTCCGGGATCGAAGTCCAGCGCCTCCAGCGCCCTCTCCACCCCTCCCTGCGCCTCGCCCAGTTCGATCAGCGCACGGTTCAACGCCTCCATCGGGGCGTCGAGCCGACCCTCGGCCTTCTCCGTCGCGCCGTCCAGCCAGCGCAAGGCGTCGCGCATCCGGCCCTCGGCCCCTTCCTCCGAAAGCGCAGCCAGCGCTTTCGCCACGTCTTCCCGAATCCGCCCCGCGCCCTGCATCAGACGACGGCGGGCGTCCAAAACCTCATCCTCGCCCGGCAGGGGGTTCAACTTGTCCAGCTCGGCCACCGCATGGCGCAGGAACTCCTCCTCCGCCGCGGCCCGCGCCAAGGTTGCCTCGGCCTCGGCCAGCGCGCTACGCGCCTCGCGCTGAGCCGCCCAAGCCGCCCGCAAAGGTGCAAGCTCCAGCCCTGCAAAGGCATCCAGCAGCGCCCGATGGCCACGCGGGTTCAACAGGCCCCGGTCGTCATGCTGGCCATGCAGTTCCACCAGATGATCGGACAGATCGCGCAACACCTCGCCCGAGACGCGGCGGTCATTGACGAAAGCGGTCTTGCGCCCGTCGGCGGCATTGACCCGGCGCAGGATCAGCTCGTCCTCCGACTCGATTCCCGCCTCGTCCAGCACCGCCCGCGCGGCATGGTCCGCGGGCAGGTCGAAGACTGCCGTCACCTCGCCCTGCGCCGCCCCCTGGCGCACCAGTTCGGCCCGGCCGCGCCAGCCCAGGACGAAGCCCAGGGCATCCAGAAGGATCGACTTCCCCGCCCCCGTCTCGCCGGTCAGCACATTCAGCCCCGGCCCCAGCTCAAGGCTCAGCCGGTCGATGATCAGCACATCCCGGATGTCGAGGCTACGCAGCATCGGATCGCCCCGTAGGGTGCGTGCTTGCACGCACCATCCCTACAACCACTCGCCCTTCACCATCTGGCGGTAGATCGTGCGCAGCCAGCCTTCGCCCTTGGCCTCCGGCGACAGGCCCTTGCCCTTCAGCAGGCGATAGGTGTCGTCGTAGAACGGCGAGGACTGATAGTTGTAGCCCAGGATCGCCCCTGCCGTCTGCGCCTCGTCGGTCAGGCCAAGCGCCAGGTAGCATTCCACCAGCCGGTGCAGCGCCTCGGCGGTATGGGTCGTGGTCTGGAAGTCCTGCACCACCACGCGGAAGCGGTTGATCGCCGCCGTATAGTGCCCGCGCTTCAGATAATAGCGCCCGACCTCCATCTCCTTCGCCGCCAGCTGGTCGAAGGCCAGCTCGAACTTCAGCATGGCCGAGCGGGCATATTCGCTGTCGGGATAGGTCTCGATCACGTCGCGCATCCCTTGCAGGGCCTGGAAGGTGATCCCCTGGTCGCGGCCGACATCGTCGATCTGGTCGTAATAGGAGAGCGCCATCAGATACAGCGCATAGGGCGCGTCCTCGTCGCCCGGATAGAAGTCCAGATAGCGTTGCGCCGCATCGCGGGCCTCGGGATATTCCTTGGCCCGGTGATGCGTATAGGCCTGCATGATCAGGGCACGCTTGGCATATTCGGTATAGGGATAAAGCCGCTCGACCTCCTGGAAGTAGACCAGCGCCTCCTTGGGCTTCTTGCCGGTCTCAAGCTCCAGCTCGCCCTTCTTGTAGATCTCTTCGGCGGTATAGCTGTCGAGCGCACGCTCGTTCGACCGACCGCCGCCACCGCAGCCCGCCAGCATCGCAACCAGAAGCGCCGTCTTGAGGAACCCTGCGCCGGGCCTTCTGCCTGACATTCTTCGCCTATCCAACCTGCAGCCCGGGCGGTTTGCCCACCCTCGGCTCGTCTCGTTGCGCCCGTCCTAGCACAGAAAAATCCGGGGCGCAAAACGCCTTTCGCGTCTTTCGATGGTCAGTCCGGGTCAGTTGCGCGCGGGCATGTCGCCGAGGTGGACACCCACGCCCGGCAGCTTGCCCAGGGTGCGCGGCCCACAGTCGACCAGCGCATAGGCCGAAGGGTCGGCGAAAAGCGCCCGCAGAAGGCGGTTGGTCAGGGCATGGCCCGCCCGTTCGCCCACATAACGGCCCAGAATCGGCCCCCCCGCCAGCGCAAGGTCGCCCACCGCATCCAGCATCTTGTGCCGCACGGGTTCGTCGGCATGGCGCAGGCCGCCGGGCGAAAGCACCTGGTCGCCATCGAACACCACCGCGTTCTCCAGCGTGCCGCCCAGGGCCAGGCCACGGGCGCGCATCGCATCCACGTCCGACTGGCGACAGAAGGTGCGGCTGTCCGACAGTTCGCGCACGAAGGCGCCGTTGGCCATGTTCAGCCGCCGCGCCTGGACGCCGATGGCCTTGTCGGCAAAGTCGATACGGAAGTCGATCTCCAGCATCTCGGCCGGTTCCAGCCGAGCCACCGCCGCACCCTCGCGCACCTCGACCGGCTTCAGCACGCGGATGGCGCGCACCGGCAGGTCCTGCTCCTCGATTCCGGCCGCAAGGAAGCCCGCGATGAAGGGCACCGACGAGCCGTCGAGAATCGGCACTTCCGGCCCGTCGATCTCGATCAGGGCATTGTGGATGGCGAAGCCGGCAAGCGCGGCCATGATATGCTCGATGGTGGAGACCGAAACGCCATCGGCGTTCTCGATCACCGTGCACAGCGTCGAGGGCGTCACCGCATCCCAGCGCGCCGGGATCATCGGGTCGCGGTCGGCCACATCGGTGCGGCGGAACCAGACCCCGTGATCGGCCGCGGCCGGGTGCACGACCATGCGGACGGGTTCGCCGCCATGCAGGCCGACACCGGTAAAGACGGCAGGGGATTTCAGCGTATTCTGCACAGTCTCGCTCAACCTCATGTGGAGCGGGTTCGACCCGTTCCGATTGAAAGGTTAAGTATTCCTTAGGGGATTGAAGCTCAACTCACTCTTTGTGACGGTATGTGACAGGTTTGAAGCAAGCCACAAGCCGTTGATCCAAAAGGAAAAGGCCCGGTCTCCCGGGCCTTTCGTAAAGGTTGATACCGCGTTCTTTTCAGTTCGCCTGGCGGCGCAGGAAGGCAGGGATCTCGATCCGGTCCTGGTCCGAACCCATGTCGTGATCGTCGTCATAGGCCGTGACCGGCGGCTGGTTGCGCGCAGCCGGGGCGGCTTGCGCGGCCTCCAGATGGCCCGCCATCCGGTTGATCAGCGAGCCGATGCCGAAGCGCGGTTTCGCCGCAGCCGAGGCCGGGGCAGCCACCGGGGCCGGGGCAGCCACCGGGGCCGGACGGGTGAACTTCGCCGGGGCACTGCCCGGACGGCTCACTGCGGCCTGCAGCCGCGCCAGGGCCTCGGGCGAGGGCTGGCCAGCCGCGCGCGGACGCGGGGCGACGAAGCCCGACGGATCGGCCTCGATGGCCGCGGGGGTCGAGCGCACCAGCGTCGGCTGGGCGACAGGCTGCGGACGATAGGCCGGGGGCGGCAGGTCGTCGGCGATGGAAAGATCGTCAGCGTCCATGTCGGCGCGCGACGCCGCGGCGTCGAAGGCCGCATCGGCCACTTCATCGACCTCTTCCTCGAAGGCGACGCGGTCTTCCATCACCGGCTCGGGCGCGGGGGTGTAGCTGGGCGTATAGGCCGCCGCGCGCGGGGCCTCCGGCTGCGGGGCGGGGGCCAGCGTCAGCGGCGTGCTCATCGACCGGCGCGCAACCGGCGGTTCCGCCTTGTTCGCCGCCGAAGCGTCGATCCCGGTCGCCACGACCGACACGCGGATGCGGCCTTCCATCGCGGTATCCAGCGTGGAGCCGACGATGATGTTCGCTTCCGGGTCCACCTTCTCGCGGATGATGTTCGCGGCCTCGTCCAGTTCGAACAGCGTCAGGTCATGCCCGCCGGTGATATTGATCAGCACACCCTTGGCGCCGTTCAGGCTGATCTCGTCCAGCAGCGGGTTGGCAATCGCCTTCTCCGCCGCCTGCACCGCGCGATCCTCGCCGGTCGCCTCGCCGGTGCCCATCATCGCCTTGCCCATCTCGTCCATCACCGCACGGACATCGGCGAAGTCGAGGTTGATCAGGCCGGGCCGCACCATCAGGTCGGTCACGCCCTTGACGCCCTGGTACAGCACGTCATCGGCCATCGCGAAGGCCTCGGTGAAGGTGGTGCGTTCGTTCGCCAGCCGGAACAGGTTCTGGTTCGGGATAATGATCAGCGTGTCGACGACCTTCTGCAGGGCCTCGATGCCCTCTTCGGCCTGCCGCATCCGCTTGCCACCCTCGAACTGGAAGGGCTTGGTCACGACGCCGACGGTCAGCACACCCAACTCCCGCGCGGCCTGCGCGATGATCGGGGCTGCGCCGGTGCCGGTGCCGCCGCCCATGCCGGCGGTGATGAAGCACATATGCGCCCCGGCCAGGTGGTCGACGATTTCTTCGATCGTCTCTTCCGCCGCAGCGGCCCCCACCGTCGGCCGGGCCCCTGCCCCAAGACCTTCCGTCGCCTTGACACCCATCTGGATGCGCGCGCCCGCCCGGCTTTGCTGCAAGGCCTGCGCATCGGTGTTCGCCACGACGAACTCGACGCCTTCCAGCATCTTGTCGATCATGTTGTTCACCGCATTGCCGCCCGCCCCGCCCACACCGAACACGGTGATGCGCGGCTTCAGCTCTTCACGCTCCGAAGTCATCGTCAGATTAAGTGCCATGGGTTTGCCTGTCCGTTGTCCGCCGCCTGTTTTATCGGGCCTTTCTCGCGTGAATTCCCCTGCGGAAGGCCGACTTATCCCCGATTCTATCCACATGCATTGCAAAGGTCACGCAAAAACTATTGCGCAACCACGAAATCTGGGGGTCAAACCCCCGAAATCAGCGGTATTTCGCCCTTCGCTCGTGGATATGGTGTTCACCAGTTATCCTTGAACCATTTGACGGCCCGCCGCAGCGAGCGTGCAGGGTAGCGTTCGGCCGGAATCTCGAAGTCCCACCATTCGTCCTGCGGATGCGCGGCAAAGAGGCACAGGCCCACCGCGCTGGCAAAGGCCGCCCCCGTCGCCGCCTGCGGCAGGCCCTGCACCCGCAGGGGCCGACCCAGACGGACCCGCTGGCCCAGAACCCGCGTGGCGATGCCGTCCAGGCCGGGGATCTGGCTCGCGCCCCCCGTCAGCACGATCTGCTGGCTCGGCAGCGTGTCGAAACCCGCCGCGTCCAGCGTGGCACGCACTTCCTCCAGGATTTCCTCAACCCGGGGCCGCATGATGCCGATCAGTTCCGTCCGGCTGATCTGGCGGCGGTCCTTCTCCCAGTCGCCCGAGTCCCCGCCGATGTCGATCATCTCGCGGTCGTCCATCCCGGTGGCGTAAAGCCCGCCGTGGCGCGTCTTGATCCGCTCGGCCACCGCCATGGGAATCTGCAGCCCCTTGGAGATATCGGAGGTCACATGGTCGCCGCCCATGCGGACCGAATCCGCATAGATCATATGCTTCTTCATGAAGATCGAGATGCCGGTCGCGCCGCCGCCCATGTCGATGCAGGCCGCGCCCAGTTCCTGCTCGTCCTCGACCAGCGAGGAAATCGCCGAGACATAGGCCGAGGACGCAATCCCCGCGAGTTCAAGGTCGCAGCGCTTGATGCAGTAAAGCAGGTTCTGCACCACATCGCCCTCGACCGACAGCAGGTGCATGTCCACCGCCAGCCGATGCCCGATCTGCCCACGCGGATCGCCCAGGCCGGACCGGTGGTCCAGCGCAAAGTTCACCGGCTGGGCGTGCAGCACTTCGCGGCCATGCCCCAGGTCCGGCACGTCGCAGGCCGCCAGCACGCGGGACACGTCCTGTTCCGACACCACCGAATCCTGCAGGTCCAGCTCGCCCGCCAACCCGTAGCTGCGCGGCTCCGCCCCCGAGAAACAGGCGATCACATGGTCGACCCGCACATTCGCCATCTTCTGCGCCGCCTGCACCGCGGTGCGGATCGCGCGCTCCGTCTCGTTCATCACCGCGATCTCACCGAAGCGGACGCCACGGCTGCGGGTCGTCGCCGCCCCGATCACCCGGAACTGGCTTTGGCCCGCCATCGGCCCGACGCCGTCCTGTTCGCGCAGCCGGTCCGGCCCGTCGAAGCGCAGGATCAGGCAGGCGATCTTCGAGGTGCCGACGTCCAGGATGGCGATCACGCCGCGCTGCATGGCAGCCCGACGCATGTTCCGCATGGCGCGCTGGGAAGTATAGAGATCGGTCACAATGCGTTCTCCACAGTGTCTAGGCCCTGCGCGCGACGGATATCGGCAAGGGCTTTGGGGGTGAGGCGAAGGGTCGGGCGGTGGTCCGACCGCAGGTCGACGGTCAGGATATCGCGGTTCATCAGGTCCTGTGCATGATCCAGCGCCAGAAGGCGTTCCAGCGCCTGAACCGGGTTGGTGGCGGGCAGGAGCACGCGCTGGTTACGGTCCAGCACCAGGTCCCAGCGCCGCTCGCCGACCCGCACCAGCCCGCGGATGCGCGGGGTCAGCGGCCCGGCGGCGGCGATCAGGTCCAGCGCTTCCGGCGTGGCGATGTCGGCGCCCTCGCCCGCGACCAGCGGCAGGTCGGCCCGGTCGGCCCGGGCGCGAAGGCCCGCGACCCGGTGGCCGGTCTCGTCGACCAGCGTCAGCCCGTCCTCGGTGCGCCAGACGGCGACCGGGACGCGCTCGGTGATCAACACCTGCAGGATGCCGCCCGACCGCACCCTGAGGTCGGCCTTCTGCACCGCATCCAGCGCCTCGATTCTTGCCCGCGCCGCATCCAGGTCAATGTCGAAGGACGACATCGGCAGGGGCAGCGCCAGCTTGGCCCGCACCGCCTCGGCCAGATCGTCCGACGCACCCTCGACCCGCGCCAGCGAGACGCGGAACTCCGGCCGCGCCTCGAACTCCGCGCGCAGATGCGTCAGCTGGCCGATCACCGCCTGCCGGTTCGGCTCATGGCTGAACCACAAGGCGGTGGCCCCCAGGATCACGAGCACGGGGATACCCTTGAACACGAAGCCCCGCACATAGGGCGTCAGCATCCAGCGTTGCAGCCGGTAGTCCCATTTCGACGGAGCCGGATCGCGGCGGACCCGGGGCGCAGGGCGGCGGGCGATCAGCGATTGCATGACGCATCCCTCACCAGCCAGTCGCACAAGGCCGGAAAGCTGATTCCGTGATGTGCCGCCTGTTCAGGGGCAAGCGAGGTCGGCGTCATCCCGGGCTGGGTGTTGGTCTCCAGCAGGATGATCCCGTCCACGCCCCGGCTGTCGTCCCAGCGCATGTCGGTACGCGACAGCCCCCTGCAACCCAGCGCCACATGGGCCCGCAACGCATAGTCCAGACAAGCCGCCGTCACATCGTCGGGCATATCCGCGGGCAGCTGGTGCCGGCTGCCTCCCGGCTTGTACTTCGCGTCATAGTCGTACCAGCCATCGGTGATGATGTCGGTCACCGCCAGCGCGCGGTCGCCCATCACCGATATCGAAAGCTCGCGCCCCGGCGCATAGGTCTCGACCATCACGACCGCAGGCATCGTCGACGCCAGCCGCGGCGCATTCGACCCCGGCTGCACGATATAGACCCCGACCGAGGACCCCTCGTTATAAGGCTTCACCACATAGGGCGCGGGCAGGACATGCCCCGCCTCGACCTCTTCCCGCGTCGCCAGCACGCTTTCCGCCACCGGAAGCCCGGCGGCGCGGTAGACCTCCTTGGTCTTGACCTTGTCCATAGCCAACGCGGACGCCAGCACGCCGGAATGGGTATAGGGGATGTTCAGCCACTCCAGCAGGCCCTGGACGCAGCCATCCTCGCCCCAGCGGCCATGCAGCGCGTTGAAGCAGACATCGGGCTTCAGCTCGGCCAGCCGCGCAGGCAGATCGGGGCCGCAATCGACCTCCGTCACCTTGTAACCAGCCTCCCGCAGGGCCTTGGCGCATTCGCGCCCAGAGACAAGCGACACCTCCCGCTCTGCGGAAGGCCCACCCATCAGAACCGCCACTTCGGGGGCCATCCTGCTCGATGCGCCCGCCATACACTGCCTCATCCGGGTTTTATGCAACCCGTGATATCGTTAGTCCTGCGGATATTCTCCGACCCGCATGA